>Ga0194135_10003082_pt1 | contig 10163 bp, 8 predicted proteins | sample LitLau_LLRF_2013_FD_134024 | JGI IMG/M metagenome (GOLD analysis project Ga0194135, IMG submission 134024) | Freshwater sediment microbial communities in response to fracking from North America - Little Laurel Run_MetaG_LLRF_2013 (version 2) | ecosystem: Environmental > Aquatic > Freshwater >... | reverse complement strand
CGTGCAACTAGAGATCCTCGCAGATTGGAAACCAAAACACCGGAAAAAGTTACTTCACATTTGCCTTTGTAAACGCGTAAATCTGCAAGCTAGCGATTTTCCCCAAGTGCAGACGTTTAGTAATACGCTTTTCTGACATGGGGCAAAAAGATTTTTGGATGGAACTTCAAAAACTGACCCTACAGGGTCGTTCGAAAGATGCCTTTAAAATTCAATTTCACGAATTTGTAACTAAGGAGCTGGCTCACCTTAGTTACATACAGAGGTTTTTCGATGGACCCTGTAGGGTCAGTTTTTGAAGTTCCATCCACAAATCTTTTTGCCCCATGTCAGAAAAGCGTTTAACTAAACGTCTGCACTTGGGGAAAATCGCTAGCTTGCAGATTTAACGCGTTTACAAAGGCAAATGTGAAGTAACTTTTTCCGGTGGTTTGGTTTCCAATCTGCGAGGATCTCTAGTTGCACGATAAATGGGACGCCCTGTACTTTATTCCAGGAATCGCATGGTCACTGAACGATAAACAATTTATGCCGCATTCAAACTCATCTATAATATTCTCTTAATTCTCTACGTAATGCATCGCAATTGGATGAAGGTTGATTGTATAGTGTGCATAAGGGAGACCGTGCACTCTCTTTTGAAATGGACCAATGAGTAAGTGTCAGCCCCAAGAGACAGGAGAACTACTGACTCTTCTCTGCTTTCGCCAATTGTGTCACTTACAATTAGTTAGTCATGATCTCATGATTGATCATCTGAATATCTATTTACCTATATGACCTATATATGCTACAGGCTACAAAGAAAACACATGAAAATAGAATTAAAAAGTCAACACCGAGGTTCTCGAAACTGATCATGAGTGGGTTGAAAACGATACCTCAGGAACCCGGAGAGATAGCAAAAGACATAAAGATTTTAAGTATCACGTGGATAGTCTTCGTACATCGAACGGTCGAAATCGCTAAGCCGTAGTCCAAGGGAGTACATAATGTCTTTCTGGAATATGCTCTACCCCGTACTATGTGGACTACAGAGTTGGAATACTAATGCATTAAGTTCCAATTGATTCTAGCTTTTAGACATGATTGTATCGGTTTGCTATACATGAGTCTACATGCATGCCAGTTAAAAACTAAAACAAAAAAGTCGTAAAATCTACCCCAAAAGAACCAGTGATAAAAGAGGTTTTATATCTCTTCAATAGGCAAACAGTGGCTGACTTTGAATTCCTGGGAGACTTGGGAACTCACTGCATGATGACCGACTTGCACTTCCTCTGACTCATCATCACACCGCTCTGAGATGGACTTACGACAGTGTGTCTTGCCAAGGCTTTTCTATTCTGTCTATGCTCTATCAGTTCAATTGCCTCAAAATTCCACGTTCAGTCAACTCTTTTACTTGATAAATTAATGGAAGTAAAGGGAGAGTGCTGATAGACCACTTACACAGGCAGTCCCAAGTACAAATCACTAAGAGGAGAAAGCAGTAAAACTTGAGGTATAGAGAGCTCTGGAATGAGATGACTTCACCTGAATGACATACATATACCTGAAACATAAGTACTCGTGACTCTAGTATTTGGTTTCACCTTTCACAGCTTAGGACAGTACTAGGGAAGGTATATCCGGCCACTTGTAATACTCACCTTAGTTAATACATTATTGTCTTTTATAAAAGTTGTTTCCGTTTTCGCAAGTAACACTGCGCACAGCTTTATGCATCTCAGCCTCAGCCATGTGGATTGCATGCATATAATCTTCAAAGTCTTGCATATCAGTGAAGAGGAGGACTCTCGACTGTCCATAACACTTGTTGCATGGTTTCTAATTGGAAGTAAGTCTTGAATAATCTATCTCGATTCTTATAGTTAAAAAACTGTGCTATGTACGCGTAGGAAATTTAACAGAGGCAAAGTGAAATCAGACAGCATATATATAGATCACTAGTATTGAGAGAACTGAACCTGTGCACGTGTAGAAAACCTTCGTTAATTGCTAGACCTTACAGGAAGATTGTGAGGATGTCTGCGAGCAACGTGGAGTTGGACATTTTTCGTATTCTGAAGCCTCAGCAGGGATCCTCCCAGAACAACATAGAAACATGTACTTCTGCAAATAAGTCGGTCAAGAAACGATCTACGAAAGTGCACCCTTCATCCCTCTCTGTGCTAGGGAGTGGGGAGGGGGGAGACACGGGAAAACCCAGTTCAACGGAGAACACTACTGGAGGGTCAATTTTATCGGAAGAAGACAACGACAACGCCTCTAAAGAAGAAGACGTGGGTAACAAGGACAAGAATAGAAGCATTTGGTGGTGGGAACCAGGGGAATCGCTTCTACTGGATTTCCTTAAGCTAACGGTAAGATAACAAAATCTACAATTTTTGACCTTGGTTGGGGAGTCGAGGATTTATAGGTTGAGTGTTATTCTATTCGTACTTTGAAGAGTTTGCATGGAATCCCACACGCTGCTCAGAGTGAACGGCATTTGACAGAAAGGTAGTTCTTATTCATCCAGTTAAGTTTACAAAGTATTATTGAGCTTTGGACTGGGATTCGATTTTAGGCTGTTTTGGTTGGTGACCTTCTTAATCGGGTTAGGCCTGGCTTTCTTCCTAATCGGTGACTTGTTTGCGAAGGCCTCGTCCAATCCTGTGATTGTGTCATTCCGAGCAGAGAAAAGTTCTGTTGACCAAATTCCTTTCCCAGCTATTACTAGTAATTCAGAAAAAGCCTTGTTGAACTACTGATTGAGGAATTAAATCATAATTGGGTGCCATTACATCTCTTTCAGTTTGCAACATGAACAAAGTGTTAAAATCGAAAGCTGATGAGTATTTGGGGTAATTAGAGAATAATATTTTAAATAATTCAGACATTTATGGGAACAATATGCCCAATTACCACCACTAATCTAATTTTCACTTTCACGCTTCCACTGCACAATATTTAGACCCTCTGGAAATCCTGAGGATGTGTATTACTTGCGTCATGTCTGTGACACAAAGAAAGGTTTCACAGAGCGTCGCAATTACACTGGTAATAAGAAAAGGTCTAAGGCCCTTATGGAAGAAGCTATGTATCCTGATGAAAGAAAGAAAGAATGGACAAAAGTCACTGAGTTCCTTTTGAAGGTACTTTATCGGTTCAAAAGTCAGATTGAGAAAATTATGTGTGAAGTGAAATAATATGCTCGCTCAATGTATTCCAGGCCGCCCAGAACTGCACGGATATGATTCCGTTTTGCATGTGGCAAAATGTAAGATATATATATTATTGACTGGGTTAGTATATTAATTATGAACTCATCAGCTGTGTCGTTGTTTTTCGTAATGGTAATGACAGAGGATAATCGACAACTGCTCGGAACTCTTTCGACCTGTAGAAACGGAATATGGCAAATGTTGTGTGAGTTCACAAAAAATCTTGGCACATACTATATAGCAATACCAATGTGATATAATGATGGGTATGATTTTTCCTTTGTTTTCCGTAATCTAGGTATTCAATACGGTTCCACCTTCTCTGCTTTATAAATTACGGTAATATATATTTATTAATAGGAATTTCCTCATCAGAATTTGCCTGCTCGGATTCGAGCGACGAAGATACATCGATTACTGATTTTAGTGATGACAAGCGTGATGATGAGAACGAAATCTACGAGTGGGAGCAATGGGATATCGATGACGATGGATTTCTGCTTCCTAAAGATTACAAATATGATTTTCCCCGACGTCAAATGCAAGCTGGAAAATCTTTTGGGTTGTCATTTGTGTTGAATCCAGCACTGGACGAATACTTCTGCACGTCATCGTATTCTCAAGGATTCAGAGTAATTGATATTTGAGCAGTGACAATCAGGCAAGTGTATGGTATCTCTATAGAACACAAAACTTTTTGCCTCCATGCAGATGTCGGCACACCTACCCATGGATTTGAATCGTGTGACTGATTTCGGAGTTAGTATTATCACAGGGGGGGAAACATTTGTTAGTGTGAAGCCAGAAATAACTTTAGTGGATCCCGCAGTCTACAATCTTGCAGTGGTAAGTATGACGCTTAAATAAGATGAAGTTGAATCATGAACGAAATATTAAGTTATCTGCAAGCGTTGTAGCCTTTCTTCTTGTTTTTATCTTTACTAGGGAACTCGGGATTGTTACAAGCTAGAGGAATACCCATTGAAATATTTCAAATATTACACAACCAGTGAGCTTGTTGAATATTATGATAGTGATTGAGCTGCAGTAGGTTAATGAAGTGCATGAATGCATGACTTTAATGCTTATTCTGTTTTTCGCAGGCAACTGCGTCCAGGAATGTATTGCCAATGAAACTCTTCGAATATGCGGATGTAAGGCATACTACATGCCCAGTAAGCCTCATACATATTATACCGTAATAATATAGATATGTATGTTTATTTTTATGGTATAGTGCATGCTACGCATACTTTTTTTTTTAATCTTGAAGTAATTTCATCTATTCGTTTGATTACAGGAGATAGGACACAATCATTGTGCAGTGTCAACCTCAGCGGTTCAAGCTGTGTGGAGGAAGTTGAATGTAAGTCATTCATCTGAATTATACTTAAATGTATCAAAAATTTGTTCCACAATTAAATAGCATTTTTATACTAATAACTGTTTACTAGTTTATACTATGATATTCGATTTTAGACAACATGACGAAATTGGGATCGACTAATCTGTGCAAAATGTGTCTCCCAAGTTGTAATGAAATACACTACGAAACTAAATCAACACTGACTAAATTGCAGTCGATTGATTGGAGGAAGAGTTTGGAAACCAACAAGATGACCTTGTATGGAAAATTAACAAACATTAAGTTTGATATTCAGGCCGCTACTGAATTAATGTTGATTTTTAACAGAGAAAGCAAAAATACCAGTATAGTTCACGTGTATTTCGGCCAAGATGCGGTTTATCCCAGACTTCGTAAGGTACTCTTTCAACCTGCAGATCTGATTGGTAAGAAGATTGATTGGAAGTTAGTTTTAACCACGGCTTCATACTACTATGCATGATTCCACATGAATTTATCTGTTTTGTGACGTAGGAAACGCCGGAGGAGTGATGAGCCTGTGTATAGGATTCAGCGGTATGAGTCTCGTAGAGCTGCTCTATTTCTTGACACTGCGAGCGTGGTGGTATCACACTAGAAAGCAGAATAAATCGGGGAAGAAGAACAAAGATGCTTCAAAGGATGCAACTACAGACTTGGGAGAGACACGTAGAAGTGGATCCAGTGTAGTAGTAGATCGGGATTTAGAGGCAGCTGATGATGATGGGTCGATATTCATTAGTAGGAAACACGAAGGTGTAAATGAGCTACCAATAGTTTCGATTGAGGATGAATGTTCCACCATCGTGGAACTTGAATAAGTTGTAGCTATAAAAAAGATGTAGATATCATCAGCGCCTCTCAGCCTCTTAGCTTCTAATTAATAATCATTATAATAATCCTAAAAAGCAGTGGATATTGCATGACATGCTGACTTCTTTGTAATGGCTTTATGCAAATTGAATTTAAAATGATGCTATTGTACTTAGTTCATAACAGTCAAACTGTGGAGTTGCTTCCTGTAAAAATATGTTGAATCAAGAGTCTAATGTGATCATAATAACTTTTAATTTTGTAAATTTTGTCCAAATTCATTTTATTTATTGTTAGAAATATTTTATGTGTTAAATATGTTACTTCAAACTGCTTCAATATAGCCAGTGGAAAGATGGATAAAAATGAACAATTACTATTTAAAGCCGGAAAGTAAGAATAGTTTCGTCGAATCGTATTTGAAATGCTGTGCAAGACTAATGCCTCAGCAATTAGTGGAATTTTTCACGATTCGACCATAGTCACTAGTGGTCTCCAATCTCTAACACCGAACGCTAACTTATCCATACAGATATTTTATCAGCAATCATTATTCATTAATAATTACAAGTAAAAACATCTATTCCTCCCTCTCTCTCTCGCTCTCGAATTTATGCTTTTTATTAAATAAATACTAAATAAGAATGTAATAAATGTACTTGTTACAAAAAAAAAATTAATCATGATGGCTGGAACAATATTAAAAGTATTCTAATGTTCAGCACTTAAAAGCCAACCGGCGTCCGCGTGGCTGCTAGATTGCCGACGTTTGGAGGCATCATTGCCGCTGGATCCACTTGCTGCAAGGGGCGAAGCTGCAGCAAACTTGTTTCCTGAAACTCCGAAGGCTTGGTCTGCAAAAAGAAGAAACAAATGTTCATAAGAATCTGTCGTTGCTCATTTAAAACTACCTGTAAATTTTTTCTCACTCGTTTCCGGAGTCGCAAGAGTCCCAGAAACCGTGATTATCAAAACGAATATGAGAATGGTAGACATGTTCCTGATAGACAGACTTTCTAGATGGTTAAAGGGATGTTGCAGTCTCCTCCAAGTATGACCAGGATCAGTTGGATATTGAGAGTGAGTGAAGAGTAGAGCTTGCGGTGACCTGTTTATATTGTATGGGGCTTCATAAGTGGAACGCTCATTGTTCATTCAGACATGGGTTCCAACTCATTTCAAGTACCAAGATACTTCCTACAAGAACTGAATGTTGTTCAGAAGAGAAAATTGAATAGTGAGTAACGAACTCAATTGTTTCGTTTAAAAAAGCAATCTAGAACATTAGTTTTTTATTAGCCTGATTAACTTTACGTATTATGAACCAGGTCAAGCTACACTTTACTATGTACAAATTTGCGGAGTATTATTTTAATGCTTTTGGAATTTTTGTGGATTGTGCGATGGGTTATTAATTACGAATGTGCTGAATGAGCAGAATTAACATGATTGTTGGGACCGCACTAGTGGTTGTCTACATTATCTTATTTGTGGATGGTAGATCTTTACTCTGCAGTTTGCACTGCACTCAATACATCTGCTTCTGGTTGGAACAAGTCTCCGGAGGTTTATCGTGTTTTTCACTCTTTAAGAAAATATTTTGTCTCACTTCTGTCATGTTTCATTGCACAAAAATGTACACCTGCCCTACGTATTTTATTAAGCATAATGCAATGACGTGCTGCATGCATACAGAAAAATAAGCATTTACAGAAATCGTAGGTTAAGAAAGAGTTGTCTTATTCGTGCTAAATATTACAATAGAAGAAGTTGCATTTTGTCCCGTTTAGTGAAGTTAACATTTCTAGCAATAGAAGCTTCTTCCTCCTAGGACATGCATCTCAATTTAGTACTACTCGCTTTTGACAAATTACACGAAATGAAGTCTGCTACAAATATCATTTCATCTTGTAAAATTGCTCTTAATGAAAGCTGTAAAGCCCCTACAGACAAAAATAAACCGTTCTAGACGGAATGTAAAGAAGAGCTGAAACTTATTTTGACTGTTCTGCCTGTCCTAAACGTCTGGCCTTATTGCAAACAAACTAATTTTTAGTACATGTGAGGGGAAGAGGCTGTTGAGCCTCCACAGGTGAGGGAATGTACGTTAAAGGCTGTTGAGACTCCAGAGGTGAGAGAATGTACGGTAAAGGCTGTTGAGACTCCAGAGGTGAGAGAATGTACGGTAAAGGCTGATGAGACTGCAGAGGTGAGGGAATACTGACAGACAGACTGACTGACCGACTGATACAGATAGATAGATAGACAGCAATCGCATAAAGAGGTTACACCTCATACGGTATTGAGCCTCCAGAGGTGAGGGAACGTAGGGTAAAGGGTGTTGAGCCTCCAGTGGTGAGCAAATGTACGGTAAAGGGTGTTGAACCTCCAGATGTGAGAGAATGACAGACTGACTTACCGACTGATAGACAGGCTTACTCACTGACTGACTGACTTACCGACTGATAGACAGACTTACTCACCGACTGACTGACTTACCGACTGATAGACAGACTTACTCACCGACTGACTGACTTACCGACTGATAGACAGACTTACTTAAACTTACCGACTGATAGACAGACTTACCGACTGACAGACTGACTTACTTACCGACTGATAGACAGATTTACTTACCGACTGACTGACATGTATATCATGTGATAAGTATACAAATATGACATTTGACATGTGACGTCATATATATACATATATAAATAATACCAGACGGTCACAGGGCACACTGACCGACAGACGGACAGATAGATAGATAGATAGACATAGCAATCGCATAAAGAGGTTTCACCTCTTAATAATAGAGTTCTTAGTTCTTACAGTACGAGTGAAGTAACAATGCAGACTCTACGAGAAGAGTTGTTAAGAGCATCGCATATATACAGCTTGTGCTTTTGCTTCCTAAAGAACTTTAAGTGTCAAGTGTAATTTGATTTAACACTCTTAGCAGTCTTGCTTACACTATCAAGTGTCACTTGCCTTATGTTCCCTGTGAAGAAGAAAGTGTGCACGTGTAAAATTGGAATATGGAAGACTTAACTCAATTACCACCTCCTTTTTGCCCTTTGAAGAGCTTTGAGACAACCTTATTACATTAATTATGATACTTTGTCTATAAAACTTGTGTCCATATGGATCAAATGTAATAAAAGCTCCTAAGGTACTTTCCTTATTATATTAGATTTGCTATATTACATTATCAAGCTTCACTCTTGGGGAGCTTTTGACTTTGTAGAACTCTTTAGAAGGTGCAAAAAGTGAAGAAATATTAAATATGGAAATTGTTTCAAATTATATATTTTACTGTTTGATTGCTCTTTGTTGAAAGGACCTTTCACTTTTCACTATCTATAGCTAATGTCACCTAAAAACTCCTAGTGAGCAAAAAATATGGAATCAGTAATAAAGAAAGAATCATATAATAGCCGATATGAATGAGAAATTGTCTCCTTCCTAAATAACTTTGCTACTACTCTCTTGGTTTGTGATTATTTCATTATTTGTTGAAAGGTTCAATATTTCCATTACTCTTTGGAATAAACTAAACTAAAAGCTGAAAAAACGTGTACACTTATAGAAAAAATTGGACACGTATCAACAAGAATGACACACACACAACAGCAGTGAGTGAAAACCATAAAATTCTAGATGGTAGTTTCTTTGACTTGGATATAGATCTCCCTGAGGCTACTACACTAATACACTTTTACCATTCGATTCGATTCATTCTTTCGTACATGGTGTGTGAGTGCCGAGTGCCAATGAAATAATTCGGTTTGATAGGAAGGGAAGTAGGGAAAATGTTGTGGTTACTTTTTGATCACATTGCTACACTTCTTTCAATTACGAATCTGTCGGATTCTTCTCCATCAGAAAGAAAAGTAGTGAGTATGTTTAACGTAGAAATACTTCCTCTCTTTCTCCTTACAAGAAATGGTCTGATGACTTGAGGAGAAAGCGTCCCTGCAGAAATATACAACAAAAATACTCAATAGAAGGAACACATGGCAAGCTGACAACACTTATATGGTTAGTTGGTATACTTCACGCTTAAACTTTTTTTCTCATATTACATTATGATTTGGTATAGTCAGCTCAATATTGTTGGATTTTTTGTTGTATTTGTACACAACATAACTAAAGGCTGGTTGGTTGTGCTGGGGCTGGAGCTGCATGTATGTGTGAATTGTGGTGGAGATACATCACTGGAGAAAGTGGTTATGGGTGAAGGAAGATTGGTTTGCGGTTGGTGTGTATGTGTGTATTATTGGTAGATACACACACCACATATATACACATACTTCTAAGCTGTTAACATTGCTTCTTGTAAGCATCCAGTTTTTCCTCAGAGTCACTCTTTAAGTTTCTGTAGTAGTTGTCGTCCTTCACACAAGAAAATTCATAACTCTGAGGAAAAAATCTACGAACGAAAAGAATAAATAGGGAAGCCCTTGGGAAAACTCTATTTCTATTTTCCATGAACAAAAGCGACAAAAACATTCCTAGTGCATCTCTAACCAAAGGGAGAAGAAACCAAAAAGTAGTTGTAGAAAGGCAGACATGGAATGAAAAAGCTTACAGAGAGCGAGAGAAAGATGAAGGTTATGTTGTGGAGAGCGTGTTATCTAGCCAGATATTTCGAAGAGAAATAAGGACGGCCACTGAAAATAGCATGTATACATCAGTTGGTAAAACGACTAACAACGATGAACAACACATAGCATTCAAACAATCGGATGTAT
>Ga0194135_10003081_pt1 | contig 10163 bp, 11 predicted proteins | sample LitLau_LLRF_2013_FD_134024 | JGI IMG/M metagenome (GOLD analysis project Ga0194135, IMG submission 134024) | Freshwater sediment microbial communities in response to fracking from North America - Little Laurel Run_MetaG_LLRF_2013 (version 2) | ecosystem: Environmental > Aquatic > Freshwater >... | reverse complement strand
TTCATATTATGCAAATGTACTAGTGAAGAAAACAAATTAAGTCCAGTTGCGTTCAAAAGGAAAAAACGAAGAGAAGGTAAGATGCACCTACACGTCACTAAACAAACTTGTTAACTTCGGTAAAGAGACCATGCTCATTTCCGCCGGCGCGAGTAGGACGAGACATGAGACGAGGAGCTGTTGCGTTACGTTGCAGGTCCTTTTTCTAATTCCAACGTAATATGATGGTTAATTGAATCAAGCAGACAGAATATTGCTTGATTTAATTACTCTGTGAAATATAATTAATCTATTATTTATTCATCCACGGAAAGTTGTGTAAACTCTTTTCTTTTTCGTTAACTAGGGGTCAACTCGTGAAACGACGATATGGAAAACTCAAAAGAAACCCCAATTGCCAAGTATTTGGCAAATTTGGAGAGGCGGAAATCGATGTTCACTGCAACCGCCTCACCCTCTCTGACTCCAGGCGGGTTTCCTTACATTTCTACCGTCAGGCGTGCCCCACCCGGAACACAAATGAAAATAAACTTTGACGACACTTTCTTCTCGACTAATGAAAATGAGTCCATCCTTCACATCTCTCCAGAGCCTTCCTCGGCGGGTATCAAGAAGCGACGGATGTCAGTTCTACATGATGAAAGAGAGGATGTGGAACCTTTGCAAAAGAAAATTGGTGAGTTGGGTTGTCACTTATTTTAACGTCGCGTTGAGTGAGGGTTAGGCCGTATCTTCACCGGCAGTATTTTCTGTTTTCCAGCTGACTTAGAGCGATTGCTGAGACAGACCCAAAATGAGTTAGTTGATCGACAAGCTGCATGTACCAAGTTGGATCAAGTTAACATCGAAACTCGAAGGACTTGCAACGAAAAAGTACTTGCCTTGGAAAATTCAAATGAGGCAATGAATCTGAAATGCAAAAACGCTACTGAACGGGTAAATAACTAAGAATTACATTTTTCTGTATGTTTAGCACCAATACGTTACAACGACATGCCGTGTGTGACATTTAACTAATCAATCTAAATGTGCAGGCGGAAAGTTTGGAGAAGCAACTTCTGAAGGTACAACGTAAGGATGCTGACAGCACTCGTGATTCTCAAATGCAACTGACAACACAATTGAACAAGATCGCCACCCTCGAAGCTACTGTGGCAGCTTTACAGACTAAGAATCAGGAGCAGGCTCTGCAACTTACAGAAGTAAATTTTTTATAATCTCCTCCATTGAACTTGGACAAAAGATTAGTTAATTAAAATTCTTAATTTATATAGTCGTCAATTGGAGGTGAGCAAACTATTCAAAGGATGCAGTTGCAGTTGAGTGAAGCCGAAAAACTTTGTGCAAAGTTCAAACAGGATGCCGAAGTAGCCCAGAGTCAACTTACGGAACTCCAGAGCCAGCTCCAGAAGTCCCATATCGAACTGAAGGAAGCACAAACTGAGGCCGTAAGAAATGAAGCGTTTAGGAAAGAATATGAAGCCGCACGTGCAGCACAGGAAAGTTCCAACAGCGACATGATCCAGTTGCAAGAGCGCCTGCACCGGATGGAGAATCTTTTTGTCAAAGAACAAGTCACCTCTCAGAATATGGCAAAACAGTTTGGTAAATTGCAGAACGAAAACAGTATACTCAAGTAAGTGGACAAGTTGCCTAAATTCTCTTCTCTTCTTCCTCATCACTTGCTGAATTCCTTTTTAACAATTTTTTAGAACAACAGTGCAGCGGGAGCATCTCTTAAAGGAGCAGATGATGTCAGCCGAGTCTGAGATTTCTGTATTGAAAAGGCAGCTGCGAGAGAAAGCGGATGTGGAGGGAGATCGGAATAACCTTCGAAGCCAAGTCAAGGCGTGGATTGCTGTTGCGACGAAATTGGATACTTCCTGTCGGACTCCACTGGATTTCGATTCCACTTTCCGGAAGGCACAGGACTTGCTGCTGCAGTTGAAACTTGAAAACTCGAATTTGAAACACACGTAAGAAAGAGTTCGAGTTTCACAGTCTCCGTGTATTTTTTTTGGCTTTATCAAAAACACTTAAACTAACATTTCTTGTTCATTTCCAGGACTGAAAGTAACGCCCGTCAGATGAGCTCTATGGAGTTGGAAGCACAGAAGGCGAACGACCAAATCAAAACATTGAGTGCCGAGAAGGACAAGTTGAATCTTGATTTCACGAGACTTACTCGGCGAATGCAATTTATTGTTCAGGTAAATGTACATCTCTTGATAAACTTCTAGACTCGAGGTTTTTCAAACGTTTTTACACAAAAACTTCTCTAGGATCGGAACTCATGCAGAGCCATGATGGAGTCATACGAAAAGGATTTTGACGACGGACTCGCAGGTTCGGAATTGAAACCGCTGAGAACACGAATTTCCCAATTGGAAACCATTGTTGGAGAATATGAAGCAACGCTTGCCGAAGACCCATCTCTCCGAAAATCATGTCAGGAATGTGATCACTATGCCACCGCCATAGATTCTCTCCAAACTCAGTAAGTGATTGCTTGTGCAATTATCAAGCTCGTTTAATTGAAATTCGAAAATTGAAAATTCGAAAAATCGAAAATTGAATTTCCCTTGATTTAAATTTCCAGATTGGAGAGCATCCGATCAGACAATGAGACACTATCCCGGACCCTATCGGAAGTGAACCAAACAGTTACTGAAGACCCAACGACCGGAATCAAAATTGTTTCTTTTGGAATGAACCCATCCATGTTGTCAATTGAAGGAAGACTCAAGGAATGTATCGCTGAGAATGAGTCACTCAAGGCCAAACTACGGGCTTATGAGGAAGACACGATGGTAGCCATCCCAGACGGGGAACTACTGAAAGAGAAGAAAGGTAAGACGAGATTCTGGTATCCTTATGGTTCCGTCTTAAAATCCTCCTACAGGATCTCTTTCCTAATTTTTACCTCACCACTCACCAGATCTCGAAGAGAGGTTCAAGACATTGGAACGAAGACATGAGCTCCTCACTGACTCCTACGACTACGAAACAGTTCAGCTGCAGAACGCTTGCACCAAGTTATTCGGATACCACATTACGCTGAACCGTGGTGGGGCTGAAAATCCTAATCAATTTAAACTTCAAAGCGTGTACTCCAATGCCCATGATCCAGACGATACATTTATCTTTCAGGTATGCGATTTGCATATTTCCATTTCATATTTAGTCCAAAATCTTTACTCACTTCGAATGCTCCATACTTTTTAGGAAGGGAATGGAGGTGATATGTTACTCCTGGACACACCGATCCTTGTCCATTTCCAGGACGACATTGAGCGATTCCTGAGACAGGAATGTTCCGTCCCTGCCTTCCTCTCGGCTGTAACCATTTCCTATACGCAAGGTGCCCATCCATCCATGAACCAGAGCAGTGTGGATGCGGCTGGATACGATGAGAACTCGAATTCGAACGGGGAGGGGGACAATGAGGAGACGATCCAAATCCTTGCCACGGAGAGTCTTTCTGGCTTCCAACCGAGCCGCCAGGTTGAGGTTGAGATTGAAGTTGAGGGCGAAGAGGAAGATGAGCTGGAGGATGAGTCTGAGGATGATGAAGAGTTCTACGAAGAAGATGAAGGGGAGGAAGTGGATTACGTTGATGATGATAGGGATGACGAGGCCGAGTACGACCCCGAGGATGATGATGATGTGGTCCAAATTGATTGAGGAATTTCTTTTATTGTAAGGAAGCGACTCACATTAGAAGTATATAATTTCATCCTCATTTCCACTATTTTTCAATTTAACTCTTATACAAGGATTCCATTAAGTGCTTTATGTGAACTCCGATTCCAAATTATCCACATCCGAAGTTACAATTGGAAAATGTAATTTTATTCTTACGTAAAGTAAAGCACTAATGAAACTATAACTTTTCCATGAATCAGTCAGTAATAGTGATGTAAATGGTCTAAATTCTTTCCAGTGTCCCTTAGGTTCCCCTCAAACTATTTCAAGTCAGTCAGTTTTTAGTTTGGAATCTGGGTGCTATTTGTCACGGAGCCGCTCGCCAGGCCGTTTTTGGTTCCAGCACATAGCGTAATTGGAATGGATTTTTTTCTTTTGTTCTTATTTAGTCTTGTCGAGTTTTTTTTTCGGTTCGAGAATGTTTCGTCATGTTTCTGTATAGAGTAGACGAGTTGAGGGTCAGACGTTTGAGTAAACGTATATTGCATTTCATTTAGTTTGATGAGCAGCGTCCTTGGTTTTGAAGGCACCATTCTGGCTGGAGTCGATCCGCGGAAATTCCTCTCTTCACGAGACGCTCCCGGTGGTGGATGAGCCGATCCGCGGCATCCCTCCAGGAGGAAAAGGGATTCGCCCAGAGACGCTCTGCCAGGGCTGCACCCCTTGGCCAAACTTTGGCCTCCAGCCCCATCTCATCCACTTGCTCTGACCAGAGAGCTGCCTCTCCTCCAATTACCTGTCCCGGCTGGAGGTCAATCTCCTCTGTGGTATTCAACTGAGCAATGACTCGGAGCGGGTTGTTGTCATAGACCCTCTGCCAAGTCTTGTAGCCACCGCAGGATCCTCTTCCCTCACCCATCTACAAAAGAAAATGTTTAGTTCTGAGGAGTGTAATTATCCAAAACAGGTCGCGGAGTGTGGGCGTACCCAATCCCCGAATCCACAATCAAACTGCCATGCGTCCCGATTCGAGAAGACGACCCTGTAGCCTTTATCCAAGATGGCAGCCAATGAGCGATCTCGCCCGCTGTTCCTGAAATGGACAATGTATCTTTCCGGGTCGAGGATATTCTCAATATTTTCTTGGATGAGGAGATTGGAGGCCCAGACGATGGGCGTGAGCTCCGTTCCGCGAGCAGCCCGGACGAGTTCGACGTAGGCTCTGTCCGAGTAAAATTTGAAAGTTAATACAAATTTCAGGGTGGGCCAATTCTTGGTTGCCGGGACTTACCTCCGTTGAAACGTGGCCCACAGCTGAAGGAATTCCCTCTCAGTCCGGTTTCGTCGTTGTGAGGTCAGGAAGTCCGTGATTTCTTTGCTCGAATTCCAGCAGTTGAAGTTGACGTCGTCCCCACCCATGTGGAAAGCATCCGTATCAAAGACGCTGAGGAGATCTCGGTACAATTTCCCTGGAGGGGAGTTAAATCCAGCATTTCAAAAAATGGAAACCAATCCTCCGTAAACTAAATTAAAAGGAGTCTGGTTCTTACCGAGAACGAGATAAGTTTGTTCGTTGACTGGATTCAGTTGACCGCATGGGGGTTCACTGCAAAATTGATTCCAGGGCTCGGCATTGACACAGACGGCCATTGGCCCTCCACTTGTCACACTCACGGGGCTGGGTTGGATGGTATTGGGACCTATCAGAAATCGACCCTCTCCCCATTACACCCAAGTCACATTTTTTTAATTATACGCAATATCTCACCTGGCTCCACGGTATTGCTCCGCTCCAAGCCTTGCCAGCCACTGCTAATATGAGAAGGGGCGTCCAATTCTGGGATTACTCGGACACCACTGGAAATGGTCACAGTTTCAAGAGAGGCCTGGAGAATTGCTGGAAATTGAATGAATTACGAGTCCGCTTACCGAATGCGAGAGTACTCCACAAAGTCTTTGATTTCTTCCGGAAAGTAGATTTTCTCGGGGGTGTAGGCTCCGTACAAGGTCAACTGTGGGACCCGCTGTGAGTAGAAAGGGAAGGAATGGGAGTCGGTGATATGCCAGTGGAGCGTGTTGAGTTTATTGTACGACATCCCGTCAACCAACTTCTTCATGGCCTTGATGGAGACAAAGTTCCTGGAAGTGTCCAGCATGAGACCGCGGTAGGCAAAGAGGGGCCTGTCAATGATGGCTCCAGCGGATATAATCTGAACCGTGTCTCTCTGCTCATCGTAGGCAATCAACTGGCTGAGGGTCTCCAGTCCATGCCGGGCTCCGAAGAACGTGTCACCCCGAACTTCGGCCGTGACCGTGTTCCCTTGCGTCTCGAGATCAATCCGGTAACCCTCCGAAGTTTCCAGAGTGAGTCGCTCCTCGGGGTCATCCACGGTGACTTGGACCTGGACCACAGTCCCCTCGATGAGATTGTCGTATTGCTTGTCGAACGGGTTCGCACCGCCCTCGACGTAGTTGGGATGAGTCTTGAGAATGTTGGACTGGAAGTCGACGACGACGCGGTTTAGAAGCTCACGGACGCGATCCGTTGGCGCCACAACCGGAAGGACTCGGAGGTTCTGCGGTTTAAATGGCACAACCACACGACTCAGCTCCACATCACCTGCGACATTCAATCAAAAGGTGAAAACAAATGACTCGGCAGTCGGCACTCATAATGCGCATGCCTAGTTTCCGTTTCTACTTGTCGTACTCCTCATCTCGAACTCGAACTCAGTCGCAAATACCCCCGTAAAAAAAGAATGCAACCTGCAGCGCAAATCGCTAATAAATTGTCCTGTCTTGAGGATACAAATGGGGAAAAGGGCGATGAATGTATCCAGGATGAAATTATGGGAGGCAAAAATTAGCATGTTAAAAGGGCAGTTTATCGGTATAGTAAGAAAGGAGCTTGGAGGAATACAAATTAATTCTTTGCAGCATAAAAAGTTGATTCAAAACAACTTTTTTTGGGGGTAACGCAGTTGATTAAGGGCCTTGTTTCTGGAGGAGTGAATGGACGCGTAACATATTCAAGATCGCATGAAGGATATGGGTGGAAGCAAGACCAGATTTACGGCGCAATGGGAATGGGACATGGGAACTTTATCGGCCACTTTTGTCTTGCCTTAATGAAATCTCGTCACTCTCACCTGTTGGTCTTGGCCAAATTGCACGGAATCGTCCGCATCGGAGGCGGCAGGTGTCCAAGGACTGGATGACAGTTGAGTCTGACCTTAATTTTTTGGCACAGGTCCCATTTTTGCAGACAAAGGTCCAGGGGGAGGGCATCCTGTGACAAAAAAAATTCCAAACTTATTATTTGCGAGGCCGCAAGGTCAGGGGGATGTAAATAATTATTGACAAATGCATTTCCAATTTGAAACTGACTGTTGAAAGTGTGGGCTGCGGTTGCGTAACTCTGTACCTACCAGATGTCATTGACCTTTTCATCCACTTCGCTTATAATACCCTTTTTTGTATGCATGAAATTTGGGTTTTAATGTAGCTTTGATTGCTTTCTATTGATGGATCGTTTTTTGACAGATTTTGAAGCTTTCCTCCGAGTTGGAGTGCTTACCGAAAGTATGACTGCCCATCTGATTCCGTTGGAAGACAAACTAACGTCACCGCTACCAAGCTTCCCACAAGGAGTAGAAGTTTAAATTTATCCATGACTACTACTACACTCTAACTAGATTTTCTAAACTAAGAAGCTAAAGGCCAGAACAAAAGTAAGGGTCCCAAGGGGGAAGAAAACGGAGAGAATTCACTTGGAATCCTTTCCTTTGGTCACCGGAATGTATGAATTCACAAGGGACTGATTGAAACGGAAGGAACAGGTTGAGCTGAGGATGAAATGAGCCAAGTTCCAAAAAACCTGATCCTGACGTTCAGAATTTGATTTCTTCGGCGTCTCGGTTCCCTGAGACTAGGCAGTAGGGGAAGTAGAAATCGACTGATAAGTAGAAAAGCCTGACGTTGGAGATCTGTATAAAAGACGCTCAAAACTGGATTTCCACGGTTTACGAGTCAGTGATTCCATTTAGGGAAGGAGGGGTTGGTCATTTGGATGGGGCCGAAACTTGGCCTCTGGCTCTCTCGGACTCGGACTGAAACACCTCGCCCGACGGGTTTGAAATTAAAATCGGACTTTGGTCATTCGGAATAACATCTTCTTGCTTTCTCTTATTCCAGCCACGCATTGGTCCGATAAGAATAAATTTAATTGAGGGTTGTTAACATGAGTTAATTGTCACTGTTCAACAGTGACAGTTAATTAATGGTATGTTGACAGTCCCCTCTGATTGGAATTCTAAAAAACAAACTTTAGAGCAATTCCCAACGAGTGGGGGAGGAATGCTCAGAAGACAGATACTTTGGAGGATTCAATCCGCGGAGGACTTTCTCTTCCGGGGTATACATCTCAAACTCATGTTGGGAAAGCTGAGCATTTTCCATCTACTACTGCTAATTCGATTTATTCGATGCTCGTTATTGATTCGATATTCGATTGAATTTAGCGAGTTCTTAATTAAGAGGAAAGGATGCTGAGGAGACCCGCGAAAAGGCATTAAATCTGTTGATGAAGTATGTGATTCCCTTGTGTAGTGATGGCCGTGGGCATCGACCTGAACTCTCCTCACCTTCAACTTTAGTTTACCAAAGACCAGAGACAAGTTTCTCCCCACTCTGGTTCACCCTGAAGACTCTGTCGGAAACGAACCGCGGCCACTGACCCTACCCCACTCAAGGCAATCCACTAACAACAAACCCAATCCCAAAACTTACCCAGCAGCCAATTGTCATTGACTCCACTAAACACCAAAACACATTTCCCAAGATTCCAAATTAATATTCATCTATCCGAAACGGACATGGAGCGGAGGATGACCAGAAATATCCCCCACATCCTATGCATAGAACTAAACATGAAACCGGCAGTCTTGGAAATCCAAGTAAAGTTTATTAATCAGAACCAACCACATTTGCCTTTAATTGAGACTCTCCACATCCTTAATAACTTGACTTAATACTGTGGAGTTCAAATAGTTAATTTACAATAAACTCATTTAGCATCGAAAAGGTTTAATGTTAAGATATTTTATGTGTGATATGCTAGTGCTAGTACTAAATTGACCTTATTTCCATGAATTTTCCCCCTTTAAATTCTTATATCCTTCTTCTAATTAAGTACGCTCTCTCTATTTTAGTGAGTCTCTATTTAGACTGTCCGGTCATTGGAATTCCGTAGTCAGGGAAGTTCAGGGTGGGTGTGGGAAGAGGAGCGACGATTTGGGACGAAAAATCCAAAGTAGGTGGGAGATCCCCGTGTTTCGAGGTTAATTTTGGAACCGGATGGCTTTGGTGGATTTGCTCCAACTCCTCCAATCTGTTCACATGCGCTTTATGACCTAAGGCATGACCTTGTTGTGGATTTCCAATTAACAAAGGAATTAATTTATTATCACAACATTTTCCAATGGGATTATGAAGCTGTATAGATAAAGAGACAAACGTGATGCATGAGATTACCGTGGAGTGTCCGTTGTTGAGCTCAAGCCTAGTTTACGGTCGTGCTTAGCCTTCGCTTACTTGCCTTATGAGAAGATAAAATGAACGTGTGTAAAGTGTTAGATTTATTTTTAATCTCCAACTCATTACGGGGAAGGAGAGTAATTAGGCTTTTAAAGATTAGGAATCCATATCAATAACCCCCATACTTGAGAAGAGACGAGTCCACAAACACCCTTGACTTCTTACAGATAAATTTATTTAAAAAAGTGAAATCGTGTTGGGTGTCACTTCCTTTTGTTTCTCGCCGAAGGGCAGTTGCGTTAGTTTGTAGTTGTATGCACCTTTAGTCTTGAAACCTTGGTTTGTAAATGAATCCATTGATAAAGATGCTGTTGTTGCTGTCACTCTTCCTCTGTTGCACCTGGATCACAATTCCTGCGGATTCCAAATCAACATCAGAATTTCCGGAAAAACTTCAACTCTCGTAAGGTCTATGATTTTAGTAAATTGTATTAATTTAGTCTCCCAAATACGTTTTGAGTAAACGCGAATTGATCCCTTTCCTATTTCACTTCTCACTTACAGTAAATTCCCATTGAAATCCAGTCTTCGCTATGCCTGGGCGTGTAGGGAAGAGATTTGTACGAAAGTGGACAGGGTACTTGGTGTCAGTAGTCCGACTGAGGAACTCCTCCCATTGGATCTTTGCAAACTGAACTGTGGAAAGGCTGGAGCTCTTTGGCCACTTCCTACCGGAGACGTAAATTCAGCATAATTTCTATCAGCGTATCCGCAGCAGGAGCAAATAAAAGCGGAATTTTCTCTTCACTTCCAACAGGTTGACATCAGTAAAGGACTCTTCCACTTTTATCCCAACAATGTTGAATTTGGAGATTTTGTGGCCGAAGAACCAGTAAAGACGATGTTAGGCAAATCGGCAGAAATTTTCAAGTCATATTTACCAAAGGTGTGGAGAATTCCCTTAATTGACACATGGATGAGGA
>Ga0194135_10003080_pt1 | contig 10169 bp, 6 predicted proteins | sample LitLau_LLRF_2013_FD_134024 | JGI IMG/M metagenome (GOLD analysis project Ga0194135, IMG submission 134024) | Freshwater sediment microbial communities in response to fracking from North America - Little Laurel Run_MetaG_LLRF_2013 (version 2) | ecosystem: Environmental > Aquatic > Freshwater >... | reverse complement strand
GGTATATTCATCCCCTTTTTAATCAAAAATTCATTATTTTTTGGTTTACATTCCGTTTCGGAAGCATATATGAATGTTTCTGTTCAATTCATGTCAGGAAAAGACACTGCATTGCATGCCTCGTGAGAATAAAACGTTTTAGGTAGATTGAAACTTGATAGAACCAACAAATTATATTCCTAGAAATCGGACTAGACACCAGAGATGCGTTTCACGGAATCAAACGGCGACCAAGACGTATCTAACAATTCAAACTGGGAATTATGAACGTACAAAACTAGATTTTTGCAAATGGCGGCCAGCGTGGGCTCGGGACATTGCAGTCCTCGTCGAAGAAGTCTTGAGAGGATTTCCATGTCAGATTTGTGGGTCCTCCCGGGGTGTTGGGTATAAGAGTTTTTAGGAGCGGTGTTTGAGAAAATGACAAAGTTTAATGGTGACAAATCGGAGGAGGCTGGAAAACCGTGTTCCAAAACACTTGTTTGACACTCATCACCCATTTTCCGTGGATGTTATGAAGTTCTGCATCCCGTCATCCTCATCATCCCACTCATTTTCATTCTAAGATTTCATGTTCTCATTCCCAGTTGCCAGTAGTGGAGGCAGATGATCTAAGAACAGATGAAAGGGAAATATCATCACATCTAGACGATGATGATCCGGAGGAGACTGTGCTCCTGCTGGTCTTCCTGGGATTACGCTTTCCTAAAGACCTACTTGTTATACTCGAGAATTATTACCAAAGGAAACTAATACCCCTTCAGTCCCATTCCCGTCCACCTACTTCTAATAAAGTTACAAGTTTTAGTCGATGAGTGCCAACACGAGGGGTTTGAACTCTTTTAAGAATCGGAGATCATCCATGAAAATGGCGCTTATTCTCCGCTTCGGTCCTCTTCCTCTTGGCAAGGCACAAGGAGTGGAAATGGGACTCGAACTAAATACCCCAGGAACCGATCATTCATAAATTTTAAGACTTTAAGTGGACGGATGCTCCCAGCTTATGGGGCCAGATAGTCGGGGAAATGTAAACATAATCACACACCCTGCCCACAGTCTTTCAGAAACGTCAAAATAAAATTTTGGAACTTGAAATAGTATTGGGTTGGACGTGGGGAACAGGATAGAAATTCTCTCATTCCTACTTTTCAGCTCCACACAACTCACTTCCGGCTTTCTCCTCATCATTTGTGAGAAAATTGGATTAGACATTTACATTCTTTACAAAAAATTTTCATTTTTATTTGTGATTACTGGTTAAATAATTTTGTAACTTTGTATTTTACTTAAAATGGAGATACCAGTTCTCACTTCCCGATTCTTTTGAACGGAATTGCTTCCAATGCAAACTGCAACAGATGCATTTTACTTTGTAGAGGCGTATTTTTTTCCCATGAGAATAACTTTTCCTGGTCTAATGAAGGGACTAAAACCAAATAAAGTAAATCTCTTTTGGATTAGAGATAAACGGGAGAGATGCAATTTAGCGGAGAGGACGAAATGGACTGCGGGTGAGTGGGCTGAGAGACTTTTTCCCTCTCGTAAGGGTTGGGATTTGGGAAGGGATCCTCTTTCCCGTTGGGTTCAAGTTCATTCGGATTTAGGGTGTCTCTGATGGCGGCGGCGGTGGGGCTGAGGGAGGATTAAGATTGGCACTGGGGGCAAGAGGTCATCCCGCAAGAGGCATCTTCCTCTTCTGCATTACATCTCCTGAATCCTCTTCCTCCATATATTTTCGAGGAGGTTGGAATACAAGACTCTTCTAGAAAGAATTTCCGCACATTTGTTCTCAATTCATTTTGACGAATTTGGAGACTAATTGAGAGTGTCACATCCTTCCGCCTCGCTTGGTCGCCCGTCCAGATGAGCCAACTTATGGACACGAAACGTTATAATAAGAGCAGGGAAAGCATGAAATGTTGGTAGGGGCAACTCCTCCAGGAAATTGGAACCAGAGGTTCAAAAAAAACTTCTCAACTTTCTTCATTATAAGGATCATTAGATTTTTAGTTTTAATTTCTAGTCCTCCCCCTGAACAGACGCTCTGCTCCCAAGAAAGGGAACGAACGGTGGTTCAACCATTGAAACGCTGAAATGGACTTTTCAAACTTTAGCTACACGTTTCATTTCCGAAACTGAGCAGATGAACCAAGGTCAATGGAGATCACATTCGTAGGCAATAGAAAGTGATCAATTTTAACCCTTCTCAGTAGGCGAAGCTCCTTAGCAAGAGGGGGGACGTTTTCGGTTTCCCTAATGAAGTTTTTGAAACTGACCCTGGACTGCTGCGGTAAGGGCAGTAATTGATTCCTGAATAGACTGGATTCGTTGAGCTTGTGCCTGGTTTGGCGAGGCGAGAATCGTTTAGCCTAAATGGAAGATCCTGAAAGGAAGCACTGCTGCCGGAATGGAGCAGTTGGGGTGGGATTATTATTTAGCTCCAGTGAACCCAGGCCCATTGGATTAATAAAAACTTATTTTTGTCAACCCGGTTCTTCCATTTGCCTTTTCACCCTCCCTCCCTCCGTTTAATTTGGTGATGCTGCTGCTGGCGTGTCCCTTTTATCCCAAATCTGCCAAATGTTTTGGAGAATAAAAGGATGAGCCACCCAACAGTCCATAAAAGCATCCCCCTGAATGGGCTATTAAGCTTGTTTGTCTCTAAAAGGTTCCTGGGAATTAAATGTATCAAATCAGATGACATTCCGAGATCCCACACGCATAAAAGGACGCAGGCCCATGATTTATCTCATTTTAATTATTTACCATTTGGGTTATCCAGCCTCCCCTCCTCTGCCCAAACCAGCCTCGTGTGAACCTCTGGACTTGGTCCCGAAAAATCGGTGAGATTTTTTTTTGTTATAGCTGCGTGCACCCTCCCGAATCCCGATTGGCTTTTAGTTCCTACCCCCATCATGCCATGAATTTCATGATTCATTGGAGATCCGACTTTGGACTATCCCAAGCCCATTGCATCATTTCCATTCTGAATTTTAACATTATGATAAAGTGGAGTGTCACGCGGGTCACGCCTGCTTCAGGGAATCTCCGCCCTCCGCTGATGCACATTGAATTCAGCTTGGAAAATCAAATCTGGTCAATAGTTTCTTGATTTATTCATCAGGAGAATCCGGGGGATGGAAGATGGCCACGGCGCAATAACCTCTAAAATAGTACCTGGATTCTCCAAGTTAACAAGCTTAACTGACGTTTGGTTGGATGTTGAAAGTGGCGTTTAATCCTCGTATACAATGTGTTTTGAATCCGAATTCGAAACTTGCAGGTGAGAATGATTGAATTCATCATAATTATGAGAATAGTCGAGCCCGTGGATCTCGAACTACACGGAAAGGAATAAAAATCCTATTCTTGTTTGCTTGTTTTCCTCCTCCCATCATAAACTGGTAATAAATTGACAGCATGAGGAATCAGAAGAGGCGGAGGATCCCATTGTCCAACATTCCAAACAGAATTATGTGGAATGACTAAAAACATATTTCTATTGTTGGACTGTGAGAGTCAGGCAACAATGGATCCTTTGTAGTCGGGGTTATTATTAAGAATAAAAAGTACAGCTATGAGAAGATGTGCTAGACTTGGAGGCACACATTGCGTGGGCTACTCACACTTCCCTAATAGAATTTAACCAATTGTCGAGTTCTATTTCTGTTTGTGTTGACACGGGGGATGAGGAAGATGAACTCCTTTGATGATCTCCCATTCAACAATCTCCGCATTCAATTCAGGTTGGCAGGAGATGCAGGATGCATTCCATGAGCCCCAGGTCCGAACTCACAACAATCAACACTTCCCCACACAAGAAGACCCAAAATAAGGTATCCCCCCCCCCTTGCTGCATCCATTTTGCGTATCGATGCTAATTTCTCTTGTTCTCCTTTTGAACTTGGAGTTTATTTTTATCCCGGTATGGCCCGGCATAACAATGGGACATTAAATCATGCCGGCGAGGAAGCGGGTCGCTCTCCGGAATTTGAGAAATAAAAAGACCAACAGAACTCTCGTGCACGGTGCACACCTTGGGGTTAAGCTCCGAATTGGCACACAAGAGTCCTAAACAATAAATAGATAATGCACAATTGCATGTCTAAATTCTAAGAGAAGAGGAGGCTGCTGGTGCCAAAAGAGTCGTAACACTACGAATCTGCCGTCTCGTTAGCCAAAGAACAATGGAATTATGCAAAGAGTGGCCAGGCGGGATGGGGATGCAAGATGCAAAATGGAAAGGGTCTGTCCAGATTTTATGACCCGCTTACATGTGCAATTGGTTGACGTTTATGTATTTGATGAGCCAAAACCGGGGCCGAACCCCCTCGGAAGATGACCTTCAGCATCCATAACAATAAAATATGGATAACAAAACGAGATGGAGACAAGAAAGGAGGGAGGGACGCTTAAAGGGATTTTTATAGTCCTCTTCAAACGTTCTCACATGAATTCATTATTACTTTTACGACTCTTGAACTTCACCTGAGAAATCAGACACATCTTTTGGATCGGTTGGGTTTGTGTTTCCTTTTCCGATCCCAGAAGTGAAGAAACTGACTAACTACTAAACTGTATTTACGAATCTAGAAGCGTGTTTAATTTAGCGGCTTCTAATTAGGTTTACTTATTCCTAAAACTCCAAACTGAGAATTCAAGAATTTTGGCCAGAGTTAACAGAAGGGTGCCAAAGCGTGGGTTTATTCCTGCTAACTTTCTCCGTTTCCAGCCAAGAATAGGAGGGTTCCTGCCCTCATCGGAGAGTAAAAGGAAGTAAAAGGGAAGTTCGGGTTCGGAGTTTGTTGAAGCCTCTCTGCCTCAGATGTCCTCAGCAGCTACAAACTGGGATCCCATTTTCTAATTTCCTTTACCGAGTCCACGCTACTCCTTGCTCGCCCAAATCAGATCCTTCTACTCCTAATTAAATTTAGAAAAAAAGAAGAGGTTACAGAATGCTAATTGCGACTAATTGTTCATTCAAAAGGAAAGGTAAAGAAACTACTAGTTAACCACCACCACAATTACTAGTTAGCATAACTAATCTAATTCCTCCCTTACTCATTCAGACTCAATTATACATGAATCGATCCGGGAGTGTAATGACCTGCCACGGAATGTGGATATACAGGGTACTTTCGGGAAATAAAAATTGAAATTGAAATTGAGAAGTACGCTATAACTGAAAATGGAAGATGTGAAATGCGGTCGTTCAATAATTTAAGAGTGTGGCGTACAGACTCTTATAATCTTTTATCAGTTTGAAAGTGGTGGGTATCAATTTTCGAAGCTTCGGAGTTGTGAAAGTCGGTGATCGGACACTTTCTCCTACTTTCACCAAAATGATTTCTGCATTTAATTATTCAATCCTTATCACATTTAAACTTCACTTGTTTCACTCTGTTACGATAACCCAGAAACTCTCCTCCAATACTTACAAATGGAATTAAGGAGTTGGGAGGTAACTTAACGAGAAAACTTTCCTAGTGTGGTGCTCTCATTTTGCATTCCGTTACATCCTGTCTAAACCAAGGGAAGGGAAACTAAGCACGTAAAAACTAGAGGAAACTGGAAGGACTGATTGCATTCAAGAGTTCCTTCGGTTCGCCTCTCAACCAATTTTCAGAAAGAGAGGATGAATTCGGGAGATGAAGCTGAAATTGGAAATATTCCACAAGAAAAGTATAGGAATATTATGTGTGTTGTTATCTTGATCTCTTTCCAAAATTGTTTCTTTCTTTTTCCTTTTATGTTGATGGGAAATAACTCCTTGGTACTGCCGGAATTGGTTTCATTCCAAAAGTCTCCGGAAATGCGGGATTGACCTCATCCTTACTTGTTCCTAACTTCCCCCGCCAGCCTTTCAATAACTCCCGGTTTTATTGTTGCAAAAATTGAAAGGAAGTAACTCTTTGGAAGAAAATTGCAATTCCCAGTTCCTTACATGAGCTCCCACTCGCTCCGCCTGCTCTTTCCCTTTTCTTCTCGAGTGAAAGTTTTTCTGGAGTGAAAGTGGAAAGTATGGGGAATAGAAGTGAATCAAATCAATTTTATGGGCCATCCTCTAATCGGATGGGATGAGAATAACTTTGAAACACTTTGGTAGATAAGTTGGAGGAATTGAACATTAAAACAAGTATAGTTTAGTTAGGAAGTTGAAGTTTCCTTACAGTTTTGCCAATAATAAGATTACGGAAGATCAAACAGAAAGTAGAAATATGGACAGTAGAGTTCCGATTCGGAAATGTTCTAGTTGTCGCGCCCCCGTTTTTCTCCCTTCCGTTCTAATCTCTCCCGTACAAATTGTTCCTCCAAACTTTCATAAAAGTGAGTTATGGATGCTGATACTTGCTCAATTTCTGTTATCGTGGGGGTAGAAGGATCTGAAAAGGAAAAAAAAAATGGAATTGGGCTCTTCTTAGTCATCCAATTTCCCATAAGTAAAAATAATCTGGGGAAAGAATCAAGTACTTTGTCTTACACGGAGATACTTTATCATCAAAGTTCCTAAAAATACTCGACCCTGTTCCCGCATACCCTCTTTGTCCAAGTAAATTAACAAGGGACAGAAAGTGTGTTATGTTCATGAGCTCCCTCCCCCTCCCCCCGGATTTTCGTTTCCACAAGTCAGAAATGCAATTCTGTTACCCTCCCCCCCATATATTCTTCTCACATCCCGACATCACACTTTCTCGGGTAGTGGAAGGAGGAAACCACAACAAGGGAAGAACACTTTCTCATTCCACATTCTTGACTTTCTAATCTTTCCATTCATCTCACAAGGAAATCAGAGAAACATAAACTTGTTCAGACTGGCTCCATGGGGAGAAGAGTATGAAGGGAGGAAGGAATCTCTGAAAACAGGACATCACAGCTTAGTTTTCTCCATGGAAATTATGATACGACAATGAATGGCCAACAACTACGAGTAAGGAAGAAAAATAATGGGGGAATAATTGAGAAAATCTTAGTAGCGTTTCAACATGTCATCAGCCACAGGCAAGGATTGAAGCATCGTGTCCTGTAATTGGTCCGTGTACGATTCCAGTCGAGACACATGGCGGAGTTCCAATGACACAATTTTGTCTTAGGCATGAACTCAACATGAGCTTTTGACAGGAGAAGATGATGACCGAGTTTTGAAGACGAGAAGAGTTAGGGAGGTGTGACGAGTCCCGGATTGATAAGATCAACCCAAGACGTTCCTCGCCCTCTCCTCTGCCTCATTTAATTTCCAAGGACCAAGGACAATTGACAATTATCACTCTTCCCATCTCTTGTTCCACCACCTGGTTATGTTCGGATGTCATAGGAAACCTTGTTAAGGGCTAATAACTGGAGACAGGGACAGACGGAGACGGAACACGCCTTCAATCCCTTTCAAACCTCAGATCTCATGCAGAGACAGCATTTCCCATCATTAGCAACAGTTTTTGAAATTGAATTGAAGGAGGACTGCGGGGAGACCAGTAGGACTCGATTCTCTTTCAATCCTCTCAACCCCTTAAGGACTCGGGCATTGTTGGTGGGGGAAATGGAAAAATTGGCTTGAATGGGGTTATAACCCAGTTGGGGTGAAGCTCCTGAATCCCATTGAACCAGATCCTTTGAATCCAATTAAAAAGTAATAAGTTATTATATTCAGGGAGTGCTTTCCCCTGTTCGGATCACCACGGAACAACCCACTCCCACAGAATGTCCCCGTCAGAAACATAATGGACGACCCTAGCTTTACCTAAACCCCAAAACTGTGACAGTTAGTGTGCGGGGACACATTGACAACGGGACACGACTTGAAAGGGGGTCCTTGTCCCCAAGTTCCACGGGACTCGGGACTCAAAGGATAAAAATCTATTCAGCCAGTCCCACCATGCCACTTTTCCAAATCTAATCTTCATTCTGATTTCGTAAGTATTCCTGTTTTTTAAACCCTTTTCATGTTGGGGTTTTTTGATGGTTATCCAAAATCGATTCAATTTTTAATTTCATACGTAGACCCAATGAGAACAGTTCGCTTGTACTTCCAGCGTCTATTTCTGGTGTTGATTGGATAACTGCCTCCTTCGTCACACGTTTTGCATTCATTGCCCACAAATCCATAAATAGACAACTTGATTTCCATTGATTCACTTCCAGGAAACGAAAACAGTCACAACTTTCTCCAATTCTGGACTTCGTTTTGTTTGGAATAAAAAATCCATGATGTTGATGACAGGTTTTTCGCGGCTCCCCGCAACTTGGGAATTATTGGACTTTTCCTGACGTCAAGGGAAATTGCCCGGTTCCGTGAAATTAAAAGTGGAAGTATGGGAATCAAAATAATGCTCTGACGCATTCAGGCCTCTCCCGAACTCGTCATCCTCCCCGTGCGTTTATAGCAGCAAAGGTTAACCCGTGAAAACAAAAACAAGAGCGGGATAAAATTAACCTTTGTTTTGTCAACAGGGAAAACGTCCGCGCGTGGGTTTATTTCGGTTAAGAAATCCATACAACGGGAACTCCACTCCCGAGCAGCCCCGCAGACCAAGATGAAATTGAAAAGGAAATCGAAAGGAAGGGGGACTTGGATATCCAATGGAAAGCGACTCAGATGGTGGTGGATGTAATAATCCTGGAAGATTCCTAAGATTTTTATAGGGAGGGATTGATCTTTCTGTAGAAAACGGAATCTTGGTCTCGATCGTCGTCAGTCACCCTCCGAATTCCGTTCGTTGGCATCTCCCCACCGACAACAGCAGCAGCAACAGCCCGTGTCCCTCTCTTACGATGTGCGGCGGGGTTGAGAAAGAGTAGAAAACTGGGGGATCCTTTCAAAAGTGAGAGCAAACGAGTTGGATAACATCTTTATGGAATTCTTGTAAACGTAGTCAAGCGGAAGAACGGAGGAGGAGAAAGATGAAGAAAGGCAAAAGAGGAAGATGAGGGAAGAAAAGGGGAGAGACGCGGAAAAGGGGTTGAAAAATTATTGAAATCCAATACACAAAAGAATGAATCTCTTCCAGCGAAAAAAAGCATGGAATAATCTTGAAACCACTGCATACCTTTCTCTTTTGTGATCAATTTTTGGTGCCTTTTACAAACTTCGCAAACGGCGTTTCAATTCAGCAATTCCAATTAAGATTTCGGATTCAAGATCGCAAAACATGAGCATTTACTTGGAAAAATCCCCGATTTTTGTGGCACTACTTGACGTTTCTTGAGTTCTCACTTCATTTCCATTTTCATTCTCTTCCCACCAGGTCTGTCAAGATAGGGATCGGATCCAGAGCTCCAGGAGTGCTAAATAGGAAGTGGAGGTCAGATGCCCGGGTGAATGAATTAATCCCTAGAAAAAGAGCAGCAACAACAACAGGAGGCATTTTAAATATGACTGACTTATGGCTCTATCCCACGTAAGGAGCACGTGCATTGAACTCCCAGAGAGGAGCCTCCTGGTCGAGTCCTTCAAAGTGGATGATTTCAGTGGGAGATAAGTCCTTAAGTGCATTATGATTACGTAAAATGTCTCTTGTGGTTCTCTCTTGGTTCTTGGTGAGGTGGGATTAATGGAGGAACAAAGTGGGGCCCCAGACATTACCCACAAAAAGATTCCCAAATCCCAAAGTCTACTTTTACCTTATCCCAATGAATTTTGGGGATTTACATGGGGCCCAAGACTCGTCTGGGCATTGTTCGTCCCCACACGTAAAAAACGTTAACAAGTTTCCCAACCACACGATTTTCCATATTGCCATTGTTTCAATTTGAGCTTGGTTGCTTGGACTGGCTGCATTTACTCATTTCCTCCATTTCGGATTTCACCCTCCCTGGAACGGCTCCAAGATTCTCTGCTTTTACTTTTTACATGACCATGTCATGGAGTGGGGGTTCCCCACGAGTCATCCCCCATCACTTCGCATCGTCATGGACGCCAAGACTGGGGACCGGTTTGACAAGTACCCATTCTGACAGTGAGGAATGTAAATCAAGCCAAGTCAAAGAATACACGAGGACTTGGACATGATCCTTTCATGGGTGGTTGAGGTTGTAGAGTCCGATTCGCTTCGTGGAGTCCTCGGCTCCACCACCACTACCGCCGCCATCACAAACACAAACACCCCCTGAAATCTAATCTTGCTGAATTGATTGAAACCGGTGGCGTCGGCCTAATCGCTTTCACCCCCGCCCGC
>Ga0194135_10003079_pt1 | contig 10171 bp, 10 predicted proteins | sample LitLau_LLRF_2013_FD_134024 | JGI IMG/M metagenome (GOLD analysis project Ga0194135, IMG submission 134024) | Freshwater sediment microbial communities in response to fracking from North America - Little Laurel Run_MetaG_LLRF_2013 (version 2) | ecosystem: Environmental > Aquatic > Freshwater >... | reverse complement strand
TTTTTTTTTCAAATGCGGTTCCGTTGTTCATTGTATTTCATTTTTTTAGTATTCCGTCCGGCATTTCTTGTCGACACCGATGATGTGGATGTAAGTTTATTTTTTCTGTACATATTTTGTTACTCTCATGATGAATATTTTCTAATCTTGTTTTCTAGGACTATCCGGACAATGGAAATGGTGCAGCAGGGCAATTGATTCGAGGCCTCATTGAGCGCATTACTAATTTGGTAAAGTCGGTATCGTAAATCATTTAAAATCCAAATTGTAACCATGTGACTAAAATGTGGATTCAATTTATCTCTCTCTACAGTCAAGTGAAGGCCAAGCTAATTTAGAGCGTTCCATCAATCACAAATTTTCTCAAATAGGCAACGCATTGTCTAACTTGGAATCCTTCCTCCAACAATTGGAATCCAAAATAAAAGAGGCTTCCAATGCTTCAGTCTCCGCTTGCAATCAATACTGCGTTGTCGATCCCCGCCTAAATCCACTAGAGCAGAAGTTTGAGAAATATTCGCAAGAGATTGATAGTAAATTGGATAGAATTTTGCTATCAGTTGCGCTTGTGCAGTTGGAAGCGTCGAGGAAGAAGGACGCGGTCGGCGCGGCTACGTTCAGCCGAGAGAATTCAACCGAAGGTAAACAAAACTGAAAATAAGAAGTGAAGGGTTTTCCCAGGGTCCGTAGAAATGATAAATCGTTTTACGAAACATGGGTTTTCCAATTCTCCAATTTTCCGTTGTAAAAATAATTATCAAATCAAACGCAGCAATATCAAAAGAAAGTCAACAGGATAAAACGGATGGAACGTTTCTCCAGTGAATGATAGAGACCATAAATGTCTATTTACATTACACCGGAAGATTAGCACTCATGCCTCGAACGACGCAGATAGCGTCCAAGTTGTAGTTTGGAGTTAATTACAAGTGTGCCTCCAGCAGTCTAACATCCAACCACGGGCAATTAAGACTTAAAACAGGAATTAAAATAATCATGTCGGACAGTATTCTTATTTTCTTGATAGCTATTAGCACCGCAACATCAACAAATGGCCTCAGCAATGAAGGCTACAAGTATTACAATCAACCACGGAATTGTGCGGATATTAAAACGATGCAAGTCGGGGAGAGCAGTAGTGGAACTTACACAATTTATCCAATGCCATCCGTTCCAGTACCGGTGGATGAAAAGCATATTAATTATTTTTCGATACATACAAAATTCATCCTTCCCCTTTTAACCGACTACCCTTGAACTTTGTATAGGTGATTTGTGATATGACAACCAATGGCGGAGGCTGGACAGTGTTTCAAGTACGGGGTGCAGATTTACCTCCTGGTCAGACAAGAACGGATTTCTTTCGAGATTGGATAGACTACGAAAATGGATTCGGCTCAGTTCAACAGGACTACTGGCTAGGTATGGCAATGAGAAAGGAATTTAAATTTAAAAATTACAACATTTGTATGGTCAGTTATTGAACGTAAGTGTAACGCTATATAGGTTTGGGTAGTTTGGCTGCCTTGTGCGCACTTGGTGATTGCGAATTACGAGTGGAATTGATGGACTGGAATGGAAACCGACGATATGCAAACTATCGAACATTTACCATTTCTGGCCCTCAGGATGGCTATCGAGCGACGTTTAAGGGTTATGTGGGAGACGCGGGGAATGGGACGGGAATCGGGGATGCTCTTGCAGCCCACAGCGGAATGAAATTTACAACGTTTGATGTTGACAATGATGTGCATTCAACGAATTGTGCTAAGGACTACAAAGGTGCCTGGTGGTACGCTGCTTGCCATCATGTAATTTAACATGCTAACATTTAACACCATTCGGCATGACAGTGTGCAACGGTTATGTTTAATTATTGAATTATGCTCCCGTAGTCGAACTTGAATGGAGTTTACCCTGCAGTTGAAGCCAATGGACACGGTAATCATGGCCAAGGATTAAATTGGTATGAATGGAGAGGACACTACTATTCAATGAAAATGACGGAGATGAAAGTTCGTAGTCGCTATCTATTTCCGTCGAATGATGCTACAGCTCGAAGCTCGTATTGATCTTATGCAATGATAATGAATTCTTCCAAAAATTGTTTTTAAAAGAGTAACGCCAATTTTAACCACACGGCAGTAAAACTAAGGTGGGTTGCTCCAACGTTTTAGAATTTCCACCTTTGAACTCTGATCTACTGTTCCGAAATTAAGTAACTATTCTGGAAAGTGACTTAGGAAAACATTGACACCTGGAACGAATTTATTTTTAAACTGACCCCTCTTGATTTAATTTACCTTACAAAAGTTTATTCAATTACAATGGATCGTCCCAATAAGTACGAACTGCATGTTGACAGAATCTGGTAGATGTCCATGGCCCTTATCTGTCCATGACTTTATTATCATTCTAGAGTTAGTTTCGACATTTTCATTCAATTTCCAATTAATCGTTTAAATTTATATGGAAGTTTATTGCATGCAAATAATTCAAATCTAAATGGAATCTGCACAATCGGAATGTCTTGAATCTTTTAAATAATTCTAAATTAAACAATCAGTTGAAAAAACAAGCAGTCTGTCTGGCTGAATAAATAGCGTCAACAGAATCACACGTCTAACAGAACTATCGGCTTATTTTCACTTCCAGCAATTAAATCAACATAATTTAGAGTGTTAAAAGACTTATTTAAAAGATATTATTTTAGACTCATTCCTGAAACCAGTATAAGTACAGTAGACACAGTGGTTTTAAATTGATTGGCAAATGTACTGGAGCTTGGTGTCACAATAGTACGGAGTCAGTTCATAATTTACCTCTGCAGGAGAGATGTAGAGACACAATTTAGGTGAACGTTTTTCCATCAAGAATTTGAAACTGTCGACCTTTTTGGCTTCTCTTCGTTAGGGGAAAGAGGCCATAATCCGCTGTTGACGATCTTGGCGTTTGCCCATTTGTAGTCATTTTGCTCCAATGAAAGCTTCCTTCCGGATGTCCAATACCAATCCAGGTCATATCCTGTAGAATTTGGAAAATCGTATCATTTAAGCACGACATGAGTTAGTACAACTACGAATGGCTAATTTACCGTACCCGTCTGCAAAGATTTCAACTTGGCTACCAGACTTTCGTTGTCGAGAGAAATCAAGGTCATATTCATTCCTGCGCATTTCTTACGAGCCTCAGGTGCTGACAACTAAAATGAACACAATCAATAAATTGTATTGTAGCAGCATAGGTCCAACAAGTATCGGAGACGAGATTTGAGAGAGACAAATGTCAAGTTAAACAGGCGTGGTAACACAGCTAGAAAAAGTTTGTTAAAAAAAACAAGGAAAAAGTTTCTTGACCTCTGAGGTCAATTTGGGTGATCAGATCAATGTCATCTTGGTCACAGGGACTATTTCACATTTTGTTAAACACAGGAAAAGGGCATTTTTTCTAGATATTTTTTTTTATTTTAGAGCTCGACGAAAGCGCTGTGTGTGTGCCATGGAGCATCAAGAATCAAGGATGGCTCAAAGGCCATCCAGCCCTACTCCAAAGTTCATTGTCGAGTCCAGACGAACAGCTTCCGTTGCCATCATCTTTGAGTTTGTGATTGGATGGTAATGGAAATGGTTGACCTTGACTTTAAATGGTTATACCTAATTAATTTTACCCAGGAGAAGGAGATCAATAGAGATCAAACTGGTTACATAGTTAACAGGTAGGTCATATATGCGGAGCGGAGTTGTCACCCTTAAGGACAATTAATTAAACAGTCCAGTGTTTGCCAAATTTAAAATTAAAAAAAAAATCAAAATTTTGTGGTAAAGTCTTCAGTGTAGGTTTACCTTATCAGACTCAAGAATAAGAATCAACCTATACGGAGACACTTCAATCTCATCCCTTATCGGATTCTTAAGATTTGCAACTTCATTCTCGTCATCGTCTCTGTGATTTAATTCCAGAGTTAAAGATTTCTGAAAATAAATATAACTCATCTTTAGAAAATGAACCAAATAATTCACTAGCAAAATTCTTCTGTAGTAAAGGCACTGATATTTTTAAGTTGAATTAAGATGCTTTACATTTCCGTACCTCAGGAAGGGTGTTGGAAACTTTGAGGTGCTTCATTTCTTCTTTAATTGCCAAAACGTAAAACAAAATTAATCCCAGGCAAATGATGACATACCAGTGGAAAAGAAACCGTTTAATTGCCTGCACTAAAGGCATTCCGGTTCGGGTTCTGACTTCTGCATCCATCCTCTTGCCCGAGCACTCCGTGCTGGCTCTCGTCGTGGATCCATTGATACCATCAAAGCCTAAATCACGGTTCTTGTCACAACGAATAACGTCAGAGAGTTTTGAAGAAAATGAGCCAACAAACGCCAAAGAATACACTGAAGCCAAAAATTGGATCCTCGGAATGGATGACAAGACAAAGGAACAAAGGAAACTGGCATAAAACAGATTAGATGAAGGGGTTGGAGGATGGAGCTTAAGACTAACAAATATAATGGTCTAAAATTGTGATGGGGCAAATTCGGATGCTTTTTACTCCCTGTTACATTACTCCGTTTCTTTATCTTTCTATTTCTGTTTATGTTAGCTGCTGATTAACCTGAAGTCAAACTCCCACTGTTTTTGTCTTCCTCATCTAATCTACTTAACTAATTTCGCTTCCTTTGCAGGAGCAAATGGGGTTGCCCAAGTCATCAAAATAAAATTCAATGTAAAAAAGAAAGAAGAGGAAGAGAATGAATTCAAAATGAACCAGAGGGTGAGAAATAAATAAATTGAAAGGAAATTCAGCACACTGCCGAGTGCCGAGCAATCTGAAAAGGAAAGGATAACCGAAAATGGAAAGTGAATGGGAAAGGAAAAGTCATGGATATTATTTTGTCGGTAAAATTTAATGTTCAAACTGGCTAACTTTTAGTTTATTGCTCTAAACAATCAAGCCAAAAATTTAAACTTACTTTGACTCAAAGTATTAACTGAAAAGGTTTGATCAACTAAATAAATGAGATTGCTTAATAGTCAAAATCGTATTCGGTTGGTGCTGTGGTCACATTCTCCACTCTCTTGGACTCTTCCGCGGAACTCCGTTGTGGTCGCTGAGGCCCATGGGAAGGACCTTGTTCATGTGGATGCGAGGAATACTCGGATTCTTCGTGATATGCCATTTGTCCACTTCGGGGGTCATTTGGAGAGGAGGCATACATGCAATCCACTTCTCTCATTCCGCGACTATCCCTACAGGCGAAACAGGTCATGCCTCCTTTGTGTACTTTCTCACAGTCCTTCCGATCCTTTTTGTTAAATCGGCTTATCGCTTGTTCTAAATGCTCCGGTCCTACTTCCTCCTGCCCGCCGTAGTACGGTGGGGGTGAGTACTGGCGGGACTGTTGAGTATTTTCCTTAGTGGGACCCCTCGGTGGGTAGGATGGGCCATAGCCTCTGGGTCCATAGGATTCGTCATCAAATTGCCTCTGCGGAGCGGGTGGTGGGCTTCTGTAGTGATATGACGGGGCGTCTGTTCCCGATGGAGCTGAACCTCCTACCAATTACAAACAGATTGCACGATTTTTTTAAAGATGACAAAAACTGAAATGCTGCTTACATAAATAAGAAATAGAAATCGAAAAGACATACCGCTGGGGCCGGTCTGTCGTTGATTGTCCGATCCTGGAGGTCGAGTTGGTCCAAAAGCTTCCGGAAAATGTTTCTTGACATAGTCATCATAGCCAATATCAAAATCATTCCCGAACCCAGTCCCAGTAGAGAATATTGGCCTGTTCTCAGTGTTCGCCGTATCCGATTGGCTAATATCTTGTTGGAGGTCTTTCGGAATGGAAAAATCAAAGTCATAGCCAGGTGAGTTCTCAGGACTTTGCCCAAAGTTTGGTGGTGGGCCAAATTCAACTTCAAGATTTCTATTTGGGTTCTCATTGGTTCCTCGTCCTCCTCCATTTCCTTCAGTGACGAGGCTAATGAATGGGCTGTATTCAAACTGGCCTCCCCCATCTCCTGCTACTCTGTAACTATTTTGATGGCTTCCTCGCGGGTTAGCACCCCCTTGGCCTGACCTATCATCTCCTTGGAAATCGGATGCATAGCGGTTCCCTTCACTCTGACGCTTTTGAATTCGTTTCGGCAGGGATTCGGTTTCGCTGCCAGGGGTCAACTGAAATGGTGTGGAGTCACCGGAATCTGCTGGATCCCGCTTGTACCGCTCTCGCCTTCTGTGTAGGAGTGACATGAGAGTGTAATGTAATCTTGTAATTAATCTCTTTGGTAAGTCATAAGAGGAACCCTTCAACATTACCCGCGTGGCTTATTATTGTTTCCATTGTCCGTGAATGACGTGGACGAGGAATGAAAGTAGCCCCCTTTCTTATTTGGATCTGAGTTAGACTCGTATGAGCATTTTTCAGCATATCTTCCATGCTCATCTTCACAGACTACGCAAGTCATGGGGCGCTTATTCCCGCCTTGTTTCCCACGCGCGGCCTGTCGTTTATAACGGGATTGGTAGGTTGATGGGTCGTAGGGGTCGCTCTCAGGCGAATATTCACTGTATTCCGCTTCCTCGTCCACTTGTTTCGTCACCTGACAATAAAATCAGTCCTAGATTAGAGGCTGGATTAAAAGGAAATTGAGGTTGGAGTGGCAGCGGTGGAATTACCTTTTTGCATTTACTTTTCCCACTACCAGAATCTCCTCCTTTTCCCTTTGAAGGGGAGGCTTGGGGAGAGTCGTCATCGTCACTTTCTTGACTTGATGATCCGCCGCCATGATTTTCCGGACCTCTTCTGTTCCGATTGTTGTATTCCCCACTGTTGCCGCCATCATTGTATCTAATTGGGGCCGGACCTCGTGCCCCACCTGGGGAATCATTGCGATCATTGTGATTCCCGTTATTGTAGTTCCGGCCATAACCATTTGTAGGTGGGTTTCGGCCACTGTTGACTTGTCGGTAAGTGGATCGATATTTTGGTGGTTGGGAGGATTGAAAATTTGAAGGCGTCCTTTCGTTTTGTCCGTCACTCTCATCTCCGCGACGTCCAGTATAAGTGTAGGATGGGAACGCTTGAGTTTGTGAGCTTTTTGACCCTTCTGCCCCGGAATTCTCATTCTGAAAGAAAATAAAACAAAACGTGAGTCATAGAATGTTGAATTAGAAATGATAACACGCTTTCACGTTTGATTCGGGTGATTTCACATTTGCAGTTTACATTGTAATTTAAGAAATCTGATGGTGAGAATCCACCCTCTGTTTCAGCAGCATCAAAAAGGCTCCGGAACTGAATGTTCGGATCTACAAAACCATCATTAGCATCCGACTCTTGCTTGCGCGGGTTCTAGAAAAAGAAATCATAAAACACTTAAAGAAAAGAACCAAAGATTGGATTCGAAATGAGATGGGCTCGTGAAATCTTCCCTACATGATTGGATGACGAAGAGGTCAATGACCCGTATGGATCATTCTCAATGTTTGATGAGTATTTAGGTACTCGATTTGATCTCTGGGATTCGGAATTGAAAAATTCCGGAAACAAGTCCACTGACTTGTCAAAATCAAATTTTGGAAGGCTTGACGTGAAGTCACCTGGATTCACAAAACCAAGGTTGTCGTCTTTCTCTTTTGTGTCATCTCGGTAATTAGGAGATGAACCCGGATTTGGAGCCACAGTGTGTGATTGTCTTGCCGTTTCGGCAGTATAAACCACCTGTTGATTTGGTTTTGTAGAAGCTTCTGCTGTCCTCGGCCCCTTTGTCGAAGTGACGCATGCACCCAAGTCAATGCTGGCCAACGTAAAAAATGTGACCAAGAAAATCTGCAAGGAATAAAAAAAAAGAAATTCACAGCAATCATAAGATTTAAATTCAAGGGACCAAGGTCAATAACTAATCTTTCCTGTCTGCAATTGACGGTGCTTTCATTAAAAAAAAGGTAAGAGGGTAATGATCAGTGATGTGTGTTGTGGTATGAAATAGAAATTGAAAACAGAGGATATGAAATCCAATTTGTTTTGTCTCATTTAATTCCTGAGAAGGAGGAAACAGGCTTTAACTCTGAGAATTTTCAATGAAAGTGAATTTTCAAGTGCCCCCAACTACCTTCCCAACCATTTCGAATTCGAATCTAGTGATATAAAAAAAATTACAGTTCTACACGATAGAAAATTGATCGTCTTGCGTAGAATTCGTAGGAGTCGGCACGTCTACACTACACCTGATGAGGGAGAGCGAGAAGAGAGACGACACGGTACATTGGAATACTGCAAAGGTTTCACTCCGTCACAGCTCAATGGTAATTGAGTCATTGAATGTCCCACAAAAATGTTTGTGCGAAACGAATTGAAAATGGCAACGCGAAAAAATCACTAAAATACTCCTAATGTCCCACTGTTGGTCATGTATGATTAACCCTTTAACCTTCGCTCAATCACCTGCCTTCAAAATCAAAATTAACCACAGGAATTGACAGTCGCCAGAGTGGATTTTTTGTAAGAACGTTTGTGAATTTCCTTCTTTCTTTTAAAAATATAAAGTTGTATTTCCACTCACATCAGAAAAAATTTATGATTAAAATTAAAACGAAAATTAAAAAAAAAAAGACTTTAAGGAAAACCAAAAAGAACAGACAATTTTTACCCGCGGAAAATATGCTAACGTGCATTAATAGCATTTTGCATTGAGCATTAATATGTAATTTTGTGAAAACTGGAAAATTCGAACAAATTCAATAAGGAAGAAACTTTGATATGATTTACCTGAGTATCCATTGTAACGAGTTTGAGGTACTCTTGCTTATACTGGAGTAAGATGCTAAATGATTAGAAGGAAAACATGATTTGGAAGCAACTTAAAAGAATTTGTCTCTTGCTAAAAGAATGTCTCTTGGGTTTTGTTGATCAGAGAATAAAGGAAAGTTGGTAGGACTGACGCTGAGACAGAAAGGGAACTAAACTCGCAATTGTTGGAAATCGAGAGTGTGGATAATCCTCTTTATAATTTCCTGTCCCCCGATTTAGTCCAATGAATCCTGTTAGAGTGAGGTGATGTTGGCTCCTTTCAATGGGGCATGGGAACAATGGGTGGATTTTGTTAAGAATTGTGAATTCGAATTCTGATACAACAACTCCTAATAACTTTTCTTACAAGTCACAAATTTAGAAACGTTCATTGTGGTCAAGTTCAATCAATCGCGTCCGGAACATATTTTCCAACATTTGTTTCTTTCTCCTTGTGAACAATGTGGACTGAATTCCAATTTAAACGAAACCGTTGCTGGCGACTTGTCAAATAACGTCTGCGTAAATACGTTTAATAAATGTCCATTCCGCCTTCACAAGTAGTCTCAAGTCTCACAACTGGAAGACTTGCCGGGGCGTCAAAATCTTTTCATGTAAACTGAGAATGTACTCTACTGCGTCATCGTATCGTGGGAAAAATTTCCTTTGTGCAACTCTTGCTCTCACACCACCACCATTTGAAAATGGAGTCATTAGTCATTCAGTACTGTTGCAAATTTGCACATCAATTTCGCGGTTTTTAATTTGATTCAGTGAACACGCCTCCATACTAAATTACGCATGCAAAGCGACTTGATTTTTAGCAATTAGTTGCGTAACGTATAAAGCATTTCACTAGTTTTTGTAACTGATAGCATATTATTAAACGAAAATGACTCATGCTGCACCTTGACTTGAGTGTGAATTTTCGTTGAAGCTAAATATAGTTGAGACGTCCAATATCAAATTGATGGGTCCCCTGGTTCAAATTTTATTCGCAAAGTGAAAATATATAAATTCAGTTGAAGTTTGCCATAGTGGGCGACAAGCAGAGGCGAGTTGAACTAGTATAGCTATTAATTGACATTTGCTCACGGTTACGGGGCTGGTAGGTTATTCAGTAAGTAAAATACAAGGGGAAGAGCCAGTAGTCATCAAAGACGTGTCCCATGATGTTCATTCCGCCGTGGATGACCAGGATGTCACGCTCTTGAGTTCCATCACCGAGTACGGGGAGCTTGACACTCAAGCTCGTCATGGCGAAATCAAGGCGGGGTGGAATGGAGGCAAGTCCGGATTCATTGCTCATCCCAGAATCAATTAGAGTCCATTCGTTGGCTCCTGTGAATGAGAACAAGGAGAGCAGTAGAGACGATGAT
>Ga0194135_10003078_pt1 | contig 10172 bp, 14 predicted proteins | sample LitLau_LLRF_2013_FD_134024 | JGI IMG/M metagenome (GOLD analysis project Ga0194135, IMG submission 134024) | Freshwater sediment microbial communities in response to fracking from North America - Little Laurel Run_MetaG_LLRF_2013 (version 2) | ecosystem: Environmental > Aquatic > Freshwater >... | reverse complement strand
TTAATTAATTGAACTTACGTCCCTCTTGGACTGGATGCTGCATGGCTTACATTCATGTTTCATTAATCCCAGGTAGCTTGCCCTGATCTGAGACTTTTTGTTCTCTAGGGTAACCCAGAGACTGTCCCACCAAATCTCTGACAGATCGTCAGATCGAATCACTTTTAATTTCAATTAATAATTACACTCACGCCCAGTTTAGTTTAGCTTTCACACACCTTTTGCTCTTTTCTTTCTAATAACCGTGCCGTATATTATTGCTTTCCGTTAAAGTTTTGCTTAAGGTCCTGCCTGTCCTTCCTTGCGTCAATTCACGTTGTTCACTCGACCATAATAATCCTCTCTTGCTTTGTCAACCACTCCTCAAGCGGAACTGTAAAAGGCCATTCTTCGCTAATTATTGTGAGGACAGCAGGCATAGGATCTCACTTAGGTCAAGAGAATTTCCAAGTGAAGAAACTGATTATAATTAAGATTTGGAATCTATTATTCTCATCAGAGATGAGATGCTGAGTCGCTGATTCATTGTTTTTGACTCACAATGAGTTCAGGGAATCATGACAGTACAAGGAATCAGCCAGTGTTCGCGACACCACCAGGTTTGACTAAACTTTGAAGCAAGTCTAGATTATTATTTAGCTCTGTTTACATGTATTTTTTAAATATTGGTTTTCAAATTTAGAAATTCCAAGAAGACCAGCGGTGACAATGAACGCTGCTATTCCAGCACCAGCACCGGTACGGCATGAGCGAGTTCGAGAAGTTCATAAGAACGCCTGGTTGAAATGGCTTCACACTTCATATGACAAAAAAGGAGCTTCGTTGGTTAAACGTTCCGAGAAGTGGTGGGTCGTGTTCTGCATTCATGATGACGTCGATGCTTTCTTAGAATTTTACACTGAACCCAAGATGGCTCAAATTCACAAGCCGGCGACACGTATCAGTCTAGCTCATACTCTTCATGTCTCACCTTCGATTGTTGGACAAGATAATGAGTTTCAATTTGCGGTTACATTTTCATCTCAAGTTATTTGCCTTGCAGCTACTGACTGGTAAATAGTTGAATTATTCCTGAGGATTCCAAGGATTTTGACTTTGCAAAAGAAACTACATTTGCCTTTGGTGCGGTTGCAGGGATCAAATGCTAGAATGGGTGGATTCCCTACAAGGAAAACTTAGAGAAATGAACATTTTAAGCCCAAAGGATAATTTATACAGCAAATTACCGGAAACCAGAATCTGTCCAATTAATAATATCGGAGCCATATCTACTCGGGATCCAAATTCACCACTACCACCAACTCCAGGTTACATCTCTACAGAGTTTGTTCCGGTGCATCCTCTACAGCCGCCGCTCCTATTGACAGGTGACAACGATGCAATAACGAATAGTCAATGGGGATATCAATTCAGAGTGGACTTACAACCCACTAGCAGTCTCTCCGTCCCGGATGATCATGCGTTTGAATTAGTCTCGGCCTCGACCTCTGTATATGTTCCGTCAGCGGGGAATGGGATTTCATTTCAGAGGTATGACATTAGAATGTAATTAATAATCGTGTGTTATGCTCTGAATATGGATGATTATACTCAAGATTTTTTTTCTGTGATAGAAGTAACAGTGGAGATACTGGCAATACCAGCATTGTGAGCATCGACACAACTGAAAATACAGGGTCCATTCAATCGAATCCAAATAACAATGCGGCTTCGACCTGCCCAGTCCCCGAATCTTCAACTGTCGTCGTTGGAACCAAAACCAACAACAATTCAACCCTTGTTCAAATAGAGTTTGCAAATCCCGTGCAGGATTCTCCCACATCTTCAACCTCGTCGACTCTAAACACATCCGAATCCGCACGAGAATGTGCGTCAAATCCCAATGTTGCCATTAACCAGAAATGCATACGTCGGAACAGGCCGAGAGCAAATTCTAGGAAATCCAATACGGATCCTGGAGTCAACTTCGGAGGCTTACTTTTATCTGTTCCTACGAGTGAGCCTTCATCTGCTGAATTCACGCGACAAGTGTCTGCTCCGGACCAGAATGCTCGTTCCGCGTCAACAGAACCCCCAGCTACGAGAGAGTCAAGTGAACTGGTGTACGAGCACCTTTTTACTCCAGTGAGCACCACCGTGGGAGGAGTTGGTGTAAGCGGCGTCGATACCAATAACGTTCAGAGTAACAGTGGAGGGGGATCCCCTCCAGTAATACCTCGGCGGAACCCCAACGGGAGGAGAATACCAAGGGGTTACCCAGAACCCGCAGCTGAATCACGGCAACGGCATGCACTTCCAGCTACGCAAAGCTCAAGCCACTTGGACCTGGGAGGAAATGCAGCTTCTGGGTATGGTCGAAATAGGCAAAATCGACCCAGAACCAACTCTCAACCTCCTGATGCCACGACGGAGGGGTCACTTGGTGCGGTTAGCGGAGAGGTTAGACAAGTCTCGTCACTTACCATTAGCCATTTGAAGAGTTATCAACTAAACTTGATGTAATTTAGGAATCTCCGCTGGAAGGAATGATTGGGCTTAGGAGAGGAGAGTATCGAGTTTCACCTGCTCGTCGGAATGGGATTGAATCCGCAGCATCCAAAGTCGAAATGTCTTCCACGAATGTAGTCACTCCAATTAGTAGTGGAAAATCGGAAGGAGCCGCAGGCTCAGCTCATGTTCCGCTCAAGGAAAGTCAAGTCATGAGACTCAACTCGGAAATCAGCCATAAGCCAGGCGTCCGTATTGTTCTTCGTAAAAGAGACTGTCTCAATACGATTGCATTTGCTGATTACTTTGGAGCCGTATGGTGAGTGGACTTCCCATCAGTTAGTATCATACATTATTTCTGGGCTCTAATCTGCAATCAATCTGAAACTGAAATGTTGGCTTCAGGATTGCAGGGTGGAAGCAGCAAGAGCATCCGGTACTATACTACGCCTTTCATATTGGGGATCAAATATTAAAGGTTGGCGGCACAAGGGTTCAGTCCAGTGAAGAAGTCAGAAGAGCCATTAAAATGGCATCGACTCACCAGGTGTGGATTCCCTCGGACTTGCTCACAATTTTTCTCTTAAGTCCATACGTAGTCATCTCAATGTTTTAATTACTCATTCGTTTTCAGGTGGAGTTTATTATACGGCGGTTGCCATACGGGAAAGTGTTCGTCCTGAAGCGGAAGGCTGAAGGGGAGCCGTTGGGTCTTATTGCCGTTGGTAACTGCTCAGAGATTAGTGAAGTTGTGCCGAATAGTTTGGCCGCAGCGGCAGGGCTTTCTCCACAGGCCACTTCCGTCGATGGACAATCTCCTTGCAGTTGGTTTCTTACTGAAATCAATAACCGCCCCCTCAGCCTCTTTGCTCGGGAGAATGAAGTGAGAGACAGGCTCAACGCCGTGGGGAAGGAGATTTCCATCCTCGTCCAACCAACCGACTTGGTGAAGCACTTGAAGAAGCAACTCAAAACCATTCGAGGATTCAAGGAATATCTCGTCGTCTAATAAGTCTATTGTGATTTTTCTACTTATCATCTACTTCCTTAATTTATTAATTCAAAACTAGGCATTAGCCCGTGGTAGCTTAAGTTCTTAGCAAACTTTGTCGCACTTCCTAAACTCCTTTGCACAAGAGAGAATAGACTTTTCGACCTCCTGGTACATTCGCTTTACGCCCATTTTCTTAAAAATAGTCCGGAAACTGAATTTGATTTCTGTCCGTGTCTTTCATACTCCACCAACCTCCACCACGTTAAAGTTTTCCAGCTCTGTCGAGACCATTTTGTTCACGCCACGGCCAATCTACAAGGCTTGGATAACAGTGTCCATCTAAGAAATAAAATTGACCCAATTTACCAGAAGTGGAAGGAAGCGGACTAAAAATACGGATGCTTTTATTTGATCATTTTGTACAAATTCCATTTAAAATTCATAAGATTAATCTCCTGTTCTCTTCTGCTAGACGGGAGCACACTTTAAGGAATCTCAGGTAATAATTCGTCTTCCATGAGCCTATCAAAATTTGTTCTTTAAAAAATTTGGTGTCTCCTTCAGCTTCCTCCATATTGTAGTAACGAGACTGTGCATGGGACGTGATTTGCTTTGGTAGAAAGTATGTTACAGGATATGTGAGATTTAGGACGAGGTTCATTCATTTCTTTGTCATTAATCAATCGGATCGAGGGAAAACCTTGTCTGCAAAATAACGCCCCGCCCATTCAAGCATCTCCCTCCGCATATTACAACAACGAATACAAAGCACAATAGCCATGCAGTCCCAAACTTAGGGAAATCAAAATTAGAACGAACAAACTTTAATAAAAAATTAATTCGGCTTAATCCACTTAATTGTAAATGGCATCAACTAAAGCTTTACCAGAAAGAAATCATTTTTTTTTTGGAATTATAATACATAAAATAAAAAGAAGCTAGCTAAAGATGTTCGAGGGCTTCCTTTTAAAATTTGACAAAACTCTTCGTTGTAACATTAATCACTGGCACTGGAAGTTAACATAATAAATAATTGATTGTACAAACATAATTGCATTCTTCCAAGGAAAGGACCTTGTCTTTTTAGTCGCACTCCTTTATATAGTACAAGAAACCCTGCGGATGAGGACCCAGCTTTATCTCAAACTTGAAAAGCATTAAAGGAAAAGCTACCTATAATAACCAACCCTGGTCGCGGTTTTAGGAAAAAAGGGGAAAACAAAAGAAATTCAGACGGCTTCAGCGGGGCTCTGGAACTCGCTTAGAGCTTGGATCGGATTCTGTGGCTTCTTCTGTGATCCTCGACGGACCTTTGCTCTAACTTCTTCCGGCTTCTCACGTCTCACCAACGGTTTCTTCTCTGGGGCCTTCATCTTCCAGACCACAATTGGTAACTGCGGATAATAAGTTGAACGTAAGTTAAATTCAATTCAATCTTGGATCAAAGTGACCTCATGAAACAAGTTCTTTCTCACTCTCGGATGAATAAAATTATTCTGCTAAAGAGAAGATTACTACAAAGTTCACCCAATGTTATTAAATTCATGCAACCTAATTCTAATAAGTCCAGAGATGGAAATGAGAAAGGACTTAAAATTGAGTGGGAATTAGTCACTCAAACACTGGATTAAATAGAGGGTGAAAAGTAGAGTACCAGAGAGACGCCATAAAGAAGGGAATAAGATGATGTCACAGGGAAATAAAATGAGGGTGAACTAACTCGTTGGAACCCTGCCTCTGTAATTTCCTAATTTAACAAAAACAGTCTCTGTATCCCCAGACAGGGTGTGAGTGGTCCATCCTCAACCTTTTAAAACAATTGAAAAACTGTGTTTCAATGAAATCAGATCACTTACAGAGACGGTTCCTTGTCTTGGGTACTTTGTAGAAGCAACGTAGGAAGCCTTCACGGTAAGTACTACAGCGTTCATTAAATTCTTTGCAGCCTGGATCAAAGAAGTGGCAGAATCCAACTGGAGAAATAAAAGTGTGGAGTTAAGCAAAAACAAATCAGATGATTAGTTATAAAATTATGAGTAGGAATTAACAAAACTTACGCCGGAGACAATCAGTTCTCCGCTGATGTTCTGGACGTCAGCCTTCACTTTGGAAGTAATGTTGAGTTGATGACAGTAGAGTGCAATCCGCTGCAAGTATGCCAGTAAATCCTTTTTGGTTGAGGACTCTGGACATTGGTCAGCAATTTGTCGAGCCAGTTTATCCAACTTCGTCCCAGCTTCTGAAATCTTTTTGGCTGCATTGATGACGTCCATGGTTGTCTTTAGTGGACCACGTCCCCTACAATAAGTGAAAAGAATCCCGTTAGTTGAGACTGCTATGCTGCAGAGAGTGACAAGAATAACTAACCTGGTGAAGTCCGTCATTTCCATCATAATCATACACATGTGCTTGGCAATTACAATGATATCATTCCCAGTATCATCCCATTTAGCAACTTCACGATCAAACTTCAATTTCTCTGTACGGAAACTTTCAACTTGTTGTGCTATCCTTTCTTTGTCTTCCTCTGTCATCTTTCGCATTGCTTCCTACAAGTCAAATTTGTATTATTCTCAACGAAACAAGTTAGACAAGATGACCACGATTTGTCATCAACTTACTCGGGCCGTTGTAATCCCACTAATGTCGGGGTACTCATCCACGGAATGGTCTGGTGGCTGGCTTGCTGTAAAGAAAAAAAAATCAAAAGAATTGGAGCATCCGAGTTTGCACAAATATTAAGATAGGTAAACAGATGTGGTATCAGCTTACACTTTTTGCTTCCCGTGTCAGTGTAAGGCTCGTCAAATTCAACATCGTCAGGATCCAACTCATCGTCCGCCTATGACATTACACGGGTAATATCTTTAGTAAACATGACTGGAGTCGACTTGAGTAAAGAAATCTAAACCATGTCCGATCAATCATGGACCTACCCGGTTCATCAGAACAGCACGTCGAATTTCACGAACGCCATCATATACCAAACGAGAGGCATCAATAAATTCATTTTCATCCACGTCCTTTGCCGGATTGGATGACAAAGCCTCCACGGCTACTTCTACACGCTGCGCAAAATTCGGCATAACTACAAACATGCAAACAAGAATGCGGTTTAACCTTACAGAACACTACTGTACTTTTCCAACCAATAATCCTATAAATAATTGTTGCATATAGGAAGGTTGGTTGGAAAAGTCGTATTTAAAAATATGCAACGTCCAATTTTGTGATTTTTCGTTTACCTTGATCTCGAAGTACTTTCACAGCCTCAAGAACCCTCTCAACATATCCTACACCAGATTCATAGATACTCATCTCAGCCGTAACAACATTTGCAACTCTTGCAGCTCTTCCACGGATCGCTCCAGCCGTTCGGTCTAATGAATCCGCATCTCCTTCTTGTAAGGCCAGCACGCACTAATATCAAGAAATCAATGATTAAATCAGATGGATGCTTGGCATTGGAAAGTGAAAGTATAGAACAACTTACCTTGTTTACATCTTCAAGGATATGGTTCTCTAGAATTTCAAATAAACATTAAATATAAAATTAGAAATTAAATTTGGTTTACAAATAGCATATAGTTAATTGCAACTGATATTTACCAGAAACAGCCAGGAAATCGTCGATTGTCGTGATGTCGTCAACGGCTTCCGTTAGGATTCTGACTTGGTTCTCCCAAGCTTCCCGAAATACCTCCATATTTTCCAAAGCCACTTTTGATTTAGGACGTGCTGCCAAAATCCTGGCAGCATTGATAACTTGGGGACACAAATTATCAATTTGTGAGGCAGCGTATCTGACCATTTTTACACCATCCTCATTTCCGGACATACTGCATGCCAAATTAGCAACCTATAGTTTAGAGATATTAGTAGTAACGAAGTAACAAACTCGTTAGTAACGAGGAGTAGAGCTCTAAGCTTTCCTACTTCCTTACTTATCTTACCTCAACCAGCTTGTTGGCATGTTCGGTGAAAACTTGTGCGTAGTCCTCCACTTCCTTCTCGTTTCCGGCTTTGGCAGCTTCAATGAGCACGAGCAAAGGAACGCTGGTTTCCAGGAAGCTAAACAAGAAAATAAAAATGAATGAGGTACGGCAAATACAAGTCACGTAATTCTAAATTCAACATTCCATACTTCAATTCTAAAAATCCATGTACTTTCAACGTCAAATAGCACCAAAACCAACCCCACATCAAAACATTCTTTAATTTACCTGTCAGAAACATGATCAACCACCGCTTTTCTTAATTGCCGGCGCAAATCTCTTGTCTTTCGACACATGTGGGAAATTGCATGATCTAACGTGTCGTTCTTGTCCTTCTTCCCAATCTACCAGGATGAATAAATAAATAAAATCTCCAACCTGCCATGCCATGTTCGGAGACATTTTTAACTTACATTAGCCATATACTCTGAGAGTAAGTCTTGAAGTGCTTGCCGAACCGCGTTACATTCAGCCACAATCCGCTCCCGCCTTTCGTCTCTGGTGCATGAAGAATCTGCCATTAGCGCCGCACCACTGATGATAGATTCTAGTCTTTCCTCCAAGGATGGACGGGTTCTGCCTTCATTATACTGAAGTGGCTCCATGATAATGCGTTCCTAAATAAAAATAGAAACAGTCAAATTAAATAACGCTCACCAGCAGATTGGAATTTCAGGAAAAGAAAATTACATCAAAATCATCCAGTGCGGCAGCCAGTTCTCCAGGTCCATCGTAAGGATGGCCTCCAATCCCTGCTCTTCCTTGGGCCACGTCGGAAATTGTATTTACTGCCTCGCAAACTTGGCGGAAAACAAAGTCCCGATTTGCTTTAGCAGCAGCAAGTTCCGGATGACGAACATAAACTTTAGAAGCTGTCAGTAGCATTGTGGAATGTTTTTTTAGGAGTGCCCGAGCCGCAGCCAAGTCGTCCCGTAACTGTGGATCCTTGAGTTCCTGCTGTCGTTTGGCAGCTGCCTGCATAAGTTCATTTGCGTTTCGACCAAAGGCCCGAATACTATCCATCAGCTCCCCTTGACTGGAAGCATTCTTCAATTTCTCTAAATCGTCCTCCACCTAGATTGAGTTAATATAATTTCCAGTTAAACAATATTCCATAATAAACAATAACACCCAAGAGAAAAACACCTTTAATATATCCCACTTACGACTCGGAGTGATTTTAGTAAAAGATGGACATCGACCATGTCGGCCAGAATTAGGAGCCGAGTAACAGCTGATAGCAAATTACGAGCGGCCCGAACCATGTTTCCTCTTTTCAGCGATGAACAAGGGTCATCCGCGAATTCTCGAGCAGCTAAACTCATGGCTTCTCCTAAAGAGTCAATAGGATCACCTTGGTAAATAAAGGTTTAAATAATCCACTTCATTCGCGAGATGAGTTCACTTACCAGTTTTCCTAACTTCATCAACTGCTGCAAGCATCTCTTGCTTGATGTCAGGATTCTCGTGGGCAATTTGTTCCCCTCGCTCAATGAAATTCTCCGTTGCCTTTTCAACAGCAGCGACCAACACGTGAGCACGCTTGGAACGCCCTTTCTTCTTTTTGGAAGGGCCTTTTGTATTCACCAGGGTTGTAACCTTTATGAAGTCAACGAACCAATCAGACTTAGTAATGTACGTTCAAACAATTAACCAGTGAATATGACAATATGATATCCTCTAAAGTTACCTGCATAACTAAAGGTTCTAATGTGAGTTCAACCGTACGAGTACGGATTTCCAAGTTTTTCGGGTCCCATTTCAGAACGATCTGCCCCGTCGGTTCAGGCTCCGAGCCATATCCAAGCGCCATGGTGTTCCGTTAGTATTTCCCCGTTAATTTGAGGAAAATTCGAGAAATCCTGCAAAGAAATCAAATTTGAAGAATTACACACACGCTGAAAACAATAAATAACAGTTATCCGTTTACAATATAGTCTAGACGTTGCGTGTAACAGTTGATGATGACTTCATTCTCAAATAAACTCATTGGTGATGAACACTGATGATGATGAGTAACTAAATGATGTCATCCCTCATCCGTCTTTAATGCTACAAATCCTTTAACGAAAATGTTCAAAGGTATGAAGGTGGGGAGACTGGTTACACTACACTTTACTATAAATTTACTGAAGAGTAATTGGTGTTATACGGGATTTGATTTAACCCGACTTAACCTCAGTTCAGTTTAATAATCTCCACTGAATGCGGATAAGTAAGTTACATAGTCGAAGGAAATCAATTTGCTGGAAGGAGAATCATCCTAAAGCTGCAATTACAATGATGATGAATTTTGGAGGTTCGTCCGAGAGCTTCTCATGAGTTCTTTTTTTTTAAACGTTTTAATACTGCCGTAGTTTCGGTTTAGTGAATCAAAAATCACGGGACGGGTGGCGGTGGAGACGACGGAGGAGATGGATGACATGACTCAGAGACCAATAATAATGAAAAGGGATCCTTTTCCTTACTTTGTTCTTTTCGATTGTTGTATTACAAGGATTGAATATAATAATGAAAATGATTAATACTTTTATTTGATTTTGTAACTTACCTTCGAATCGATATGGATGATGAATTACTATGAAATGCCTTGGATTGAACTGTCAAAAATCTTTCCAAACTCAAACTGATCGTGATCACAGATCACTCAATGATTTGTGAGGATGAGGAGAGAATGAATTCTTCCGTAATAATTT
>Ga0194135_10003077_pt1 | contig 10173 bp, 5 predicted proteins | sample LitLau_LLRF_2013_FD_134024 | JGI IMG/M metagenome (GOLD analysis project Ga0194135, IMG submission 134024) | Freshwater sediment microbial communities in response to fracking from North America - Little Laurel Run_MetaG_LLRF_2013 (version 2) | ecosystem: Environmental > Aquatic > Freshwater >... | reverse complement strand
TCCCGGGTCTTGGGTCTCTCTCTCTCTCAGAGCTTCCTGCGCTCGTGTTATTTCCCAGGCTTCCCTCCCTTAATTTCCCTCCTGAGCGTAACAGATAAAAAGTGAAACTGTTGAAAGGAAATGGAGAAAGAAGAGAGAGAGGGGGGATCATTTGGAGTTGTGGATAATGTGATAGATAAGAAGTAAATGGGGGCCTAATAATACTTTTCTCCTGACACGGTTGGTGAAATGTTGGAATGGGCGATCAGCTCCCAAGTTTGGAGTCAGAGAGGAACCATTAAAATAAAAGAAACGGAAGCTTAACTGCCGATTGTAAGATGGACGACGGACAAGAACTTTCCAGGTAGACGGGAAATGGGGGGAGAAAGACTTTGGCCTTTCTTTCGCCATTTCTTTCAAACTTTGAGAAAAGTTGGGGGTGCGGCGGTGAAAGTGGATGTGGGGAAAAGACGCGTGGGAATTTGATAACTTTTCTTCATCCCTTCATGAAATCCGAGGATCCGACGGGAGAAAAGGAATTCTTCACACTCACACACACCCACACTCCTCCTCTCTGGTGATCTCTTAGAGCTCTCATCCCAAGTTTGTGATTCTTTCAAATTATATATGGTAACGGTGCGGTGAGATTGTTTATGAGCGGAAGGAGCCCAGTCTGGACCGTCCGAAGGTGCAATGCGTTAAATTGAAGTGGACACAGATTGTTACTATATTGTAATAACTCAAGGTTCTTGAGGACGATCTAAGATTCTTGGCTTCTGTTGGCCAGGGCATGCTCTTGGTCTCGTCTCACGCCGAGTAAAGGAAGCAGCAACAGCAGTTTTGCGTGTAGCTTCAGTCAGTCAGTAGGCTCTGAGCTGAGCTCGGAGCACGTTTGGTTTTGGTCTGAGAATCTGCTAAAATCTTGACGACAAAGCCTCATCTCAGCATCATCACTTGCACTTTTTCCTTCGTGTTTGCAGGAGTGTGGATTCTGTTCTTACCTTTGGCGGATTCATTGTTGTTGACTAGCCCGTGACGGTGCGGACACGCGCCTCCAGCCTGAAGATCATGGACAAACTTTTCCTCGTTGTCATTCTCTCTATTGTCTCATCCACTAGTACCCAAGGTAAGCCAAAGTCAATATCAGCTTATCTTTCCGTTACATCGCCCACCATCAGCTACCTCTCCCGCCCCAGTTTCTTCATTTCTTAAACAAACAAATGAAATCCTCATTCCGCAGAAGGAAAACCCGGATTCCAATATTCTTATTTAACTTTGCATCCAACGTTTTAATCCAGCCAGGCATTAAATATAAACAAAAACGAAGAGAGAGAGAGAGAAACTCTTGTCTCGAGTGTCTTCCATTTCCCTGTACAAGTTGTGCAGTGACTCTTTTGGAAATCAATATTTTCATTTTAAAATAAAACCCCTGCCACTCCAAATTTTAGAGTAAATAATACAAAGGAGATTTTCAGATAAAATCTTAATACGGAGGGGATAAATCCGGTTTCCCTGTATTCCGTATTCTTAGTTTCTCCATTCTCCGTCGTCTTCTTACTTTTTCCGTTTCTAAAAAAGACGCTCCTTTCCCTACCATGCCTCGCTGAAAGGAAACGACGGAAGCTCCTAAAATGGCTTTGTTAGTTGGAAACCCAGCCTTCCAAAAGGAAGGAAAGTTAAGGAAGCCGAGGATCAATAGTGAAACGGGAGGCGGAATAAAGTTGATGAAAAAGGAAATGACATTTTCCTAAACAATATTCAGATCCAGATGTGATGTTTTTTCTACCATCCCATCATCAATTCTCCAATTTTCCTTGCAGGACGTCGTCGTCGTCTACCTAATAATAATATATATGTTCCCGTAGAGATTCATTGTTGCAAAAAAAAATGGATTTATGGAATACTCTAGTTGTTTTTTCCCCCCAACTCTGCTCCATGTCCTTGCAAACTAAATTCTGGTTATTCAAGGCTAAGCAAAAGGTTTACAAAGATTCACCTTTGGGGTTTTCATTCTTGTCCTAAGGCCCTCACCACCACCACCACCTCTACCACGAGTCAGCCATGAGGAACTTGTGTAAATTCGCTTATTATGCAAACTGTGCGAAACTCGTTTTTTGCAGCATGCGGAGCCTAGAGCAGGCTTGAATTCCATGTTCTCCAGGATGCCTGGTGGGTGGGTGGCATTTCCCATGTTCGTGTTCTTTAGTGCTCATAAGTTCCCTGCCGGATTCCCATCATAAGAAAGAAGAGGAAGTGCGAATATGTATTCCCCCACACACGCTTTCACTCCAGGGGATTTAATATACAACACCCATTAACGCTCACTTCCCTTGCCATAATACTCGCTGGATTCGGACGGGACCAAACCCAGAGCGGAAAGAAAGTAGGAGAGACGAGACGAGGCGACGCCCCATGCCGTTTCCTCTCTGGCTTTCACCTTTAATAAAGTCTGGGCGGAGGGAGGGTTATTTCTAATTTCCAGAGGCAGAAAACTTTCAGCCTCCTCAAAATGTCCGTAATGTTGGCGTACCTAGTTTGCTGAAGAAGCGTTCCGAAAATTCCAGGCACTCCCGACATCAAATCTCCAGCAAGTGTTTCCAACTGTGTTTCTTAAGAGAATTAAATGGAGAGGAGTGGGTGGGATCGGGATGAGCTTCTGGGAAGAAGGAGAGACGACGGATATTAAGGAGTTTGAGTTTGATATTAAAACGAAGGCTCCCTTCGTCCCATGCTGGGAAACTGCATAATTTAGTCTTGGAAAGTGGTTTTAGGCGGAAGCCTACAAGGGATAATACTCTTCTTCTTCTATTAATGAAATTAAGGATTTGTGTTCCTCCCGCATCACCGGTGGCGTCCATTTCAATCTTTTTAGGAAAATAGACAATGGGAGCGGCGTTTTCTGGTTCTCCTCTCTCCTTTTGTTCCTCGCTTCGACTAGAGAAAGGAGTGAAAGTCAGGCGGAGAGAGAAAGGGGAATCCGCAGATTGCATGTCAGTGACTCATTGAGGTGAACTCATCATCATCCGCTTTATGGAATTCTTTTGTTGAGGAAATGAACGGAGTTCCCCCAAATGGAGTCGAATTGCGAATCCTACGCTACGAGTCCTCCTCTCATCGGCCTAAATTGGATGAAAAAGTCAAACTCGGCCGGAGGAAGCGGAGGAACAACACCCACTGCTTTCTCCCCGAAATTCGTATTTCACTCTGATAATGAAATTTCCTTTTAACCTTTCTCCGCCTGATCGTTTTGTTGGGAAAGTAAAAGTTCAGTTGGCACGATTCCACATTCTATTAATAACTTAACTCATTTTTTGAGACAACTCTAATTTCCATTGAGGGGAGCATTAAGAACACATTATGCGTCCGTTTATTGACGTACTCAGGTGAAGTCGAGCGATTCGTACCAGGGACGGCCGCTTCCGCAGTTTTTTTTTTCAAAACCAATCCGTTTGGCCCCCCCTTTTCTTTTGGCTTTCCGCTTTGCGGAAAGGGGGACAGAAGTCCCCCCCCCCCCCGTATGTGGATGGAAGTTTTCCAGCAGGCACTAACTCGTGTATTAAATTTCCTTTTAATTGATGCCTTTTCTGATTCCGTTAATTAATTTTCTCTCATTAGAGGATGCAAATTGGAGTGCGGTGGTGTTCTTTTGGCAAGGCGTCTTCGCTCTGCACTTGAGATGAGTTGTGCTAGTGTAGGAGGACATATGCAAAATGAGTGGAAAATGCAAAAAGTTTATAAGCGCTGATTATACTCCTAAAATAGGCAGTTTAGGATAATTCGTTAAAGTTTTTCCTTGCAAAATAAATTTGCATAAAAGGAAGACGAGTGGAATGAGGCTGCGTTTGCCTTGGACGGCGGACCAACCTTCGTCTCCTTGTTAGCAAGGAGGGAAGATGGGCCTGCTGAGTCCCATTGAATTAATGGTTATTGTTCCCTCCTAAAGTAAACCTATGAAATGGAATCCCATCATCAAATGCTACAGAAACCAACCACCCATCCAGGCAAGCTCTATTTAATGACTCTGTCCTCTAGCCCGCATTCACACCTTCCATCTTCTTAGTTAGTATGGACGGATTTATTATAAACAAAGAGGGAATTCCGTTAGTCACTTTGTCTCCTCCTGCCCAGCAGGTGATGTTACAACGTCTAATTGGAGAGGAGAGACGCTCCTCCGACGTAAGAATAATTTGGTAACAAACGGCAGTCAGCACAAGTTAGTTAGGTATACAGTTAGGTTGGGAATTAATTCCGCAAACAATCCTTCATTTAAAATCAAGGACGCGCAGAATTTTACTTGGTGGGAGCAGGAAGGAAGAAAGGAAAAGTGTAACATTACTCACATCCAAGATCTTCTTCTGCCTCGATGCTCTTATATAAATTCTCTGTTTTAATGTCACCATTTGGGCCGAATGCTGTTTCAGGATGTCCCCCTCTCTTAAGGAGCTAATTAGATACATTTCCTCGATTCCACGGCGGCAGTAGAATCCTATGCGAGCATCTTCCGTCCTCCCCGACTACGATTTGGGTGGAATTAATGGATTCCTCCTGAAATTAATATGGGAGACGCTCAAGAATTTTAGATGCAGTAGCTGCTCCTAATGGATCCCATTCAAGTCCGTCTTGTTCTTAACTCTTACGAAAGGAAGGAGTAGAGGCACATGGCTGAGGCTCGAGAGAGTTTCCAGGACACTCCATGATCCTCCCCGCACACGTCTCAGGTAAAGTTTGTGGGATTTGGCAGTCAAAGTTTTGTGATTGGCTAATCAGGAGGAAGAAGATAGTAGTAGGGATTACGCTTTGAGGAGAGGCTAGGCCACTGAACTCTGGCCGGGATCTCAAGGATCTCGGAGGACTTATTTGTTATTCCCCTGTTTGGTATTTGGGATTTTGACTAAGAAAGTGTGAGTCTCAAGGAGAAAGGAAGACAACAAATGAGAATAACAGTTTAATGACCCTGAGCCGCTAGGAGTCCGGAGACGCACAATAGTGAGAACGGAAAAGGGCATTGCTCCGAAATCAATGGGATGAGGAGTAAATAATGGCTTATGGAGAGCTCTGCCGTTTCCAAGCCCATCATCAGCCTTATTCCTCCTCTGCCTCTTATCCCATTCCTATCCAATTAACCTTGTGAGCTCAAGTTCAGACGAGTAACCCTCAAGGGGTCAAACCCACACCGACACGACAATAATATACAAATGGGAGTGCGGGAGCATGTTCTGACTATTAATTTCTTTCTTGCGTATTTATGTAATATTGGTTAAAAATAAGCAAGTCCCAACACCAAATACACAAATCCAAGGCACCACCACCACCACCGCCAGTAGTAGTAGGTCGTTGGGATTTATATAAACATATGTGGCTAACCTCACCTTGACTTATTATTATTGTCTTTGTGCTAAATTTTAATTCTTTCGGCTCAATCTCTCCTCCTTCCTTGAGAGCATTATAATGCTCATTCCTTACGCAATGTGTAAATTATTTTAGTTTGATGTGCTAAGGATTAGGGGCAGACTGCGGCGGCAGCGTCGAGCCGCGCCTTGCGGTCCTGAGCCCGACTTGGGAAACTGGGAAGAAAACGTGATAAGTTGATGTTAAAATCCAATTGGCAATTAGTTTCTCTCTCAAAGTAATTCTTCTTTTTACTTATTTACACCCACCAATAATAAATAACCCTGAGAGAAAGGCGGGATTTCGTCTGCGGGTAAAAGAAGAGGGCCGAGATGAAAGTAAAAGTCCAAATAATGGGAGCGGGAGGATTTATGGTGATAAGTAGCAGTGGGCCTCCCGTGCGTTGCAGTGGAGGGGTTAAGGCTTAGGCCGGGAAATGATGATGCATGATTCTGCTGGGGAATACTGGAGGAACGCGCCAACATCGCCTCCAGCACCATCGAAAGATCGAAGATCCCATCAACTTTCACTGACTCTTCTCCTCCTCTTCACCAACTTCAACTTTCTCCCCCATGTTACTCTCTCTTTCCGACTGAAATATGTTTCACACAGTGCTTATGCTCCCTTTTCACTTATGGACGAGGACGACGACGGCATAATGCGTTTCCACTCTGATCCACACACACAAACATTTATTCGGTGCTTATGGAATGGATACCCAATTTGACGTTCGGCCTAATTTTCCTCCATCATTTCGAATCTCTCGAGTCTCCAACTTCAAACTAAAAGAAAAACTTCAAAGAACTTTCCAAGATAGAATGCCAATATGCCAACAAGGAGCCCCCTTTCCTTTTCATATCCCTACTCCTCCCTCCCTGTTATAATAACTTTCGGGCATATTAAACCCCGCACGCTCCACAACACACACGGAGGTCCACGTGGGTACATATTAAATTTTTTTTTCATTTCTGATTTGTTTTTGCAGGAGGAAGGCCAACCCCGTCGACCCCACTTATGCACGATATCCCACAAACCCCTGTGATTGTCGAGGACGGGCATAACGCCGTCTTAACCTGCATTGTCCGAAATCTTGGAAATTCCTCCGTTGTTTGGAAGAAATGGGAAAATGGGAAAGCGGGACCGAAGATCCTGACTGCGAATGACGTCCGGGTGACGGCGGATAGGAGAGTCCAAGTCATCCATGATGAAGGTATAAGCTCTGTCCTTGTAAACAAGATCATGACGCCCATATTATTGGGATTTAGATTAAGTCCCAGTAATTACTTGAGTAATTACACATCCCTCCCTCCCTCATCAAAGCTTGTACTACTGGAGTCAACTGAATTCAACAGTTCCAGCCGTCTAGGCTCCTCGCTCTGTGTAACTGTCATAATTTGAAGAGTGGATGAGGATAGCTTTAAGTAATCTCTCCGCATGGCGAAGCTAGAGGAGCGAGACGCGGAAATTGATGACATAAATCCCGAAAGAGCGGGTTTTATAAATGACTCCGTCTCACTGGCGACGGCCTCTCCATCCACCCTCACTTCCGCAATATTTAGGGTTTTCCAATGTGGCAGCAGAGGCAGAGGGAGGAAGGGTTAGTGGGATCTCTCCCGTTTACACTGAATTAAGCAGGATGACTCTCCCTCAGTTCTTCTAACGGAGTGCGGCGGCACTATCATCACGTTTGATGAATGATGATGTGATGTAGAGTCGTCTTCCCTCCTGCATAAATAAATGGCACTGAACAAATTCCCAATTTGAATTTGGTTTTATGGATATAATATGCAAAGTTTCCTTTTTCCCGTCCAAGGTGGTGACGTTTGGGTGTTGGCGATACGGGAGGCTCGACCAGCAGACTCGGGCTCCTACATTTGCGAAGTCAACACAACGCCCGTCCTCCGATCATTCCACAACCTAACAGGTAATGTTTGTCAACGCATTACTTTCAATGCCTGCCAATATCAAGTATGAACTGGAAGTTATAAAAATGGTTTTGAAATTTGAATATTCCTGTCCTAGTCCTATCAGTGAGTGTGGAAGTGTCAGCTCCGTCATCAGGTCCTCCGGCCATCCCGGACCCAGACGGAGACTTTTCCTTTGGAGAATTTAGGCATAGCTACAAGGTAGGCATCTCATTACACCTTTCCAGTTCTTGGAATAACAACCTTCATCATGACTCCAACCGTCCAATCCCAATCGACGAGTCTTTTTCATAGACGTGCGAAGTGCGCAGGAAGAAGACGAGAACTTCTTGAGAAAATGCTAAAGTTGTTGTGCAGGAACTGACTTTAGGCTAATGAGATCCAATTGTGTACGGCACTGTAGGCAAAAGATGGATAATATAATAATCTATACATATAGACAAAGTGTTTATAATATAATTAAGACGGGATATGTGGAGCGGAGGACGTGCACTGCTATCTAGCCTAAAGTCTTCTTAAAGTTATTCAAGTTAACTTTTTCCTCTTTCCAGGGACTGGGTTCCATCATGAGTCACAATTATACCAACTGCTGCCTGCGTCGCAATGTTTCCGCCGGTTGTCTTGGATTCTGTACGCTCAAGACCATTTTGGATGGGACGACCGGAGAGCCGAATGCCTGTGAGAATGAATTCCCAAAGATTGTTGCCTGTATGGCAGGTAAGTGATTCCAGGGTGGCAGTGGCAGTAGTAGTGGGAGGAAATCCTCAACAAATCAGAATGTCAATAACTTTCATTCCTTCCTCCAATTTATTCTCTCATCTCCTTCCTGGAAAAGTTTCCTTTCAAATCCGTTCCTATTCTCAAATACTTTTCAAATGCTCTCGCACTCGTATTCAATTTTTTCACAAAAAAAAAAGTTTGGCGGAAATCCTGACGGCGGAGCAGAGCCTGAATTACGATCAAATAGGATTCCGATCCCCACTTTCAATTTCCATTTTAAAATTATTGAAATTATTTAATTTCCGAAACTCATATTTCCCCCCATATTGGATTTGTTGGGGAGGCTGCTGGAGGACGCTCCGCCGGAACTGTTGGAGAAGGAGGATCGGAGGCGCGGCTTCTCCTCCAGCAGAGGTTTTAGGCCCATAAGTCATAAATCCTGATATAACTGTTTACCCTTTTATATGGGCGAGATCATGTGCCGTGCTGCATTCGGGAAGGGATCCCGGACTTATGTCAAGATTTGTGTCGCGGAGAGTACACCCTTGTTACCGATAATGTCAAGACGCATTTCTCTTGCCCGTCCCACATTGAAAACACACTCAGCTGCATTGCCGACGGAGTTGGTAAGACACCCGACGACAAACTTTCTCCTCCTTTCTCCTGTTTTCCTTTTCTCATTTCCAAAATCATCGAAAGGACGGACGGCGGACGAGGACTCGGAATGTGAATGTCAACTTCTATTTGGACAAATTTAGGTTTTATAAGCAGAATGTGTCCCTTTCAAGGGCAAGCCAATATAACTTGAGGCGAGATTTCCCTGCAACCAGCCGCTGCCTGCCCGAGTCAACTTTGCCCGAATTAATGGCCCTTTACTTTTAGCTTTATTTGCCTAGTTGAATTTGAGCCGGGAATCAGGAGGAATCGAAAAGTAATTGAATTGGTAAAAGGAAAAGGTTGGGAAGGGGAAGCCAAAGGGACGGGGTCCGGTTTGTGTGGTTTTATTGGCTCCTTATTGAAGCAAATATTGGATGAAGTGAGTCAGAGAAAATGTGGCCTTAATCGTATCACATGGCAAAAGAAAGTTGTCAAACGGAAAGAGTCTTAGAGGGAGGGAAAAGGAAACTAACTGAGGCAGCCAGGCATCATCTGTCCTCCATGGACAAGAAAATAGAAAAGTGGACAGGCGGAGAAAGGAACGGCAACAGGAACCATTTCAATTTCCTGTTCCACAAAATGAAAGCAAGCACGGCCAACTTTCTCCTATCACTCCCATCCATTCACTTCTTTCCTATTCAATACACTTTCTCTGCCTCCTCGGCACGGTTTTTTATATATATTTTTTTCTTCAGAAATTCTGCCCAGTGAGCCCATGGATTTGGACTCGGTGGCCCTTTCCCCGACATCCATAAACGTCTCGTGGTCAATCCCCCTCGCAAACGGTGACACCCTGACAGAGTATGTTGTAAATGTCACAAAGTTACGCTCCTTTGATGCTCCCTACGTGGGTTTTGGGTATGGGCGGGAGGATGAGCCCGCTTCGGGTTCCTCATCATCCGCGTCCTCATCCGAATCCGAGTCGGATGAAGGCTCCAAGTCCACCAACAAGGACAAACCCACCGAGTTGGATCCAACCCATGGAAATGACACGTACCTCCAGGCCCATGCCGCTTCGAGGCTGAATCGGAACAAGTTTGCAAGTCCCGCCCCCCTCCCTGCCCCTGAGCCGAGTGCAGAGGACAAGGTTGAGGCGAGGATGATGCAGGTCAAGGTGCATGAGGACATGACTTGGGTCGTCATCCAGGATCTCCTCCCGTTCACCATGTACGAAATCAGCGTCCGGGCCTTTAACATCCACGGGCGCTCCCTCCCTTCGGTCCGCGTGAGGACGCTGACCCTGGCACCTGGCATCCTGCGCCCAGCCTCTGCCGCTCCAACTACGAGTCTCCCAGATGTAAAGGGCTGCTGTGAGACTAATGGAATCAATTCACCCATGTAAGTTGGTAAACTTTTAATCAAAATTAGACAAAGCGGGATTTCATATCCACTGGTAGTAGTCCTCTCCTCCTACGAGATTACATTACGTGTCTTGTTTACTCGGATCAAGAATCTGTCCTCGCACAAAGAAACGTGAGTTTGGAAAAGATTCGAGGAGTAGGCG
>Ga0194135_10003076_pt1 | contig 10175 bp, 3 predicted proteins | sample LitLau_LLRF_2013_FD_134024 | JGI IMG/M metagenome (GOLD analysis project Ga0194135, IMG submission 134024) | Freshwater sediment microbial communities in response to fracking from North America - Little Laurel Run_MetaG_LLRF_2013 (version 2) | ecosystem: Environmental > Aquatic > Freshwater >... | reverse complement strand
GCTGTAACACTTACCGTATCTTCCCCAGTTGAGAACCGGGTGTTGTGAATTGAGAGAGCTTACGAGGAGAGGAGGTCCCCATCAAACCACTCTGTCCCATCCTGGTTCAGTTACGATATAAAGTCTGAAAGCACGCGACCTGATATTAGTGTCGGATTGTTTTTCCCAAAGTTGTATAAATGAAGATGTTTTAATTAAGGCTCCGAAACTGCATGATCACACTTGCGTTTTTTTCTTTCTCGCAAAGGCATACCGAATAGAGCGACAATGCGATTTGGCATTCAATATCCTCGCCGAAATTGGTCCCCCCTCACAATTTTTAGTTGTTTTAAAATTTAAACAATAAATAAAAAATCTCGATGTCAGATGACGTCAGAAAATGGACACGACATGTAATGTGGTACCGGAGTCGTATACCTTGCAGCAGCTCATCATAATATCAGGTACGAAAGTGCTACCTCATCTATTTAAACGATACGCCTTATCTTTTGCAACGTACCACAATTTGATTTCATTTTTTAGAACAAGCAATAACGATGTCGGCTCTTGTAATAAGCATGAGCCCAGGGCTGGATTGTCCTTTTAGGCCTGTTCTGCGAGGTCGGATCTTGACCGAGTTAAGTTCATAGAGTCGACCCAATGCCAGAGAACAGCGATTGGGTTAGCGTGCTTTTGGTGCGGTTGAGTCGTGATTGGGGGAAAAACTCCGACAAAATCCGAAAAAGAGAAGGCCTGATTTACACTGTGTTTTCGGACTTGAGTTCCAAATATATGTATAATCGCAGAAAAGTAATTTCCAACCTTATCATCTTCTTATTATGCTGACCTGATGGATAAATTCTCTTAAATAATGAAAGGTTAAAACTCCTAGGATCTAGAAGCTCAAATGCGGTCCTGTCCTGTCTAGGCGCACATAATCATGAAGAATGCCTTCAAGGTTCTTTGTAGCCGGAAATATAGTGCTGTGTCTAATGTAGACTGTAGAGGTATGGCTTTTTCTAGGCAAATAAAGAAGTATTTACAGAAAAATCCAGGCATATCACTTCAATTTCGTTAGCATCCTTATAAACTGAAAATTTCGATACCTAGTTTATACTAACTATGGAAATACATATACATATATATAAAAGAATATGGGATAAATATTCGAGGATGATACCCCCTACAGGATGTCTATGCTTTTCTGCGTCTTTCGAAATTTGCACAGTTGCCCCATGTGTAGGTAGCTTACTTGATATTTTTCCCCGTTGGAATTTTTATTTGGTAAGCCACAATTGGGCCACTGTGCAACCTTTGAAAATATAACACAAAAACACACTGTGTGGATCCCTATTATTAACATTACTCAACATAATAGTGTTAGGCGTGGAATAAGTTATAGGGGAGGAAGTTTAGCAGGGTGTGACGGGAGGCGAGGAGGGGTTTTTGAAGTGTTATTGAGGGGTAATGAAGGGATAGATAAAGTTTTCCTGCTCAACAGGTGGCGCCTCGACTACTATCCAGGTCAAGGTGTGTATTGTTCTCTGAATATATTTTTCTATTTTCCATTATTTATTTTATTTTGTTTGTCTCTACACATAATAATTATTACTGTCTTTTATTTGGCAGGTTTTCCTAATTTAAATAATTTATTTTTGTAATTTTTTAAAATCAATTTTTAACTATTTTTCTAATTTTGTTTTAATATGCATAGAAGTATTTTACTAACATTGATACAGCTTTTTGACTAGTTTGTTGGTTAGTGAGGGATGGGAGGCATTCAGTGTGGCTTCTCACGCACGATACTTTGGCCTTGTTTCTGGGATTCACGTGAGTGTTTGATTTCCAATCTGGGTCCAAGTTGTCATACTTCAACATTTTAGTTGGGATAATTGATAAAATTAATATGCCACTAGAAAAAATTCGGAAAATCGGCGGCGGACTGGGATCGAACCAGTGTCTTTGGATTGCCGGTCCACTGCTCTAACCTCTAAGCTACCGGATGATAGATTTCTGGGGCCATCTATTTAATGACTAGGTAGGGACCTGTGGTTTATTCCACCAATGAACCTTTCCAGTGGGTTGACTGGTTTATCGGGGGCGATTTTATACGTATAATAAACTAAGATATAAAAGTAATAACCGTTGTACTACTCTCAATGTTCAAAATAAATGACCCCTTGCCCATTGCAAGCTTTGAGATAAAATCAATTCAAAATACCTTCAAATGAGTGTAATTTTATGGTGTTAAATAAGGAATCGAAAGTAGGCTTATCTATTAACTTATTCACCTGTCGCAATATAATGAATGGAATAGTCCATCTTAGTCATTTTATATTTCAACTTTGATTGCAATATTGCGAATATTATCAGTCGAACCAAACATTAGATTCCAATTCGTGCCATCAGCATTGACCATGGCTTACAAAAGCTTTGCCAAATCCTAAAATGACCTCTCTTTGTCTCCTGCAAACTTCCTCATCGAGTTATTCATTTTATAATACAAGAGCTTTTGAATTAAAATGATGACTGTATGGGCAAGCACGCCATGTTGTCGTAGGGTCAAGTTAGAGTACGGGCGCGTAGAGGGCGACCATGAGCTGATGTTGGCCCACTAACCTACTGACTGAGTAACATTGAACAGGGAAGGCATGGTTGTGGGTCTGATCCATAAGCTAAGAGATAAGGTATTACCACATGTATGATGTAGGTAGGTAGGTAGGGCCGTGGTCGGAACTGTTGGAGAAAGTCATTAGACAGTAGTCCGGAAAATATGATGTAATTCACGAACTCTCTTTATTATACTTTATCACTGTTACGTTGCTGTTATGAGTATTTTGGGGCTTCCCTCATTAGTGCATGTTACAATCTTTTCGCTCTTGAATAATGTCTATGCATGTGTTACAAGTTCATAAGCAGCTTCCTGACAACTACTACATTGCGCTTTAGCACAAGTAGTATTATGTACAATGTACATATAAATATTATTTTATGTAAAACATGCTCTAGAAATTTGCAGCTCTATAAGATGAAAAACTTTATAACATAGCAGTCATTATGTATATTGAAAAAAGGGGGTTTCTAATAGTGTCCTGTCGTTGCATAAATGCAAATTTCAATTTTTTCCATTTAGGGAAAGTCACCCTAATTATTTGTTGGATACCCTAAAGATAAGCTTTGTGTATAACGATCTTGATCGGTGCTTTTCTCTGACTTAAAATAGTTAACCAAGGAAAGTGAATTATACCGTTCGCCCTATCCAGCCGGATGTTTCTCCCAGCTGATTAGCCTCTGGCTAGTTGGAGGTTCGTCGTAGGGTGTGGGTAAAAAGATCCATTTTTAACAAGTAATGAATAAACTACCTCTAAAGAAGAATAGGTTATATTTACTATTTTTTTGATATCTATGAACCAGGCTCGTGTTTTATAATGATTAAATGTATAATAGTGATTAAACCTGTGATGTCAAGTATAAAACATTCATAACTGGATATTATTATGCTTAATTACTGGAAGGAGTTTCTTAATCGCCTTCCTCGGGAACCTGAATCCACATGAGACTCTTGCACAGGTGTTGGTATTACTTGCGTGGGTATCTTGTAGTTCCCAGGGGCTCCAAGTTCATGTTGCTTTTCGAAGTTTTCACATTGTTTAGCTTACCAAACACAAATTTCAACAGGGAAAAAATTAGCACCAATGAATTATTTCCCGATTAGAAGTTTTGTTTTGAAAGCTAGGCATGGGACCACTGGCCCAACTTCAAAAGGCACAGAAAAGCATAAAAATCGTGTACCGTGTGGACCCCTATTATTTCTGCTGGTATTGGTTGTTCCATAGTTGCTGATGTAAGGAATTTATGAAATGTTTATTAGGCGGAGAAGGAAATTGTTGTCTCCATTTAAAAACATAAAGAAATTCACTACAGATCGTTATGATAATCAGAATGTGAAAGGCTATTTTTGTATTGACAATTTTTTAATAAGGTTGAAATCAAGTTCTTATATTACATTTTTTAAAAGGTAGCGCACTGCCGTATTGGCTTTGCGCGTTCTTTTATTACATGTTGGGATGATAATGAAAGCTCAACGCGTAGCACAGTCCAATTAGTACAAAGTTAGAATTTTCCTTTTCTTCTGAATCTCTATTCTATTGCTTTTGGATGAATGTTGTGCCAGGTCGCTAGCTTCTTCAGTGATTTCTTTTCTTATTTTCTCTTAATGAAATACTACAAGCTACAATTAATTTTAATGAGAAATATACCAAGTAGGTATTTACTAAATTTCATGTTTTTCTCCTATTTCGGTAGTAATATGTACCATTATCCTATCATTGGTACAATGTCTCCTTCAATATATTAAAATCCTACATAGCCATTGAGGAAATTTCGTTTAATTTCGGTATTCATGTTTCGATGTGTAAATGCGGCCCTTGTGTTATTTATCGCCGAAATTGGCAGGAATATCTGGTTAAATATGGATAGTAGTGTTAAAAGTACGGGAGTGCGGGTTGCCAGCTACAATTATTACACAACCATCTCTTCCGTAATACTTGAGCTCTACTACGAGCAGAAGCAGACAGAGACAGCCGGTCTGCCACGAACGCCGACAACTTTCACTCCCCAAACTGTTTGAATGCGGACCACGCCGCCCGGTCCTCTACTTCTATCCGCCTCTTTCTTTTCGCTAATTTTATCACCCCATTAATTTAACAGTACAGTAACTCACATGTTTTGATAAAAAATGGTGTTAAATTCAAGAAGAATAGGGCTGTTAACCAAATTTTTTCTAACCACGTTTGACTACAGAGACTGCAGTTTACTCTTAAAGTATGAAAAATCCCACAAAAAAAGTAAAAAATAGGACATTAAAAATTCAAATTTTTTAGTACTTACAGAGTTTATTTTTTTGACCTCAAAGATAGCTATGCACTACAAAAAATAACGTATTTTATTTTACATGCAAAGATTCTATTTAACATTCAACTTAAAACCCACTAATTTTCTAATAGGATGATAGATTCACGTGTCAAACTTGCAAACCAAAATTAAATTCACATTCGATTCATCAGGAAATTGCGCAGTGCAAATACTTAAATACCTACTAGAACCCAAAGTTATTTCTCTTACCTACAAACTAAATCTGATTCTGCCTTTAGAGCTGATATGTTGTTCTATAGGTTTAATCAGGAAATGCATCAAAGGCCAAGAAATGGACCTTTGTAATGGTTTCCATGGGCAGTTACCGCCGATTACGAACTTCTATTATCATCATCATAGTTGGGCGTGCGCGGGCACTTTTGAGCCATCAAACAAGGCACAACTTATACACTAATTACCGCATTAGAGACCACCGCAGTCGTCAACTTTATTTTCCCGCGTTGAAATCACCCAAACTCACGATTCTTATAGTTTATTAATTGACTCTTCCACTGGTATGAGTTATTTACGGAATCAGATTTAGCATAAAATCTAAGCTATTATAATGAAAACCGTGTTTATGGTGCAATGTCTCAATTCGCCGTATACAATGTTAGTGGCAGATACACTGATATTGTGACGTCACACTGCTTGGAAAAATCCCTAAATATTGAACTGGATGGCCTGAAAACCTGGACGGATTGAGCCTGCGGCCTGTTTAGCGTTCGGCGTGGAGGTTAAGCTGGCCAGGCCTATAGGATGAAGATAGGCGGACCTGAGAAGGCTGGAGATGGAACAGATGCGTGAAGGGAGGCCCCGTCTGGGCTAGTCCAACATATTTACGGTCGCCGCTTCGTCGAGTGTCGAGTGACAGATGCTTGGCTACATAACATACCAGTCAAACCATCCATACATATTTCGACGTTTTTGTCCAAAGTAGAAGAGTAACATAAAGGAGGAGAATGCATGTAAATTATTCTCAGGGGGGGGGGGGGCGTTAGTCCCGCCAACCAAATGTGTGAGGTGGGCGAAGTAGCAAAAGAAGCGATTCCAACTTTTTCTGGGTCTTGTTGTTAGGTTCCTATAAGAACGCCCGTAAGAATAAGATATCTTCTTCTCACCCGGATGCAGATTGTGCAAGTGGGGGTAGGATATAGAAGCCAAACTATAACAACATATCATATATCTACCCTAAATCGGAAAAAATCCATTCTTCTGAACACCCTTAAAAAGTGGGGGTAAGTTGAGGGACCACATCCAAAAAGAGAGGAAAGCCCATATCTTTTTCGAAAATAGATGTACTAAAAGTTGTAGAAAATGCGTTTTCCAGTTCGATTGTATATTTACTATTTAGACGCTGACCTCCTCATTTAAAAGTTTGTTTACCGGTTTACTGCCGAGTTACATTCGCGAGTGGCAGGAATTAGCATGAATTTTGCATTGCTGAGAGTGATGGTGATGGGCAGATTATGGGGCTGCCTCCAATTCGGACGGGCCAACTTCTTTAAAAGTCAATTGGCAAGTGCTCGAAAATCCTTGGTCGTAGCATAATAATTGACGTTCTACAGGAAGGTCAAATCAAATGATATTTTATTGAGTTTTCCCCTTTAAAATAAATTTCCCGTGTTTGTTGTGTGGGTGTAACCGTCTACATAACAACACACAAACAAGGTACAGCTATTCGACAGTACATCCATGAAGGTATTTTGTTAAGATCAGGGGCTCTCGAGGATAATGGGAACAAAAAAATCTAAAATTCATTTTCCGCTTTACAATACTTTTACTAATTACTACGCATGAGTGAAAGTAAGAAATAAAAACCAAGTTGATCATGTTTTATTATTTAAAAGATGGGTAATGTAATGTGTTGAGTAGCTGAACAAATGTTGGTTAATTGTTGAGTTGAAAAGCATAATTTGGTCGTGACGCACGTAATGTTGCGAAATCGTCGATGTTCAATGCTCAACTTCAGATTTGGTATTCACGAGCGTCGCACACCCTCTACTTCTGACGGTGGCATCAGCTTGGTAAATGGCAAGGTCCACAATAGTCTATTTCTATTAAAAGTACTTGCATACAAAACTGGAAGATCTTGGAGACGACAACATCGCACTAGGCTAGGACCACACGGACCGACCTAGTGCGATATCTTCTATCACCTGAAGGAAAATGTAGAATTCTGATTAGAACAAAAAACACTCTGACTGAACTTTGTGCCATGTGGAATCAAGCTTTGTCCCCGCAATGCTCAAAATCATAGAGAAAACAAAAAGAGAAAATACTTGTCTTTATAGCAATCTTAATGAGGACTCAACTAGAGAAGTAGAGAACCAGGCTGATTAAAAGAAAAAAGCCAAAAATGAGTCTTTTTGAAAAGAAGCTCTCAAACACGGCGATACAAAGACCCTTTGAGAAAGGAAAAAATCGATGGCTCTCGACGTCTCATAAACTCCCACCATGGGCGGACTCGGACTTTAAAAAAATGTCTGCAGTTTGTGATGTGAGGAGGCAAGTATTCTTCTAATTTCCTTTGCAGATTTCGAAAAGCACGGGAACGCGTTACAAGTGTGTTGACCCCTAATATTGAATTATTTCAAATAACTTCCCAGTTTATGATGTTTTCCATGAATCAACGTCCATTAACAATGATGTGACATGTCATGTTTTATCCATAACATATTTTGTAAGATATCATGCTGATGTTTAGAAACCTCATTAACGCAATTTTTCGAGAACCGGCAATTGCCGAAAGTTCCCGGATGTCAGGTTTTCCAAGCTTTACTTTTTTATAGCGTTGGAATGGGTAGCTCGTATGTTCAGTTCATTTTCTATGCATGAAACCTAAAATTTAGGAAGTTCGAGACTATTGTGCCGCCTCCACCCAGTAGCTTACGGTGTTGCGAACACGGGGTGCCCACGTATCTTCCCAACATCGGCCGCTCAGGGAGCTACCGGTTCGAGACAGCACGATAGTCTGGAACTTCCTTTAGCTGCGAGTGTGCGCCACTGTGTCAAGCCTCACTTCGCAACAACTAAATAGGAATCTTGAAAGGAAATTCTGTGGAAGAATGCAGGATTAGCGTGTCGGAGGGTGACTCCGACAAAAGATGCAACGATTCACTTAAAACAAATTGTCGCGTGCTGATGGTCGTTCTTGTCCTGAATGAGGTAATAGAGAAGGGAGGGGGTCTTTTTGAAAGCATCACCCCTTCTTCCCCCCATTGCGATGTGGGGAGTCTAACTACAATGGCAGGAAATGAGGGCCGCAGTTTCAAAATAGACTAGCACTCAACCGCACAAATAAGGGGTTTCCTCCTTCGCTACATCTTCCCCTACAGATGTCCAATAGCCATCATTAATTTTATACACATTTTTATGGAGATTATGTGCTCTAAAATGAGTACAATCGCGAAAATCTTTTCAAGATGGCGTAGTGCCATTTTGTAGGAGATGATGCCGCATAATATTGTTATTTCTTAATTTCCTACTGAAAAATTAAAACTCGGAAAAACCTCAATTTTTTTATTTCAGTAGTTTATTTATGTTGTTTCTCATTTGAATTGAAATACATGTAAGTCAGTTTCAATCACCATAGTCATAGAGATGGTAAATGTATCTCCCTTCGACAAAAAACCGCATCATTTTCTCGTATTATTTATTGTTATTACGTAGTTCAGGTATCATTTTAAGTGGCCAATTTTTCTTCACCTTACAGATACGATGTTTGCGGTTAGCTTTTGTGCCAGACGCCTCAGTTCTCGAATAGATACTGAGCCAGGGACCAATTCCAATTGTCTTTTGAATCTTCAGAACTGTTAGTCAAAAACCAAACCCTAATCGAAATCCATACACTCTAAAAACATGCATATTCAATGTTTTTATCGCTGGAAGCAGCTGAAAATCAGATAGTATTAGAGTAATTAAGTCTCCGAAGAAGCATGTTATTTGCAAGAAGGGAATCGTGTAACCTGGTAGTAGGTTGTGTAGGTAAGACCCTTTGGCACAATTCGAACACGGCCAGGTATCGATAATCCACAGCAAGTTCTTAAAATATCGATATTGATCATTTTTACATTAAACGTGAAGACAAAGCCGATGAATTTTTTTATGAATAATGGTTGGTTCGACCATTCCAACAATAGTGGGCCAGCCTAATGGCAGAGTGCTCTTTAAATAATTCATAATGATAAAAAAATGTCATTGATGGTTTTCCATATGAACTTGCTTAAAAAAAGATCTCGTTTGAAAAATTTCTGATGTAATAATCCTTAATAAACTTGTCTCATTGCCACCCAAAATTTCGTAGCTGTGCACACGGATGGGTGTGACATAGTGTCATGTTCAATGGTTCCAATACTTCTTATAGTATCAGAGTATCGACTAGAAGACCTGGGAGACCGCACCAAGCCAGATTGAAGCCAACATGCCACGCTAGGGCTGCCCGTAGTAGCCACTACCTAGTCATTACCTTTTTAATTATATCAAGCCAGTTCGAGTCGATCGATTCCACGTTGTATCGCTTCGCTCGGCTCTTTCATTCTCCTGAAAATAATAGCAAACTTTGCATAGTTCTGCCCAGTCGAGAGCGAGCACTTACGATTTGTTTAGTTGTTTATCTTTTATGAGACGGGAGAAAGGGGTTATTTTGCTGGCAATAATTATTAGAAAATTCAACATAGCTCACTGTTTTGCTCTCTTAGGTAACATGTTCGAATCGTCATCCTTCATAGCATATAGGTATAGGTTTTGACAAGTTGTATAGAAGAAACTCGTGCAAAATTAAAGGGTGAAAGGTTCACCTCTCCGCGTGGACTGCAGCAGCATACAATCATGTATTATTATAATCTGACCATGCATGATGAGGTTTTTTTTGTTTTTTCCCTCATAAAGTATATCATATCAAATTTATTATTTAATAAACAGATTTGCCATGTTCCATTCATTTTGATTTGCAAGAAAAAGACAAAAAGGAAAATATTCGTATTTCGAATATTGGAAATTTCATGAGACATTTTTTTCTTTTGTTGAATCGTGTAATTAAAATTTTAAGTTATTCAAGGAAATTCAATTTAAAAAACTTTTATAATAAAAATAAGAAATCTTGCTGTTTTGTGTTAGATGAGATTGCAGTGGTTGGTTTTATAATTAAAAAATCCGACGCTATTAAAAACTGAATATTTTATCAATCAATTCATTCTTGTTTTTGAAGAACTTTATATTATAGGTGTAATATTTTCCTCTCTAGATATATGTTAGGTATATTTTAAAACACACACATGCAT
>Ga0194135_10003075_pt1 | contig 10176 bp, 4 predicted proteins | sample LitLau_LLRF_2013_FD_134024 | JGI IMG/M metagenome (GOLD analysis project Ga0194135, IMG submission 134024) | Freshwater sediment microbial communities in response to fracking from North America - Little Laurel Run_MetaG_LLRF_2013 (version 2) | ecosystem: Environmental > Aquatic > Freshwater >... | reverse complement strand
GATTAATCTCTCTGAAAGGAAAAATTACACTTTTAGAGTGACTTTAGCGTCCTTTGTTTTATGATATGCACTTTTTAAGCTTCGTCAATGCAGGTTAGTTGCCGAATTTGAACCTTTAGCTTTATTTTGAGGGGATATGCTTCTTAAAATTAATGTGACCCTATTTATCGGCAGTCCTTGAATATGACTTCATTGAAGGGTTTCATAATATTTATTCGGTTTTCATATTTCACAATCACGTGAGAAAGTTAGGTGAAAGGGCTTGTTTGACATGTAGGAATATATAATTCACTATTTTACAAATGAAAGTGATTTGCCGCTTTACTTGTGATGATTTTATACAGATTGTATGCAACAATGAAAATTTAAGACTTAATTTCCCTCAATTTCCACCTATTGTAAGCTTTCAGAACATTATTTGATCCTCAGTATGTAATTTTCGAAATCAGTAATTTGGCTGGAAACTTTTAAAAACGACCTGCCACTGACTAAGTCACCTGCCTAATTAGGCATCGAGTTTCAATAAGTTGTTGACACTTCATACCATCCCTTTAAATTTTTCCACAGAGTTTAATTTCTTAGCATGAGTTATAGATTAAAGCCAGGACTTTCCATAGAGCTCTCTCTGATTCGCTACTGCTTTCAGTAAATGCAAATGCACAATCATTCATTCAATCATCATATCACAAGGTGCACAATATTAGCCCTTCAATCATATTTTGGCAGTATGCAGTATCGAGATTGTATGAATAATAAACTATTTTAACTACTTGTAATCATCAAATCAAGACTGCAGAATGTATAAAAAGCTGAAATAGAATCACATTTAAAGTCAACCTAGGGATTCATGAACATTAATTTTGGAAATCTAGAAGCCGGCATATTACTTTTCAAGCAAACTAATTAAGTATCTAACACAGATCGCTGCTACAGGGTATATTTGTGAATATCAATCTGAACTTTCTAACTTTTACAGCACAGCAATCTTGTATAATAATAATAGTATATTTATTCAGAAATTGTGCGGCAGCGTTGCCGCTGAAGTGCATTTGTAACAATTATAAAAGATAGTAATGGTAATATTGTTTCCTTCTTGAATTATATATCTTCCCTTCATTTCGTTTGGATAATTTTGATTGCGACAGAAATTTGCTGCTTTAAATGAAGAATAAATTCTACTCGTCTTAATAACATGGATCGATATTAGCAATCCAACAAAGTTATAATCCATGAACTTAATTGGCTCGATTTCTTAGTAAGTTTTGAGAAGTGGCTAATATCGGAGAAGCTTCCGAATTTGCCTGATTTCTTATTAAGTTTCGAAAAGTATGTACTAACTTACCGATAAGCTTGATTTCTTTGGTTCCACGTGTTCAGGTAACCAAATTCAGGTCACCTCAAATAAAAAATAAGCTTCTTGGTAGTTATTATTATTATAAGAACATATTTTTCGAAACGTATTAAGGAGTCAAAGTAAGAAATTCGGGCTGATTATTATACCTTTCATGGATTGCTATTATCGATCCATCTTATTAAGTTGGCTTAAATACTTATTCGTCTTAAACAAGTAAATTATGTAAATGAATATAATTATTTTAGGCAAATACATCAGTGTTATTGCAGAATTTCTTTTCAAACAGCCCCCCCTTCCACCCAGGTCCCCTGATCGTACCCCCTCAGATAATAATAAAATATCTTCATCATCGTTATTTTCCCCAACGGTATTATCACTGTCATCACCATCTTTATCATTACTACTTACATCTTCCTTAAATTTTCTTTGGTTAAATTCAGGATACAGTCAACTCATGGTCAAAAGATGAGTCTATAATAAAAGTCCGTTGCAAGTGAAGTAATCCCGTGAACCTCAGTTGCTCGATTTCTTATTAGGTTTCGAGAAGAAGCTAATAACGGAGAATTTAAACTCGTTGAAACTCATTCGTGTAACGTTGATAGTACGAGCCTCCTTATTAAATCCTTCATTAAAGAGCCCTCACAAATTATTTTATTTTAATTATGTAGAATGAGTTGATACAAGTAAAAACAACTTTTTACATGAGTCAAATTAACACCTGATCTTAAGTTTTCTGACGAAAACAAATACTGTGGATACTCAGATGGGTATTTCATTACATAATTATTGTGTGATCCGATGCTACATTAAGAGTTTTGCACCAAATTTTGCCCAGTAATAGAAACGTGGAAGTGCCCAACATAAAAGGAACGTGGAGTAAGCTATACTAAACTAATGTAAGCTCTACACAATGCAATCCATGTTAGAATTAGTTGAATGAAAATATTTGAAGTTTAATTTGACTTCGATGCCGTTCGGTTTTTCGTCACAATTTCAATTAAGCCATTACGAGTTAGATTAGCAACTTCTTGAGTTAAAGGAGATTTCTTCGCATAAACCTGTGAATAATTTGATTAGAGTTGAAAGTTAATAATGATTTTTTCCGCTATTGGTTGAAGGAGTAAATCGATACATCCAAAATTAACAATACACAAGTTAAATTATATTTCATTTAATCAAAGTTTATTTATCCTGCGATTTGGCTCTAACCTTCACAAATACCTGCTGAATTCTGCTTAAAGTTTCAGTTTCGGGTTTTAACAAGTTGATTTGCACTTTCCAAGTTTATGAATTTCAGCAACGTTGGCTATTTTAAATGGGTCTTTTAGGTAGAGATTAATCGCATCTTCAACTACATACAGGAAACAAACTAGTTATATTATATTACGAGCATTGATATACATCAATTTATGTTCTACGAAGTGCAACTGACCTTTCCAGCCTCGTAAACAAAAGCATCAGAACCTGTTAAAGCCATTACTATTGGGCCACCAAGAAAACGCTATTCCGGTGCGTAGGTAGTGCTTTTGTGCACTTATAGAACCATAATGTACAAGACAGATTCTCATAGCCCGATCAATTAAAACATTCGGTCACTGTGTTATGCTATACAGCAAATATGATTGTATGAAAGAGAGCGATCTGGTTGTAATTGTTTCAGAAGACACTTACAATGAGTCTGATTATGAATCGTACGAATTTCAAATCCAGTCTTTAGGTCTTTTGTGAATGAATATTTAATCAAGAGTAAATGAGAGTTTGTTCCTGGATGCAATAGTACAGAACACAACACAACATTATGCAGTAGTAATGTTCATAAATAAAAATAAAATTAGGTATAAATACATAATCTTACATACACGAAATATTTTTTAAAAAATTTCAAGCCTCTAAGTTATTGAATAATTATGCGGCCGTCAGCTCCTAGCATCAGTTTCCAATTTTTAATTGTTTGTAGATATAAGTGTCTTGCATTTTTTGGCGAGTTAACTAGGCTCGACTCCTACACAAGACTTACCAAATCTCACTCGGCAGCCTAAACTCATGAAATTTGCTATCATTCTACAACATAGTTGACTACCCTTTTTATAATCTTCCCTGGGACAAAGTCCCTTGTTAAACATATTTGTGTGAAATCTGCTTTTTAGAGAAGCATATTGTACATAATTCTTATCTATCCGAACGGAGGAAGTACGCTTTCATGGAACAGAATAGGTCACACGGAGGAAAGTACCAAAACGATATGTAGTTTAATCACCGAAGGATAAACCAACAAAGAAAACGTATCAAGCTCAGTTCTTACTAGGCTTTGTAATAGTATGACTCATTAAAGAATTGAAGGCCAACCAAAACAAATCAATCAGCAATAACGCATTTATTAGCAAGTAGTTATAGGAAGTAATTAAGGAACGACGGTTTATAAAATTCATCAAGATATTGCAGTCTATGTGAATGTGCCAACAAATACTTCTGTTCTAACTATAGTGCGGTTCATGTAAGCTGGAATGAAGCAACGATAAGCTAGAGCAGCTTTCATAAGCTAACAACTCAAATAGTGCTGCTTTAATTTCCATACCTCGCTAACTATACTCATAAAAGGTAAAGTGGTTGCATACTCTCGATCGCAGTAGAATTAGGTCCGCGTAAAACTTGTGGTGGGTTTTATTTCTAATAATTTTTCGACACGATTACAAATGTAACTGATAAATTTTCTACTTGGGATTTTTGTGCGACTTTGCGGTTCAAGATATAACCACCCTGACCAATTAATTCTTCTCGTAATGCTAGATGCAATACTTCCTACACATAAGTTCACTATTATGTAGTTTGTGTGCTAAGAAGTTACTGGTTAGGACCCTTGCGAAACATTGCTCTTGGTGCAAATAACAAGTGGTCACGAAGTAATGAATAATCCATAAATACTGGAAGTGACTTAAATAGTTGGTTACCGAATATCTCAGCCAGCTTTTTACAATAATTTGCTGCATACAGTACACGTAAGTATAGGCTTTTAATATTTTTCAAACCAAATTTGATACTCTCAGAAACCAACCCCACCCAACAGATTAAGATCAACGCTCCATATACAATAAACACCGTTACCAGCGGACCATCAAAGTCCAAGGGAGCAATACTCTCACCATTGCTTACAAGTTTCAAAATGCCCATAGTACCATTTACTCGTTTTAAGAGAGCCTCTTGCTCTCTCAGGCCTTGTAGAAAATTGAATATCCCTGATTGTATAAATTGTTGGTAATACCAGGGTCCCTTGGATTTCCCAAAATCATAAAACAAAACAAACTCTCGAACGGGAAACAACGCTTCTTGTACAATGTAAAACTTTTTCCGCTTGTAATTATTACTCAGAAATTTCTTTTCATTAACAATGTCCAGCCGTTTTCCCAAATACATTGATCGCCCACATTGAGCGATTTCTGCTTCAACCGCAGTCATTCTATTTCGAGACTTATTTAAAAAGTCTACAAATTGGATATTTCCATGTTTCGGATAAAACCGACGTGATTTTGAAAAAAGTGAGCGTATTTTGTGCATCGATGAAATACTTTCATCAGAAAAAGGAAAACTTTGTGCACCCTTTATCACTCCCAATAGTTCTAATTGAAGTGTGTAAAAATTCTCGTAGTACTTAGGACTCATAAAGTCCAAAGAAAATTGCATAGTTTCCAAACTACCTTTTGGCTTCCCCAGAATTGAAAAGCATTCCGGATTTTGAAACTGTACCAGGAATTTATCCACCTCATGAATTACGTTTGAATTTGAGACTCCTGCTAGGTTGGATGCCAACTGCCAGGATGGTTGCTGGTACCGGTGAAAGTGCCACAAATTGTGGATTTCTCGCAGAGCATCTGGGAAAGAACGATTCCCTCCACGATCTTCCCCACAAGCGATTTCTTTCTCGCTGTCTATCTTCACACCAGAGGGCGGTGATGTAAGTGACGTTGTCACTAGAGCATTGTAGCAATTAATGAATATCACGACTGTGAGGATCCAGCCACATATACAAAATTTAAAAGCTGTTGATTGTGCCATCTTGGTAGGAATTTTAATTCCGTCATCAAGGAACGAGCTCAAAACGTATATCACGGCAGAAAAGTTTTCCTTTATATCCAGTCTCTTGTAAAGAATATGAATGACCCCAATCATGACTGAGAATGTGCAGAGTAGACAAATCCAAATTGTTTGATCAAACGGTTTGATGTATAATTCAAAACTGAGAGTGGGATAAATGAAGCAAGTCATCATTTGTAGTTCTGTGGATTCTGAGAGTACCGTTTGCGACTTTACATTATAGTTAGGGTCAAATAAGGTCGATATCGTAGTCATTCCTTGTGCTGATCCAGTTAATTTGAAAGAAGTGTTTCCTCTTGTAAGAAGTACCTCATTTATCAAGCACCAATCCACAGTCTCAAATTGAGTGCACTCTGGGTAGAATCGATTGCTTGTTTCCTTAGGCCTCAAAAATCTTCGTACCAAACTCCATCTGCAAAGTGGTTGAAAAAAATAGATATTTTTTGAAATATTTGCTAATAGAACTGTTGACTTACAATTGCTAACATAAAAATACGAAAAATCTTAAAAATGGTTGGAAAACTGAAATAACCCATAACACTTACTGTGGAAAAACCCGCTTGTACTCCAAAACTGACAGTTTAATAGACTTGATATTCCACGTAGTGCAGTCAAACGTACTAACAGCGCTGGTGTATCCTACTTGATTGCAGACTTTGATCTGATTCGCAATAGAAAACACAAAGATGAAACTTTCCCACAATATCTTTTCAACAATCTGAAACCGGTCACTTGATTCAGCAAATATTTTTCCAAGTTGTAGTTGATCATTTATGGGTAACAGGGCAATTCTGTGGTTAGTTTTCAAAAAATCGCAGCTAGGATTGAAAAATGCACGCAGTGCATCTGTGAATTTGTCGGACACGGGGCAAGTAGGGCAACTATAAGTCCAGAATCGCGGAAGGTGGATTACAGTAAGTTTGCAATTCAAACGACCAACTGTGTTGACTTCCCACGCAAGCTTGTTTCGGTTTGCAAGGTGTAACGCTACATACCTAGCAAAATTACGCTCGAGCAGGACAAAAGGGCTTTTATTCTCGTGGAGGTTTTTGGATAGTAATTGGTCGGATACCAAAAGTATCGTACAGTTTTCTGAAATTGCTTCAAATAATTGGTGGAATTGAATAAGATTAGTTTGTTCTGCTGGTAAACTGTTTGTTAACCGATAATAAACGCAGAAAACAAAGACAAACTGGGCTTGCATTGTTGTATTTTATGATTTATGTTGTTACTTATGGACTTGATCCCAATTATTGCAAATTAGATAGTAATAGGAGATCCCAATGGTATCACATTGACTAAAACGGGGTAGGTTATGTTGTTTTACGTTTTCTCATCGATAGAGTCAAATGAGACTAGCAACTTTATTATTCAACTGACTTCTCTGACCAAGGTTTTCGTGTTGGAGCGTCATATTTATTTATAGCTGTCTCCTTGCGAACCTTGCTCGTTTAAGTTCGATGGCGAGTGAAAATGGTATATAAGTCTTATTATGGTTAAATGTGAACTAAAAGACAGCTAATAGATAATTCCACTTGGTTTTCTCTTAAGAGTATTAAAAAAGACCAGCTGGTGAATATGATACGTGAATAATCTACATTATTGTCTGTTGTTCACTTTTGTGTCTTGGGTTTTTCTAAATTTAATAAAAGATAAACTTAATATCTCGTCTCCGACGTCGCATTAGCTTTTTGCGAATTAAAGTATGCTGTATTAGGTAACTGTGTGTGTTATGCCAATATTAAGTGAACTTGAAGCTTAAGCGTCGTTGGCAAATCATCACATCTTTGGATATTTTACATGTTGCAGATACGTTTTCGCGAGTGACACTGAAGTGGATAGTTTAAAAATTAGTTGCAATAAATCAAAACAACAGTTGTCCTTAAAATAACAATGGTTAGGTACTAACTAACTATATTTGCAAAAAGTCAAATCGTCCAAACTCTTATGTATTTCTCAATAAAATCACAGAATATTTGAATACAAGTTACAGCTTTACTACGATTTCCCTCCCAGCATTTAATCTTGAATTCCTCGGTTTCAGCATTTTTATAGCTATCGAACTATATTAGGTGGACGAATATCACCCCAAAACTCAGAGCTGAGTACATGTTTTGTATATTTTTATAGGAATTGTAATGCAGTACAAATTAAAACTTTAAAAGTTCATGCTGGGTGACTAAGTTCATCTTTACAACAGAAATTCCTACCTGCAACAACTTGCATGTGAAGGAAGAAAAATGACTGCGGAAAAACTTCAATGTAGAAAGACAGATGGATTATTTAAAACAGTCGAACTACTTTAAAGTTACTTGCTCCTTTAGATCATGGTAATTAATGGTTCACAATTATCATTCTAAATATAAAAATCGCACGATTAGTAGAACACCAACAATGTCGCAAACACTTATTCATGACTTAAAATGTCATAATGAGATGGATATTGTTCTATATTTAACTAACTTCAATTGAAAAGCCCCCATGTGTTGATTCTCAATGTACCTTCATTCTTCAGGTGAGACAAGGGACGAAATCTGCCTGAAATAGAAATAAATCTGCTGTAAACATTATTTCCAGCCTTGTAACTTTAGCAATTAAAACAGTTTAGCAGGTTCAACTTGTATATAAGAAATATGTGTATTCCTCCGCTCTCCCGGCGTCTATATGTAAATGAATGTGTGATAGTATAGGAGGAATCTTGGGGATTCCTCTTCAGTCTCAATAAAGTACGGCAAAGACACACATCCCTCAGTCTAAGTTTAAGCACGAAGCATGTCAACTGATATTTTCAATTTAAAAATGATAAATCAATTAAATAATTACAAGAAATGCCAGTGACCATTGACCATTCTTGCCTAAAACCGATTACGTGGGCTTCTCTTTGAAAACGTTCGTGTGACTATCAAGTCAAATCTGTCTTATACACAATATTTCTAATTTCATATTAGCAGGTATGAGAGATCCATCCGTTGTGATTCGGTGTCCTTGAATTCTTCAAATCATCAAAACCAGAATGAAGAAATAGAGTAGAAAATAATACGAAACTGTTTAATCAATTCCTGGATAATTTACAAATCTGTATTATTTCTCGAGATATTCAATGATGATATTTTTGACTTAAATGTACTGTATTATATGGTATGGCCGTTTGAAATTCATTGCTAGTGACATTTCTCGATTGCCATCCAATCTTGAAGAAAGATTTGAATGTGACTTAACCAGACATTTGTATTTTCCGAAATAACACTGGTGACCTTCATAAAAAGAAGTTTACCAAATATTACTGAATGTTTCAATTCAAACCTGTTGATTTAATCTGATTGCAACAAAATATGAATTATAAAAATGAATTGAGCAAGAGAAAGGGAGACATAACTCTCTGTCATTCGTTGGTAATCACTCATCCCTTCTTTATAAACTTCAAGAGCTATTACTAAATGCTCTCAAAAGTTTAAAGTAGATTATCAGGGTTTTCTGCCACTTAATAACAGTACTTCGCACATCAATAAATGTATTATATTATATACATCGCAGTTAACCTCTTAGTTTAATTTACAACCTAATAATTAGCTAGTCAACTTTCAAATAAATAAATCTAAACTCTATTGTTACCGTGTGCCAATTCCTCATCTGAAGGAATATCTGTAAACCTATTAACATCTAAAAGGCCTACGAATCCCCCACCAGCAGATTCCGCACCATCCCTTCATGATAAATAGCGGTCTCTCCATACGACTCACCCCTCCCCCTCCTTTACTGTGATTAGGATCTCCATTTAAATTATAACTATCGAGTCCCGTCCCAGCAAACGAGTGTTTTCTCAAATACACCAAATTCACAATTTCATAAAGAACTGCTGTGACTAATGAAATCACTCCGAATATTTAGAAAGTTTCCCAATGGCCATAAATCTTTATCAGAATCTCTCCAATGACACTTCCAGCTCCACGTCCAATTCCAAAGTAAAGGCAGCCCGTGATTCTCGAATACTCGCAATTGTCTGGAGACTTGAGAGAGCCACAGCGTAAGTTGAAGCTCCTGTTATTGCCAAACTTGTTGTAATTGCTTCTAAATCTTCGAAAGGCAAGCATATCCATTAGTCCTCAATTAATGAATATCTTGTACTAATCAATCGTCTATTAGTTTAGCAAATATATTTCAGAGAGTTTGTCAAAATAAAACCTCACCAAAAAGTCTAAAACAATAAAAGAGCATTCTAATACACAACACGTTAACATGACCCAATCGTTTAATAATAGGCCGACTAAAGACAAGCAGTGGAAGTTCTACGATTCATCCAACAGTTATTGTAAGTCCCATAAGCAATTGGGAACCTCCGAGATGTTTCTAAAAACAAGAATAAAAATGTTTTCAAATATCCCGAAGAAATTCCTAATCAAAAACACATTTTTAATCACTTTAACCTTCTCAGGTGTAAGTTAAAATATTTAATGGCACTCAAATTCTCAAACCATACCTGCACAAAGCATCGAAGCAAAGAAAATCAAAATCTCCTCTTGAGACAAAACTTCCTTCAAATTACTCAGTACTTTTTTCGAAGCTTTCTTAAACTGCAAATCTATTTTGGAGCAGTCAACGCAGAGAAAACTTGGAGTCCAGCGCAAAAGTAAATCACAGGACGGAATTCATACGCTTTCAAAAGCAATCCTGACAAAGGAGCTGCAATTATCGCTGCTAAAGTTGCACTCATTCTTTGCAATCCGTAATCTCCG
>Ga0194135_10003074_pt1 | contig 10179 bp, 6 predicted proteins | sample LitLau_LLRF_2013_FD_134024 | JGI IMG/M metagenome (GOLD analysis project Ga0194135, IMG submission 134024) | Freshwater sediment microbial communities in response to fracking from North America - Little Laurel Run_MetaG_LLRF_2013 (version 2) | ecosystem: Environmental > Aquatic > Freshwater >... | reverse complement strand
TAACATGTCTTTCCCTATGTGAGTGCAACTTTAACATGTCTTTCCCTATGTGAGTGCAACTTTAACTTTATTTAACTTTATTTATTCATTATTTTTATTTGTTTAACTTTATTTATTCATTCCTCATTCCTCTTTTACATAGAATTAGAAGCTAAATATCGTGCAGATTAATTATGCTCCTTTACTCTTGAACATTTGTTGTACTACTTTGTCCATACAAAACTTGTACAAAATGTTACAAGGTAGTTCTTTAAGCCATATAAAACTCCAATGTATAAAAATACACCTCTCTCTCGCTTTCTATTCATCCCCATGCATAACTAATTTTCCATTTCCATTGTGTGTATATTATTATTATTATTGTGTCTCCTATTATGTATTTGACTCTTACGTAATATACGTAACAACATACTGAAACCCTGTAACTTTATTTCATATCCTTATCACATTACAAACACACAAAACTTTTACATTCATCCATACAACAATAATAAATTCTAACGTTGTGTGCGAACACGTTACTCAACCAAAAACCTATAAATGCATTTCCTGCAGTTCTTCTTCCTGCATAGTACAACAAAAGCAGATACATATGCGTACACGTGTAAAGGTATGTCCTAATTCCACTCGAATATCAATAAAAATCCAAAAGCTCTCTACAAGATCTTCATATAGATATGACTCATCCACAGGACCATAAAATTAGCAAACAACTTTTATTCCATCTCTACCCAAATGACTCTAAATGATTCAATAAATGTTTCGAATTGTTTTCCGTTCTATCCATCCAAACAGAAATATATATCCTTCCTTTATCCATACACACAGCCCAGGTTACGTATGTCCAGTAGTATTGTCCAGATCGAATTTGTAATTGCAGATTTAAAGGAGCCTCCAACGCTTCATTTCAAATGAAAGCTACCAACTACAAGTACTATTTATTATTATTACTATTAATTCCCCTTATTATTATTCTACTTAAGTCTCTGAGCTCACATCTATTAATATCTTGTGTGTGTGTGCACCAATCTAACTCTCTGTGAACTATCGACGAGAGAATATCGAGCGCATTGCAAAATGAGATTGGTTCAGTTGAGTGAATACACACAGGCATGATTCATGAGACACGAAAAAGTACATTCCATCCATCCACCCTCCTCCAAACCTTTTATACCACATATAAATTGTACATATCATGAAGTAGAAAACAAAAATGTGCAATACTTTAATACTTTCGTCATTCGTGCCGATTTATTCTGGAACACACAGAGATATAAAACACATATTCCACGTACACGCTCTTCTTCTTCTGGAACACGGCCATTCATTGTGCATGTGTAGTAATCGGATTGCATAGCTTTTTAATCGGCACTCACTCACATGATAACAATATTTTTCATAAACAACACACACACATGGTTTATAAATTAAAATGCAAAGTCAGAATAAGTCTAGTCTAATAATCCAATGATGTTCGAGCTGTGGAATTGGTTGACAACTCAACAGTATTAGAATCAGAGCACGAAATTGTACAATTCGTACGACCGACATGGTCCAAATGGGTTCAGATTTATCACCCTATGTGAATATATTTATGGAAGGATTCCATCACATTTGCCGCATGTACAAAACGTGAAATCTGCAACACTCCAATCTGTGTTTGCAAAACAACTAATTTAATATGGAAATGGACAAAAGACCAATTGCCAAATGAATGACCTCATTGTACAAGCTTTTCCATAGCCCAATTATTATTAACATGTTTATCTTAACATCAACATTATTAAAAGAGTTCCATGATAAAATCATTAAATGATTCTGAATAGCTAAATAGATATCTCAACTTTCACTTTCATACAATTCCACATTGCTTTTTATATTTCCTGGACCAAGTTAAGAGTCCATTCAAAGTGTCCCATTTCCTTACAAGACCTTTTAAAGAGGGTTAAATATCTCGTGGAAACCCAAACCAAGTTTTGATAACAGTTCCTCCCATACTACAATGCGTAAGCAAATAGTCTCATTCATAAATATTCTTATCACTTTTACTACGAAATAGTAAAATGTATAAATACAATACGTATTATTAGTTTAGTAGTTTTTATTTAATGGTCTTGACCACACATAATAATAATAATATAATAAAAAAGATAAAGATATGTCTCATTTGTTATTATCCATTTCTCATAGTCTTTTACTTAATTATATATCTAACACCAAGTCGTCTTTCATTTCACTGAACTCCAGTTAAACAAATACAAAACATTAGCTTAGTAAATTCTTTTTGGACCAGCCTTATCTTATTTACTATTACGCTACTACAGAAAATGTAAAGATCAATTTACTTACCCATTATTAATCAGGATAGAATTCTCAGTATGAAATTTCAAATGATTCCCAAAGCTAGATGCACTTCATAGATAGATAAATTCACTGAAAATAAATCGCACTGGAATTCCAAATACTAAATACTATCAAGAATAAACTCACTCAGCAGCAGCCTTTAAAATTTCCTACACAATTAACTATTAAGTCAAAGTTTATTATAACAATGCACAAAAAACTATTCACGGTATCCAAAAACTACTTTTGAAATAATGTCCCAAACTTCCTATTACGAATAAAAATAATGTTTAAACTTTCTGTTAATTATTGAACAATGAGCCGCACTAGCCGAGATTTTAATACATATTTTATATGTGTTCCAGTTCCAACACAATTTAATACTTCTTTTATTAATGATTATTCCTCGAATCAGGTAAAATGCAGAGTATTATTATTTCCTAGTAAAATTCCGCTTAATAAAACCTTATAATACTTTTCTGTAGCACACACAAACACACATGTAAAATACTTTTCAATGAATTATATAACTTTGGATCTGATGAATTGGTAAGTAAAGCTGAAGCTGCTGTGTATGATGATCTTGTGCAGCATGAACCACAGCCCCACCAAGAATACAATTTGTTACACAAATTTACCTTCTCTCTCTCTCTCGTTTATTAACTCACTTCAACACAAGTGTAGTAGCATGCGTTTAGTCTGTACTTTATTTAGAGATTACATAATACACCACCAATTCAGTAATTAAGTTCATATACAGTAATATACACACAGTTATATATATGGACCGGTTTGGTTTGAGAATTCGAATGCACAAATGTCTGTACAACAAATGTCTGCGGAATTTCTGTAGGATTTCTGGAAAGTTATATTAATTGCTTATACACGAATCTCTTCAGAGCTCTTTAGTGCAGAAGTTAATGTTGGTTCTCCTACACTAATAACAAGTATTGTCTCGACCAATCCTTTTTAGTGATGATTCAATGATTCTGCCTTAACACTTTTTTGGGCTGATATGTTGTGAATGAGCCGCAGTACTACAAGAAGAACTACAGCACCACAGAATGAGAGATTTTTCGGCGGCGGACTGTTGAGTCAGTCACTGGGAATAAGCATATCTGAACGTACAGTACTGTACGCGTATATATTTCCCATACCAAAACCCCATTATAAGGGAAAGAGAGAGAGAGAGTACAATGATATTGGGACAAAACCAAAAGGGAGTGGTCACTTTATTTCCTTCTAACAAGCCTTAAACTGCTGTCCCTTCTCTCTGGGGTCACCTATGAGACGAACTTCCTCTGGGGGCAAGACTTCCGTGTCCAAGTGATCATTGGATGCTCCAAGTCATATCTTTCATGCTACAGCAATGCTACTACTGCACTACATCAAATAGAGAGAGATGTAGGTAAGCAAGAAGGAAAGTGAGATTTGGATGATACACTCACACAACCCTTTCCTTTTCCATTGAAACCTTTTTTTACTACGAGAACTCCCTTTACACTGAACAATGTACAACTCAGTCTGCCATTCGAGTTGCTCATGCCACACAGCAGGCAATTCACAGAAGCCTCAGTCCACTTTGGTAGACTCTTTCCTCATTTGAGGACGTTGTTGCTGTTTTCTCACTTTTAGCACACGCACAAAGTCCACAAACGCAGTCACACGCACGATCTACTTAAAACGAATATATGGACTTTATATAACAATCAATTACCTAAACAGGTGCCTAAATAGATATTAAGATGCCCCATATATTAACGCTAGACGGAGTAATAAATAAGTAAAACCAATTTTGCTGTTACTACTGAATTTACTTTGGTTGCTTCATTCACAGAACATGACATGAGATATATGAGTCAAATTCACAGAATAATCTTCCATACTAACAATCTTCTCTTATTCCTTTTCTCATCAACACAAATCAAATGCATAATTATTACAAAATGCAATCTTTTGGAAGTAACTCTACCACGCGCACAAGTAAGAGGAGTAAAGCCAAAGTAAAGTTAATAATTATTATACAGAATACAGATCATCATCATAGGACACGTGTAGTAGTACAAGTTGTACACAAAATCATTTTTCAGATTAATCGCAGTCCTATCCAAATACAAAGGCTTAGTAAAACGCCACAAATAAATCCACAACTAAGCACACAGCCACACTTCATGAAATTGTAGTCAAGTGTGAAACAGCGCAATCAATCTTCTTCAGTGATGTTTTGAAACTTCAAAAATCAATCGTGTCAGACTCATCTGCATACAATATATAAGTAGTGCGAATACATCTAAACAACCAGTAAACTAGAGAGATAGCGTAAGCACATCAAACAATGATAGTAATTTATATGTGTATATTTAGATTACAATTCATAATTAATAATCTTGTGTGATTCAACCTGAGTTTATTGCAGAAACCAACGCTGCTTGGTGTTTTGTATATATATTTAGATATAGATTACTCCACGGTTTGAATTAGCTTACTTACATAAAATCACATATTTAACGCTAGTTACGCGAATATACAGAAGTTTCCTCGTGTAACTAGATTTGGAGTAGTAATTATAAGTTGCTGTTTAAGGTTAAGAAGGATACACGACCCTTTTATCAGTGGGGTCTCGTTTGTTTTGTGCATTTGAATATTAAACCAACAAAAACTTATTAGTTGAGATGAAGACGACGACGATACAGCGACGACGACGACGTGCTTGTTCCGATTCTTTCAATTAATTCCACGGTCAAATACTTTTTCACGTTAAATTTCGTATCTAACACGTCTAAATATATATACGGTACTATAAATGGATACGTTGTTTTTTATACAATGCGCGATATCATCTTCTACAAACTCTATAGGTAAATATATATATTCCTCCGCTTTAACTCTCTAATTGTAAATAGTCAACTTTATTTGTACGCTACTTCGATAGATAACTCAAGTCACAATTTCACACTTTATATATAGATATATTTACGAAGAGTTAGGTAACATAGTGTTTTGTTTTGTTTTTCTTTTCGTAGAGAACGCGAGTTTTAATTGTTGAAGATTTCAAGTTCTTGGTGAATTACAAATTCCACTTTTAATCGTTGTCTGACTCTCCTTCGCTGGAGTAACAAGTTGCTGTTGCTTGTCTCATGTATGGAGTTGAGGATATTTGCCTGCAACAAAATTTTTACTAGTCATTGATCGAATACAAAGTTAATAATATATACTTAAGTAGAACAGAGTCTTTAGAGAAACTATTGAGATCGTCGTTTAACCGCACCTTAACAATTTTGGTTATGTAACAGACCCAAGCCAAGGAGTTAATTATTACAGTGTAGACAGCATAGAGCTTAGAAGAAAGGAACAAAGGAAGACAACAAGCACAAGAAAAACAGAATTTTGCAAAAAACAAAATCAACAATTATAACAGCAAGCTAACAAAAGTATAAACTTTCAGACTTTTCGATTTCTGTTCAGTCTCATAGTAATTCTATTTCCACTTACACAAAAACCCTCACAATCTCACTCGTTTACTTTCTACTTGCTAACAGTAAATTTATGATAGCAAACTACAGCACCAAAAAGAAGATTCTTTTTCGCACTAAATCAAATAAAATTCTCCAAGAGTGGAAATCAGAGCGATAAAAGGCCAAAAAGAAAACAGGCAGAAGGAATTCATTGACGTTGTGTGTAATATAAAAGTGCGCAGTGCTACAGTCTTATTAAAAGAACTCGTGTCAGTCAAGCGCACTATCACTATCAAGTCTTAGTCGTTTAGGTGCCGGTGCATCATCATCATTAACGTCATCATCATCGGAGTCTGTTTGAGCAACGACAGTGGGTGAATTTATAGGAATAGATGAAGTACCCTCAGTGTGAGTCAGATCAGCTCTAACTTCGCTTTTTTGCTTAGGAGATTCTGGCGAAGCATAAGAAATAACTTCATACCCGAGCCGGCGATAGTGACCCAGCCATTCGTCTACCATCTGAGATACCAGCAAAGGCCGCTTTTGGATTTGTTGTCTAGCCACCATTATCCCGTTCTCAGTAAAGCTTACGTCCAACCACTGGCTTAAAATGTATTCTTCCTTCCCAATCTAAAATTCGCAACGAAATCACGCGTTACCACAAATCCCTTTGCAAGACTTACACATACACATTACTTATCACAATAACTCACTTCAGAGGGATTTAAAAATTGAATAGGCAGTAAAGTTCCTTCGACAGTTGTAAGAGGCAGGTAAACTGATCTGCTATTGATATCATCACTGTCTGTCAGCTGGGAAGCAGCATCCCTGGCTATAGGATCACAATCAGGCTCCATTGCAACTAAGGCAGAAAAGTGGCCCCTCGTGTAGCCTAAAGTTATAGGCCATTTCCAGCAAAAGCTAGGCTCCCAAAGTAAAGGCAGATATACACCTGCATAAACACACGCACCAATATTGTTAATCCTTTCTATCCACACAGATTAATTATTCTTCTTAACAATTACCACACATACAACCTATTTCAATAATAGAATAACGCTCACCTTCGAATCTAGCAAAGCCTAAAGTCTCACCGCGATAGCTTTTAACATATTTCACTCCATATACAATAATTGGACGACGCAGTATATGGGCAAGAGCAAAAATATGCAGCTGTTCAAGACTAGATCCAGGTTGACTGGCTACGTGAAGGAGATTCGCCCAATCAGCTGAACATTGCGCTTCATTAAGACTAAAGTTTATCAAACGAGCGTAGAGGATTTCGCTGTCCTTCCACCGGTGGTAAAACCTTAAGAAAATAAAAACCTTGAAAAGATATCCTGCATAATTTAAAAATTTAAACTAGCTATCAATTCACTCACTGAGTAGTGCAATCATGCAGAGAATCTGAGAGCGCTCTTCGCAGGTGATTCTCACGATCAAAAATTCCCCACGTACTCTGTAAGACCGAATCCAAAAGGCAATCTCCTGCAGAGCGATTCCACAAAGCGTACAATCTTGAATTCAGCTGATCACACACTTCCACAGACCAATTGATAATTCGTCCAGCCTCCAACTCTTTTTGTACATCTCTATCCAAAACCTCGTCAAATAAAGTTTCTTGAACTTGTGGAGTAAGATCTTCGATTTCTGAAATCAAACCAATAAACTTTAGAAATTAGAAAAATAACTTTAAAACTAGGTCACTCAAAGAAAAAGAACAAACCTGAGGGTAAAGTAAAAGTAGCAATTTCCGAACTAAAATGACACCGTAGTGGTCCTTTCCGTTGCCTTATGCAGGACATAAGGTGTCTCCTAATTTCAATAGCAATATTGGGAGCTGCATTAGAAGGAACTCTTTTAACCACCGAAGGTCCCCCATCAACTTGTGCGAGTAAGATAGCCAACACGTTCTCCTGTTGAAATCTAATTTCAACCAAACAATTCACCATAATTAATTCACAGAAGAATTGCTTTTAATAATCAATGACAACACATTCACTTTCACTTCATTATAATTATAATTATAGTCCAAGACAATGTCATAAATTATTTGTATAGTTACCTCAGCGCGAGATGAATGAGAGTAAGCCCGATATCAAAAGCCGAAGGTCTATCAAGAAAGTTAACTTCCGCTTCATTCAACTGCCTCGTGGGATCTCCTCCAGAATCCAAGAAATCTTGAACTGCCTTCACATCCCCGTCAACTGCACCACAACAAGCATCAAGCCACTTCCTGTCCATATCACTATTCATAAAAATCCTCCTCCTCCTCGTCGACGAACCATTGTTATCCACATTGTACGCTGACGACGCATTGTTAACCATTGAATTTTCATCTCCAAAGCCCACATTAACACCCAAACCACTCCCATAATCAAAACAATCTATCGTTGTTCCTGTTCCCGTTCCTCTTTTGATGTTATGATGAAGATTGTTAGTTAACGATGGCACATCTAATAAATTACAACTCCGAGAAGAATACGAATTATTACCCTGTTCAATTTCATTGGCTCCTAAACAAGAAGGTAGTAGTGAAGAAGAATTTGAATGCACTTGGTTATTATGGTCATGTTGTTGATCAAGGTATCTTGGACATAGACACATAACACATTTCGTAGACTTCGGCCAATTATCATAAGTGCATACTACACAAGTCCACTTACTCCCAGAGTTCGAAGACGAACAGTTATTTGATTTTGCTACAACAACACTAGAAGTATCCGAGATGTACTTTTCTGCACCCATTATCATTGGCGTGGTCGGCGACGGTGAAGTCTGTGTCTGTTTTAATAGAATTGGACTCGAACTTTTGACTTTAGCAGGCGAACGTTTTCCTACTAACAACATTGACGATTGAACTAAATTATTAATTTTAGGAGGCGTCGTCGTCGTACAAGGTGTTATTCTCGGCGGTGTAGTGATTCTAGGAGGCGTTGTAATAGGCGAAGGAGTTCGACTCCGATTGCTCCGTCTTTTTATCGTCACTTCCTTGTTATTATTTCTTTTACTGCTTCTGTTGTAATCACCACCAACACCACCACCACATATAATCTCTCCCCTTGTTTGTGACTCATCAACTTGACATTCTGTGATTAATTCACTCTGTGAATTGGTTTGGCATTTATTCTGATTGTTAGCTTTTTTGTTAGGAGAGACAATATTCAGTAGATTTTTAACATTGCATTGGCCGCAGGAAGACGAAGGTCTTGAATTACACGGTGCAGCAGAAGAATGTCCACACTTGTTTGAAGAAGACGTAGACGTAGTTGTAGTTGCAGTCGTAATTAATTGTCGCGAATCAGACAATACTATAACATCATCATCCTCCACTCCATTATCATCATCAGCACCAGCACCAAAATTTAAACTAGATTTATCATCATCGTTTCCACCACTTTCTATTGACGAAGAATGAGAAGAGACTAATCCATCACCAGAACCACCCCCTTTGTTATCTGATGATGATGAGACCGAACTGGCTGAGGTTAACTTATTTGTTGTTGGTATTATTGTCCGATTTTGAGCTATTCCTGGACTTCCTGGAACTTTGTTTGTTACTGTCTCTTCGTCAATTCTTGATCCCTCGTTGTAGTTGTTATAAGAATCATCATTATCATCACCTTCTTCTCTTGTCGAACCTAAAATCTTGATCTTTGATCGCCGATGTGCGAATACCAGTGGATCTTTCTTAAGCACATTGTAGTACGAAGATTCTTCTTCTGTTGTTGATGATGATAGACTGTTGGAATCCACACAGATCGCTGGAGGAGCACCTTCTTCAATTACTTGCAGAGGTTTAGGCGATCTACACAATTCATACAATCACATTAACAATGCTTCTTTCATTCAAATATACATGCATATAAATAAAGTCTCGTAATCCTCCATACCTGCACATTGTGCATTTCAAAGCAGACTGCCAATTATGATAAGTGCAGTACTGGCACTCCCACTTCGACCCATCACAGCTCATCTTGCATTCGCCTTTCGATCACCCTCAAAAAGGCTCTCACCTTACGACAACACTTCTTCCCCTCTTGATTCCCCAACGTCGCCGTCTCCGTAATATTTTTAAGTAACTACTAAGCACACTTTCCTTATCTTTCGCCGTGTCTCATCCGATGTTGTCGCCACCTTCACTCACTACAAACAAAAACTCTACATTAACTTCACATTACTCAAATACGTGAACCATTCCCTGTTTGAATTGTTAAAATGTTTAATAACCATCAAAACCTCCACTGCCAACGACACTTTTACTTTATCACAACAAACTAACAAAGTATCAAAAAGAACTAAACGCAAACCTAACGTAAAATACGACAGCCCTGCAACAACTTAACCACCACCGCCACCACCACCACCACCACCTTAACTG
>Ga0194135_10003073_pt1 | contig 10182 bp, 9 predicted proteins | sample LitLau_LLRF_2013_FD_134024 | JGI IMG/M metagenome (GOLD analysis project Ga0194135, IMG submission 134024) | Freshwater sediment microbial communities in response to fracking from North America - Little Laurel Run_MetaG_LLRF_2013 (version 2) | ecosystem: Environmental > Aquatic > Freshwater >... | reverse complement strand
CAAAGCTAACAAAGGAGAAGTTAAGATCTCTCCAATACAAAAGCTTTGTACATGTTATTGTGAATTCATTAAGCATCACAACGCCTACAACCTATACAATTAGTTCCTCTCAAATTCGCTACGGTATTATTCCCCACGCCTACGCATTTGAAACCGTAACAATCACGCAGAGCTGGAGAGAAAGTATAAAAAATTATACGGACGCATTGTATGGGAATAGGTACTACAGCATTGCAACACTAAAGCGAGGCAACGTCAGTGGTACTCTGAGTTTTAGAGCTCTAATTTATGATTGGTTCAAAAACCCGTTTACTTTTCAAATTCAACCAAAATATTCTAATCCATACAGTCTGAGTGATGTGATCAGGTATCTCTGCCTTGCTACGCTGGATGTGTACCTGTTAGAGGGCTGGTCAGACTATTATAAAACTCATGGATCTCTAAATAGAGGACCAGGATCTGTGTTCGGATATTTTGAATATGGGATTCGAGAGGTTGGCAAAGACCCTTTCCAGGACATCACCAAGGAAACTGAGTTTATCCCAACAGGAGTTGACTTTTTGAATTTTGTTACCTGCGACGGGGTAAAGAGTAGAATTTCCTTTTACTTCTACCTCAGACCGTATGACTTGTGGAGTTGGTCAATGATAATTCTTGTTGCGTTCTTAGTACTCCCTTGCTTCATTGTGTTTTTTGCATATGGAGATATAACTATTGTGAAAAGATTTTATTTATACGGACATCTGATTACGTATTTGCTTTGTACTTCAATAGAAATTAGTCCTTCAATTCCAGCACTGTACGCAAAATTCCTGTCCTGGAAGTCAAATTTGAACGTAGGGATATGGCTCCTGGTTGTTGTAGTATTAACCAATGCGTACAAGGGAATAGTCGTGTCAGATTTAACTTCTCCGCCCCAGAGCAGTGGAAAGTGGACAAATGTGACGGACATGGTGGGATTTGTGTTTGGTGTGGACTATTACACTCGGCTCACGTTGCAAGAGCTTAGCAAAGAAAAAAATGTATTAGGGAATTACGAAATTGTTGACGTGTTTGGATTAAGGGGTTGTCACTGTTACTCCCAACAACAGGATTTTATTACAACGTTTTGTGCAAAAATACCCGAGTCAGACAAAAATGGGAAGCATTGGGCATGGAAGGAGTCATTTGTTGAAGGATGCAGGGATGTGACTTTGCTATTGGAGTCGGGGAAAATTGTTCCATCCCGAACCATGGATCCTTACTGCCTCCACGAGAGTAACATCAGTCGCTATGTGTCCGAATATTCGCGTGGTAGTGACATTTCTATCAGTTTGAATAAAGAGAGTAGGACCAGGACTTATATGTCGAGGCCGGATTATTTTTATCCCTATGTTGCGTTGTGTCGGCCAGACTGGTATATCCGAGAAAAAACGACACAAGCAAAAACAGTACCTTCTGTTTTACCCTTCGGCAGTGCCGTCATATTTGGCTTTCAAAATTATAGAATAGACCTTCCCACCGAATTTGACGAAGGCATCAACTTTACTTCAAACTGCTACAGAACTGGGTACATAAACTACGAGTCCAAACTAGATGCATTCCTAGCACAGGCGGCTCTGATCGAAAAAAGTAAATCTTATAAGAAAGGAGTGAATAGAATACTTGTTAAAAACACGGGTAATATCGTCGCCCCTTCCCATTTCAAAACCCCGGTTTACCGAGGAATGCAGTTACTCCACTCTTCCGGATTGTATTTAATATGGAAAGAGTGGTATGAGCTCAGATTTCCAACGGTTCATCAGAAAAGGATTAAAAATTATAAAAGCCCGAAACTGAACTCACCTCGAGCACTCAACCTCCAATCAAATGCTTCAACCGCTCTGTTCCTTTTTCTCACTTGCATAACTATTCCGACGGTACTACTTCTAATTGAAAAACTCATTTCTTTAAGTTTGCGTTCAAATAGAGTAACCCTGGTTTCATACTACTGACTTTAGTTAAATTTTAGTTAATTCTTACTAACCAAAGCTGGCTAATCTTATTTACTGTATAACAATGACCTGTGAACTCAATTTCTAGGAAAATATAATTGACAGTTTGCGTCTAAAAAATACAAAGACATTATTTAGCTCCGGTTTTAGCAATATCGTAAATGCAACCCTGACTGTATTTTTGAAACAATGGAACTCAGCATCTTTTAAAATTGAACCCGGTCATTTTTGACATAGGTGCCTAGCTGAAAAGTGTGTGTTTTTTAACTATTGTATGCTCGGAGTTGCCGACTTGAGCCTATTCCTCGCACAAAATTGTTTTTCTTCAATATTCTCAACTACATTGCATAGCTCGACAATCATCACTTTAGAAACCAATCGACAATCGCGTAGACATACTTCACATTAAATAAAATTAAGTTTCAAGAAGAAAAACTCCCCAACCTTTATCGGAGAGTCACTGCGCTGTCTGATACTACATAGCATTGCGTAGTGAAGGAGAACTGTGGTTCATACGGCGGTAGTGGAGAGTTCATCCCGTCTCCGGTGCAGCATTATTCAGAATAACGTAATAGTTTTGAACAAACAACCCCCTGACAGTCATTTCCTCACGTACCGTTTTTTCTAATTGAGTCTAAGTTTGCACTCTGAACTCGCCTCGCCGTGCTGCGGTTGTAATAAAGCAAACTAACGCAAAAATTTACTATAAATATACAACTACCGGATTTGTATTGAATGTGAAATGTGTGTTTGTTTTAACCGTAGCTCCATTTGTAATTCTCTCCACCACCTTCCTCTTTTTAACAGCGACACATTTCCTTTGGAGTCTCTTTAGGGTTGCAGGCAGCGCTTTTCTGTAACTTCTGTATCTATGAATTAAGGTATTACAATTTTTTTTCAGAATGTACGTTGAACAGACACACTGTCGAGACGTATCTGGGATCATATAGACCTAAACGAGCTCAAAATATTGATTATAAAATACTGATAACTTGTGGCATTGAATCCCTTTGTGCTCGCGCAGAATCGCAGATTTGTGAACCTAGTGTCTAAACTCTGTCAGTCGTCACCTTGGCACAAAAGAGGAAAAAGAAACACATCTGAATTCAATACAGTGACATACGTGAATCATTATAAAGAAGGATAAATATTGCCGATAATTTGAGGGTACAAGAGAAAACGATTTTGACTGGATGAGATGCATGGGTCACCCACGCGTCGTTCATTACTGCATTGTTTTTTCCATTATAGAAGATCGAGATTACGGAATTTATAACAGTAAGGAAATAGTCCATTTAAAAACATTATTAACTGACATCCATTGAATTACAATTCTTGACGAATTCTTCAAATTGACAGGACTGCCTCACATAGGAAATAAAAACGAGAAAAACAAACAAAGAGAATCGCCTTGGCTGAATATTTTAATCACTGGGAATAATTTGTATTTTACTCACAAAAATGGTCTGATTCGCGGATCATTTTACTGCGCTGACCATTTTATGTTACGCGGTATATAGATCACGTTAACTTTAAAGCCATAAAAGTTGCGAATGATCCAGGTTCCGCATTTTGAAAATCAAGAGTCCCCTCGCCATCAAAACCAATTAATTCGTCATAGTAGACACGGGCGATTTCTTGATACCCCGCTTTCATTGCAATCTTCCTTGTAATTGGGCTGGAAAAGAAGCTACGGATGATTGGAAATTCATGGGCCCGCAACAAATTGAGACTCCTGGCTGTCATTTCCGTCGCAAGGCCGTTTCCTCTGTATCCCGGCTCAACAGATGCAATGTACGGAGCAGCAAAGTTATCCCCAAAACTCTTGACTTCCTCCCAAAATGGACCTTCGGCTCTGGCGAATGCCTCCCTTTTCAATTTGAATATTTTGTGAAGATGTGTGGATTTGGGGGCAAGCCTTGGCAAACTTAATTTCTGTCTTCCGTCATTGACCACTCGGACTCCAACTATCTACGTTGAATCATGATTTATTTAAGAAAAATAAATTAAGCCTTTTTTTAATTTTTAAATTGGACATACTTTTTGAGATGCTTTGTCAATTGCGACCAGTGTCAAATTGTGATACAGCATTGCGGACACAATTGCATCCAGTTCCGCTTCTTTTGTGTCGCACCGGCCAAGATACTTTTGACAAGGCTCTTCAAGATAATACGTGTGTCGTAAATGCTTCAGAATTCCAGCACGATCTTCAGTTGGATTTGCAATTTTGAAAATGTAATTTTTCCATTCCCCTTCAACCAAATTTTTGTCCATTTTTTAACTGAGAGAAATGAAATCAGTAATATTACTCTCAAGGAGTCAGACTCTCATTTAAATTGTATTACCACTCAGAACTCTTAAGCCAGATAGCAATAATTATATGGGAATATAAACTACCCCGAGTGATAATATACAAAGTAAGTTAAACAGTACATCTGTATGGATAAACTTTAGTGGATTATCTCTTTATTTAACTTGTCTTTGATGCGAAAAAGTTTATAACTAATTCCCATAAACCGGTTATCCGTCAAGGCCGTCTTTTCGTCTCATCGTAACATTTGCTTGGGAATTATGAAATGAAATGGCAAGGCTATTTCCCTTGTCGCAAAAAATTCTTGCTTCACCATAATGGCGCGTTTGGAGTCGTTGTCCAAATCCATGAGTTACTTACAAGAGTTACTACTAGGAACCGAAATGAAAGACACCCGTGGTTGAGTGGGGTGTTTTTTAGAATTTAGAGGTTAGAAAATTAATAGAAATTCAAGGTAAGCGTCTGTCCTTCCATGTTCCAATCCAAAATCTCGAAGAATTTTTTTACTTTTCGAAATTCGCTGGCCATTATGGTCTCCCCAAACCGTTGTGAATTATTAGAAACGGTTAACTTTTTTTCACTCAATTTGCCAGTGATATTTGAAAGACAATTTGAAGAAGGTGGATCCCGTTTTCACGGATCAGCCATGTCACACATCTATGTAAATACACTGTGAAGGAAGGCCCTTCATAATTTTGCGGAGAAGGATCTACTCGAGTACTGGAAACCTACAGTTATAGAGAAGAAGTTTTATGGTGGAGTCTTTAAAATGAAAAGGAATAGCCGTTATTTGCCACATCTAACAAATTCAAAATTTCAATAACCGCTTTATTTTCCTCCGAATTTGCGATAAAACTAATTTTACAACACTCTGAGCAAATATCCGCCTAACAGGATCTCTCCACTAGCGTCAGACCATATCGGTCTTTCTAATAAGACTCCGTCCTTTTGGATGTCGACCTATGCATATGCTTTATATATTGTTCTAGAATCCAAAGCAACTTGACGACAGAAACGGCGACACGTCGAATTCTGACATTTTTCCGAATCGTTTCACAATTTATTAATTAAATTAGTAATTTATTGTCTTAAAGTGACATCCATGGCTTGCTCGAACGGACAGTCGCATCTTTGATTAAGTCCCAATCCCAAGTCTTCTAAACGAATGTGGTTTGGTATTTTGTTCATGGGGATCGAGATAGAATCCGAAAGCAAAAATCTATGTATAGATATAACTCGAGGTAGATAAATGTTATAGTTAGGTAGAAAAGATAAATACTTTATCACGTAATTTTACTTTACCTCTTGTGCATCCACCCTGTGATGCTTCCGAATTGCGTCCAATCAAAAAAGCGATAACAAGTGTCCAGAAATTCTTCACAGTTGTAAATTAAAAGTAATCTGGCCCCAACTTCCCGATCTTTAGCGTTGTTGAGTAGAATCTAAGGTTCAAAAATTGAGTTAAAAAACTTTATAAGCGCCGATTGCCAACATAGTTGTACTATATACTGCAAAAAGCTTCTTTGTCGACTTACGTTCAAATCATGGACTGCCAAACCAATTAGGACATTGATTAGAGAGATGCCCACGAGGATGACAAATGCTAAGAAGGAAACGATAAACAGTAGTTGTGCCCAACCGTCTGAGTCCGTTTTCTCTTGAACACCCTCAAAATCCAGCTCACCAACCATCATTCCTAATATTTTAGCAAAACCTTGCGGCATGCCAAAAACATTGGCCTGAAAGTGTAAGAATTATAATTATTTTCAATCCACAAGTAGTATTTCCGGATGGAATACCTTATAGGTCTGCATGTAGAATAAACAAACGAATCCTGTGAGGAACGGGATGAAATACAGGACAAGTTTTAAAGATGTCTTGGAAACCTTTCAAAGATATATTTTTATAACATATGGTGTGAATTTCATTGTTATGAAAGGTATTACTGAAAAGAAGAGTTCAGTGTATCTCTGAAATCCCCACATTCGACCTAATTCGGCAGACAACAGAGCGCAAGAGCATAAACTCCCAATCTGAAAAACGCTAATTTTTAGACATCTGAATGGTATGATTCAAACGGGGTACACTGGAGAACTTACACCCAAAACCCACACAGATGGATTGTGCTCCAAGTTAAGCACTAAAATGTAGACGCAAATATAGGCCGAGCTGAACAAAACTAGGAATTGTCCAAGTTTGTAAATCCAATTCCGGAATTCCCTCTTGTAACCTCTGAGTTTTATTATTTCTGTCATGTCCTTTAAAAGAGCTCCACAGCCTGTTATCATCAAAATCCAAGCCGCCGTTAATTCCAGGGTGCCTAACTTCGTCGAATCCGAACCTAGCCATTATTTAACAAAAATCACTATTAATGATTTTAAATTTTAATTTTAAAATAAAAACGAAAACAAATGAGTAAAAAATTATTTGAACCTAGTTCACGGGAACTTCGGTTTTTAGTCAAAACTATAGATCGGACGTTGAGAAAATTCAATGATATGGTGAGAAGGATCTGTGAATTAAAAAATATTATACTTATATGTACGATATAACCGTAAGGGAGAGTTTTGCGGTGGTTAGATCATCCACATTTTTCCGTCGGCGGCCTGAGATCGTGAAGGCCTTGGTTCCGCTTCAGAAAAGTGTAGTTGCCTGTCTCACGTTCCCCATGATAAGAAAGTTCTTTGTGCAGAAGAGAGACAAGATTATTCAAATCCCATCTGATAGTCAGACGACCAGTTGCGCATGGTGGACTCCGTCCCAGGTGGAATTTATAATATCTTATCTCCTAACATCGTTCTCAATACACAACGCTATGACTGGGAATTCCCAGGACTGGGGGACTCTCGTCTCGAAACCAGAGACGCGTTACGCACATCGTACGTGGGGTTGTAGCAAATAGGCCCAAATGAGGCCTGGTTCGAGCCAATGGGGATTAAGCGGTTAGAACAGGTACGCCGACTGACGGAGAGAAAAGCAGGTTCTAGTAGGAGTCCTTCCAGCTGATTATTATCCCAAAACTTAAAAAAATACCCATTTCCAAACAATCATAAGTCTTAAACGGATTAACAATCTGAAGGTAAATAAGATAAGATTGTGATAAGATATTTTATTGTAAATAAAACAAAATCTCCACTTAAAAAACTTAACAATAAGGCTATTAATAAAAATAAAAAAAACAAGATATAAAAAATTAAAATGCTTTATGTTATACACTAAAGAACTGGCTAAAATTATTAACACAATTAAAAAAAATACTTAAACTTATCAGCCCAATAGAAATTGTGTCAAATACTGCCCAATTTGCTTCAATTTTAATAGATTCATTTAAAGAGTACATTGAGAATATAATTAATATTAATGGTATTAATCCCCCAAGTATTAGCACGCCTCTTCTAAACTTAACCCCTACTGTAAAAAATAACAAAAACAATACCATATAAAGCATCTTTTATCATTATTAGATTAACTAAAACAACAAACCTAGCCTAAACCCTAATGATTTATTTTACCCCCTCAAACTATTTACAACAATCTGAAGGTACCAGCGCAACGAGATTGATTGGAACCTCACTTTTTCCTAATGGTGTAAAGTAGTCCCTATTGTCATTTTGTTACAATTCCGGTGGGAATATAGACTCTTTTCCTATTCCGCGTGCGAGAAAATAACAAGGCACAATTAGCGTTACAAAACTGCCTTCGTTTAAAGTGGACAAGAATGGGCTAGAAATGTTCCTTAGGTCACTCTGAACAACGTTTAAATGGACAACTTGTCCATAGGAATCTACCCTTGACCTGTACGGGTCAAAAAAGGTCACATTGCGAGTTCCTCGGTTTCCGTCGGATCAAGCTGAAACGTTCCAGAGATAATACTCGTATTATTGTGAAAAATGTTTAAATGCTGCCTGTGTGGCGTGGCATGTAACCCTCATAAGCTACGAGGGAATTCAAAGTTAATTTGACCAATCAATTAAGTTTATATGAAATACAAAAGGACACAAATTGGTTAATTAATTAACAAACAGTGGTGACAGATTCTAAATAAAAAAGTTGGATGCGCTTGGATACACTCTTATTCCTACTGCGGCTTTTTCTTATTTAAGAATAATGGGACTGGAAAGTAGTTAAATTGCTCCTATCCACTCAATGAATTACATCAAACAATACTAAATACGAACTAAGTAGTAAGACAAGTAATTGTTTTGTGATGCTCCATTCAATCTCGTTACGTTGGGACCTTCAGATTTCCAATTGCTTAATCCGTTTAAGAGTTATGATTTTTTGAAAATGGGTATTTTTAAGTTTTGGGATAAGAATCAGCTGGTAGGACTCCTACTAGAACCTGCTTTTCTCTCCACTATGTAGGCGCTGGCAAGCAACTTTTCGGACGCCCCCTCTCGGCTGCTTATTCCCAATAGAAGCTGGTTCCGGAATGGAAAAACACTGAAACACAAAAGTACAGTATTACCATAGACTAGAAACCCCCTCACCTGCCACAACGTCCAAAAAATGAGAAATGGGTAGAATTTCTGCCATTTCCACATGATAAATAGCTGAGTCAGCGGATGACGTAAAACTTCACTCCTAGCTTGTCTGGCCTCAAACTCTCTTCCCAATATTCCTAATAAGGGCAATGCCTGGAGAAACTGAGGCTGATTATTGTTCCCCACGCTGACTCTTCTCATGAAGTGGGAAGAACCAATTATGGAACTGAAAATATCAAGGACAAGGATGCAACGCAATGGGGAAGTTTGCAACTATTGCACCTGTTCGAACGAACTTACCGGAAATTTATGTTAATCTCGGCCACGTCAGAGATTTCTTTATTTTCCGAATGAATCCGCCGATGGATACTACTGTTGAGGAAAGGTAGAATTACGGACGGTGTGTACTTGTACAAAAGCTTAAGAGTGTCCATAGTAAACCTGGGAAAACAAAATTGAATCAAGACGAGGAACGTGCTTTTCTCCGACTCGGCTGCTGTGACTTGCCATTTAGATGGTAATCGAGCGGAACTCTCCAGTAGCGGCAACATGGCGCTGACCATTTCAGTATTCTTTGAAATGCAAGCACGTTCAAGGAGTCGAAATCCGCCTGACTCACTTTTATCGTTAAAAAATTTGTGATATTGGGATACTGTCCTGACATGTGCCATGCTGAGTACCAGTTTGAGACAGTCTATGCTTGTACTCTCAGCTCCTGTTAATTTTCATATTCAAAACTTAGTTGTCCCTCCCTCCTTGAATTCTTTTAATTAAACAAACCTTTGGCCGCATAATCAAGCAGATTGAAACCCTTGGAATCTCGTTCGTTTACACAAACCTTCCTCTCTCTTACAAAGTATTCTAGCAAATACTTTGCACCATGAGCCGCACTAATTCTGGCGCATTCCGAGACGACAGTCTTTATCCCCTTTTCAAATTCGATTTTGGATTGAGGGTCGTCATCAAACCGGGGGTTTAATAATTTTGTCATTGCGTCTACTGCAGCTTCCTCTCTTCCTGGCTCGAAAAATAAATAGTTTATCAGTCAAGCACGAACATTGCAAATACTATGAACGTACCAATCGCAAGAAGATGAAGCGGTGAAAATCCTCTCAAGTAAGTTGAGTCAATCAGTATACTTTCCACGAAAATATTTATAGTGTCGTAATTCTTGTGTCTTGCCGCCAAATGAAGCGGAGTGTTATCGTAGCTGTCCCGTCCTTTTAGTAAACTCTGCTTGTATTCACCATTCCGGTATTTTAATACCAATTCCACTGACTTTTTGGCTTTTGTGGGATTCATCCAACCTAAATTACGCAAAAAATCAGGCAGTGCGATCAAGTGGATTGACATGGAAAACAAGTTACAGGGACATGCGCCTACGTACTGCTGAATACAAGACAGTGTAGAACAT
>Ga0194135_10003072_pt1 | contig 10182 bp, 6 predicted proteins | sample LitLau_LLRF_2013_FD_134024 | JGI IMG/M metagenome (GOLD analysis project Ga0194135, IMG submission 134024) | Freshwater sediment microbial communities in response to fracking from North America - Little Laurel Run_MetaG_LLRF_2013 (version 2) | ecosystem: Environmental > Aquatic > Freshwater >... | reverse complement strand
TTCAATCCTTTCTTTGACTTCATGGAAATTTTGTTTCCTGTTAAGTTTTTTCGAGGAATTTCCTACAATTCCAAGAAGTTAGGGTTTGGATCGACTAGTGCCTTTATACTAATAGTAGCACAGCAAATCATAAATTCTAGTATGCTATGATAAGTTACTTCAGCCTTTTCTCGGCGTCTGGGGATTACTAATAGTTTAGTTTTTACTAAAAATACACGGAAATCGATAAATTTTTCAAGCGGTTTGAGTCTGCCAACCAACTTCTTGGAATTATTGCAGTAGGAAATTCCTCGAAAAAACATAACAGGAAACAAAATTTCCATGAAGTCAAAGAAAGGATTGAATTCCTGCCTTTTGAATTTTAGCCTTTATTGTTCCATTTTGCGAGGAACGAAATTATCTTGTCATAATTTTTAACTGTACTTTCCATCTGGTGAAAATGTCAGGTGAATCGGTGGATTGATCCAGTTCTGTATCTGTTGTATATTCTCCAAGAAACGATGTGACGAATCACGAATGCTGGAATAAGAAAAGTGTGATGATTCCCAATTAAAATGTGCAAGGGATGAATTAATTGACGGTTTGATTATTTAGGAACAATTTTATTGTTCGATAACGTGCGATATCATCCGCATTACATTCTAATTCGAATTCACAATTTGAATCTTATTCCTCAAGGCCTGAAGGAGTGATGCAATGAAATTAAGTAAGCTATTAATCGCATTTAAGAGTAGTTTTTATTAAATATAACAGATAATATTTCATTTTAAATTGGAAATAACCAATCCTGACGCAAATACAAGATTGGCAGCAGTTTCCAATCCAAGCAACTTAAAATTTTATACTGACAAAAAATCTTAAACGCTTCGCTTAGTTTCTCATCCAGTATCCTCCCAAATGGAAAGACCGAACCGTTCGAACGCTGAAAGCACTGATGCAGAATATGATTGGATGGATGGCTACACAGTTTAGTAACAACGACTTTAAAAGAAATGTACGAATAATAAGACGATTATAAACTGGAAGTCTATCGTACACGATTAGTATCACAATATTGTCCCTTGCTCGTCAATTGGGTTTGGAATTCTTAAGCAAGCGGTTGGCCAAAACAGTAACTCGTTCGTTTGTTTAGGAACTCTGTTCTAAATTATAATTTATATTATTTTGCATTAATTCGAATCAGTGTCGATTTCCTTGAGACGGTCGAGTCTTTGTGACAAAATCCCATCCAGCTTTGACGTTGCGTGCTGCCCCGGAAAATCCCGATTTCGTAAAATGCCAGCTCTGTGAGCATACATTTCGCATAAAATTATCATCCACCTGCTCCCTTGTCCTGTTAAGTTGAATATTTGGGTGCTTCATTTTGAGTTCTACGGCGTTTATGAGATTCCGATTATCCAAAATGGTGGCTGCGAGACAACGGAACGCCGCATCAACGTTATACGTGTCCTTAGCTGATGTTTCAAAAAAAGGAATTTGTAACTTTGCTGCCATTTTCTAAGTAATAAGAACCAAAAATATGTTACTGTCAAAATCTAGTGTTGCCGTTAATAATTTAGTTCAGGGAAAAAAATAAGCACCTTTCCGGATTCCTTTGTAATGATCCGATGTTGCTCCAGATCCGTTTTGTTTCCAATCAAGATGGTCACTGTGTCAGGTAGGGCAAAATTTTTAACGTAGGCGTGCCAGTCCTCAATGTGTGCGATGGAGTCCGCACGCGTGATATCGTATACAAGTAAGGAGCCATGGGCCTCGCGGACATAATTAGAAATTAATGAACGGTACTTTTCTTGTCCAACGGTATCCCACTAATAAAAGACAAACCAATTAAACGCTGAGAAAAAAAAATGAGCTGAATTGTGGCTAAATATTACTACGTTGATAAGGGTTGCTTACAATGCTCAGATTGACCAATTTTCCTCCGATGTTAATAGTTTTACTTCTCTAAAAAAGCGGAATTGTAAAATAAGATCAAGTTTTGAAGCATTGGGTTCAGTTTTGGAAATGGACATTTTGTTAACAAATTATTTATGTGTTTTGTTTAAGAGCAATGAATTATTTACCCAATCGCATCCGACAGTGGCAAATAAATTGGCGTTAAATGTTTCATCCTAAAATTTGAGTTAATTATTTTAGAATTGGCTTTTAAAAATGAATTCGTTCCACGTACAGTATATCGTTGCATTAGACAAGATTTCCCAACGGCTGAATCACCAACTAAAATAATTTTGAACTTGTAATCACTGGAACAAGAAAAAGAAGTTCATTTAAACAATACTTAATAAAATATTCTTGATCCAAGTTTTCAAGTTAAAGCTTTACTAACTATTCAACGGTTTGACTCATGTTACTAAGGAGGGCTGCGGAAGTTGCTTGACTGGAACTTCCAGGATTTTGTTTCCCACGGATTTCGCTTGCATAAAGTCTCCGAAGCTTTGCAACATCAATTGGATTTCGGTCAACCGGGCATCTAGGATATAATTTAGTTTACTTATATGTCCACACTAAACATCAAATAAATAAGAGCAATTGTATGAATATAGATAATGCCTCTGGAACCTTGTAGTATATGACTCACTCTTTGTATCCGGTTTCATAAGTGTATTTGATACATCGATGATGGTAGATGTGTCCACACTCTGTGCTAACAAAGTAATCATCGGTTGGGTAATCTACAAGGTCAACCAATATTAGTTTAAATTCGTTGGATTGATTTACCTAGAGTTTATTTATCATAAGAGAGATATTATTTTATGTCAACATTGTTTTGATCAATTGAGTCAAGCAAACATTAAATGAGGTCGTGCTTTGTGCACTCTGCGATAACCCTTCCTTCATTTGATCACCGCTGCTGCTCGCGAAATTGGATGCAACTGTTAGAGCTACCTTTATGAAGATGCCTCAATTAATGAGTTGCAGCAAAGATGTCGTTGAAAATTTTTTACCTGTTTCAAACTGGAGACAAAGGGCGCATATAAAATCCCTGTCCATAATTTCTTCACTCCAACGGGTTTACGCGGGAATTTAGAAAAATAGACGCTGTCTGGTTCGTTCGGTCAAGTTTCTATCATAAAACGTAACTTAATTAGATTAAATGAAAACATGGTTTATGTCTATCACTTATTATATTATTAATGGATAACGATTTACGAACTTATAAGATCCGGATTGAGTGTGAGACAGTGGGAATGGAAACACGTCGAGACGTAAACGACTTTCTGGATATCGTTTTTGTTCTTTAGGAAATCGTAGACTGTGGCCTGGCATCATTCTTCTTGACTGTTTCTTGATTGAGTGATCTTTGCTAACGAGGAAATACGAACCCTGAGGGATGTGATATGTTATGTTGTAAGTTATAGTGGTGGCTGGGTGTCAAAATATTCAACCCCTATGCATCATCATCGTCTTCCTATCGTAGAATAAGAATATCATCTTTCAAGCAATACATGCACGAAGCACGATCCCTAGTCAGTCCTCAACTAAACTTAGAATAAACAACAAAAGAACTCTTACGTCAAAATGTAGAGGGGCAGGGATTTAGGGAATTAATAATAGGAAGAACGGGAATGCTTGCTTCTCCGCAGTCAACTTAATTTTAATACCACAATACACAAAGTCAATCATGTCACTTAAACTGCAAGCGTAGGATTCCACACATATACAAGCAGCAGCAGCGCTGTAAGAATCCATTATTAAATCATGATTCATCCTCAACATCAGAGGAAGTGGAAGTCATGGGTTCACTGTACTGCACTTTATTGTTTTCTTCATTGTACCCCACGGAAAGTAATCCAAAGTCCAACCGCACTCACATCTGTCCTTTCACGTTATCTACTAACATTTTAAGAAAATTACTTTCCGCACTTAACTAATGTTGAAAAATGCAAAAAGTTTTCAAGCAATTCAACTGGAAATGGAAGTTGGGTGGGACTGCAACTGCAACAAGCTTAAAACTCTTTGGATTGCGTGGCGTCGGTCTCGAGAGAATACGTCTCCCCTCTTCCAGCGATTGATTACTAAAACGAGGTGGGAGTTAATTTGAATTCATTATTTCCTAGAAGCCTGAATTCAGCTAAATCATGTAAGCTGAATTTTACGCTAGTTATCATCTTCTTCAACCTTCGTTATTAAATTCATTTGATCGTGAAAGTAAAACTGGGAACATCTGCTGAACATGGACACCTCGCATTTCCCTCCTCACCCCACTACTTTTAACTCAACTCTAAACATCAGCTGCTGAACAAAAAGCATAAAATACAAAATATGGAACACGTAAAATCATTTTTGGAAGGGCGCACGGAGAGGTTTTCCAAAAATTTTCCAATTTGTGTAAAATTACTTTGAGGTGGACCTTTAAGTTAATAAAATTTAGTGGAGTAAAAGTGGTGGCAGGAGAATATTGTTTGATCAATTACAGTAAATTCCTTCCCATATCCATACGCCAAATTCAGCATGTCCTGGCTAGTTGAAAAGGCAGAGAGCCTACTCAACAAACTAGATCAAAATGCTGCTGTCGCCCTAAGCAGGTAAATCAATTCGTTTCGTCGGCTTGATGCCTATATCTAGTACAATCCAAAGTAAAAAAAATTAAATTAGTGTTATAACTCTTCTTATTTATTTTATTTTTATTTTTTATTTATAAATTCTGCAGCGTCAATGAGCAAGCCAGGGCGAAGTCGGTCAACTTCCGAAATAGGAGACAGCCAGAGAACCAACACGAGAACCACCCGGAGACAGTTCCTCCAACTAAACAAAAGTCTTCTGAAGTAACTCTAAAGAAGGACGAGTTGAATCAGAGTAAAGTCAAACGCTCATTGCTGTCAGAAGCAGGAGGGTCACGTAGTAAATCCTCCAGTCCTACATCAAGTTTCTTCCAAGATGAATCTCCGGCAAAGATAAAGAAGGGTAAAGGGAGCGATGAGACTCAGAGATCAAGTGCTCATAAACATTCAGGAACCAGTTTCGTGTCCGACCCTGCGAACCAAGCCACAGATGAGGAATTGTTGGACTACTTGAACTCTAAAGAGACAGGCTTAGACGAAGTGTCGCTTCTGAAAAAGGAACTCATGACGCAGGGGAATGAGATGCGTCTCATGGTCAAAAATCATAAAAAGCTAGAGAAAGGTAATTCATAACTTTTATTTCCTGAAAACTAGTCATGCACTTCAACTCCTCGCTGGTAACGCAAACGTTATTTAATTTATTTTCTAGATCATGAGTCACTTCGAAAACAGTACGACGGATTAAGGCTGAAGAATGAGGCAGTCTTGGCGAGCTCTACTGTCTCTGGTGACTCAAGTATTATCCAGTTGCCGTCGGGAGACTCAATTAAAGTCGTGGAGCTTGAGAATCTGCTAACACAAAAAAAGGAGGAACTTGAACGAGTTTCCGAACGATTGGAGCAAGCTTTGGGTAGACTGGAATCCGCAGACCAATCTCATTTAATCAAGAACCAGCTTGAACATGTTCAGTTGGAGAATAAGAGGCTTCTTGAGTCCAACGAAGAAGTCAATCAAAAATACGACCAGGGTATCGTCCAATTGGAGGCAACCCTCTTACAACTTCAATCTGCTCGTGACTCGCTGATTGCAACTGAAAATGAGTACCTAACGTACAAGAGCAAAGCCAAAAGCATTTTGCGAAACAAAGATGACCTCATCGTCAACCTCGAGAAGCGAAAGTTCCGGAATGAGGAATGTCAATCAAGTCCGTCCCTGCTCAACGAAGATAACCATTTCCAAGTTGAGGTTGAGGCACTCAGGTGAATTTAATGCACTGAGTTATTCAATTCAGCTAATTTATTCGGTCCATTCATTGTTTCTTCTTCTACTTGCAGAAATGAGAAGGAACTCTTCCAGGCAGAAATCTCCCAGAGTGTCTCGCAGATAGAAGGACTGAAAGAGGAAAACATTCGATTAGAGAATGAGCTCCTGAGTTTACGCTCAATTAATTCCAACCTGCAGAGTATTCTGACGAAGGAGAGGCAGCGGGTCCGTGTGTCGCAAGAGGAGAATTTGCAGCTTTCCCAGAACGCATCTTCCCTGCAATTGGATCTGGAAAGGGAGAGGCTCGAACGGAAAAAGTTAGTGGAGCAACATCGCAGAACACCTTCAAACCCAATGTCCAGAAGCATAAGCAGCTCTGACTTCCAGATACAGCCAACACCCACCCGACAGTCCCCCCTTTCCTGTCATGAGTACAATCTTGAGGAGTCGGACCAACTGAGAACGAGAATCACAGCCCTGTCTCAATCTCTCCTGGAGAAGCAGAGTTTAATCAATGAACTCAGTTCGGATAAGCAGTTGTTCCAAATTAATATTGAGCGGCTGGAAGCTCAAATTCAGGAACACACCTCTTCAACCCACTTTTCGTCCTCCAACAATGGACTCTGCAATCCCACGGGTAATTTTAAATTGAGTTCGAAATGATGAAGCATCACTTAAGTTATACATACGTTTAACCTTTTTACAGTCATATCAAGTCAACCGCTCTACCTTACTGAATCCCCATGGGACTCCTCAGTGGCTGTGCGGATGAAGCGTGTATATTCTCAGATGGATTCCCTTTGTTGCCAATTTGGACTCGCTATGAGACAACGACCGAATCTGCGCCTTGGTTTCACAGCCTACGTTCTACTCCTCCACGTCTGGGTATTCTTCATACTATTCACCTGGTCTCACAACGCTCCATCCCCATCCCCGAACTTCAAGTAAAATTAATTGTACCGTTCTGCTTAGTTCCATCGGTGCTAAATTCACAATTATTTTTTACCTCCCATCATGACGGAAGGATAGGGAACTGTTACGAACTGAGAGAATTGAATTAAAAGGAATCGGAACGTTTGTTTCTGACAATTCGACAATTCTGCCTTGTTGCAAAGCGTGAGGCTTGCTCTCACGGGATATTTGAGGGTTTGACTGGGAAAGCCGAAGAGTCATGAAGAGACGGCTCGTTGTTTCCACAAATAAAACTGCTGCTTTATTTATTTATATCGAACATGAAATTGGAGCCATTAGAAAGGCCTAAAATCTAAGCAGTGACGGCAATGGTAAGAAGATTTTGCACAAAAAGATACCAAAAGAGATAATAATTTATAACTTATTAAGAAGACCCCACTATTAACCTTGTCTGTATGGAAAAAGCCGTTTTCTGAATACATTTAATCTGAAATTCCCAAAGGTTTCTTGCACTCTCCTGCTGGTCTTTGCCTGTACACTGTAACTGTTATAAACTCTTCGTGTGGAGATGAGACGACGTCTGCTTACGTCTCTCACTGAGTAGTCGACGCTTGTCTCCGGAGTAACACATAAATCTTCTCCTTGATCCAATCCTTGGTGTAGGGGGCGTAAGTGCTCGTGCTCTTCTGGTATCTAGCAAATGGTAAAAATAAATTGATTATCACCGAGCTGGAAATTAGAATAGATGAGTGACTTCAATAAAAATGGGGTGCGAAACTTACACCAAGCAAGACAAGTCTGCGAGTTGGTCAATAAAGTCGAATAGTTGAGAGATATCATAAGTGATGGATGGTGTGTGAGGATTCTGACGCTTGAGATGTTCTTCATAGATCTTACAAACCCCTTCCATGCATTCATTCACAGACTCAAAGTCTGAGTATGTTCGAGTCTCAGGCTTCTGGCCTGGCTGCATCAGCAGGATGGTATGAGACTGAAAACGAAAGACACGATAATTAGAAATCAAAAGGAGAAAAGGTTGAAATTCGACAAAATGGTGAACGAAGTATTAGTTGTAAGGAGGATGGACTGGTCATATTCCGCAACTGAGTCCCTATTGGTAATTCGGGCTAGTCGGCCGCCTACGTCTACGTGTCAGCTTAAAAGATGAGCAGCAATGTTTCAGAACCGTATTTATCATGGAATAGAAGTTACCATTCTGTTATGTTTCGTTCCGCCTCCGTAAATTTCAATTAAGAGTATGAGGTCCTCTGCGGCCGCGTACTGAACTAAATACAGACGTTAAGCAAATTAATCGAGAAAGTGAGTTAAAACCGCACAATTAGATCGTCCTTATCCAAACAAATGAACCGTGGAATATGAATGGAGGAGAGGGTCGAGTTGAGCTGAGGAGTGCGTGTGTACTGAAAGGGAAAGAAAGGAAGGAATCGGAAGGAATTAGATCTTAGTGAAGGGGAAATGCCCGAAGATTTTATAAAAACAACACGAAAGAGACAATGGACAAGAAATTCTCCTCGGTTTGTGCTGGGCATCGTAAAAATCATTCCACCGAGCAATTTAATTATTGAAAATTTCTTTAACCTAATAACACGAGTGAAATTACAGTGAGAAGTAAAAATATCCTCAAACTCAATCCCACTCAATGTCGCCCACCACCAACCCGAAAACTAGAACCCTCAATTTGGCAGGAGCTGATGGTTTCATTTAGTTTTATCTGAGACGGTGTACTTGGAGTACGTTTTATTCGGATCGTATGGCGTCCATCTGGATGCAGGAAAAATGTGTTTATTTCGCTCATACCTATTTATATTAGACCGAGAGAGATTAGATTGAATTGCGGCATCTGGAGCTTTAGTTTAGAAAACGACACTGACCAGCTTCGGATGAGAACTTTTCCAGCATGAGAGTCTTCCTTTTCTCGACTGGCGTCACTTTGTATTCGAATATCGTCCCTCGCAGTGAATGCAAACAGGGGACCACTCTTCCCTCGGGCTTTTGTCACGATGAGATCGTAGAAGGAGTAATGATGTGGAATTATCAGGTCTTCCTTGACATACCTTAAAAAAAAACCACAATCGAGAATAAATCGAGAATACAGAAAGAGTAATTGATATTTCAAGTTAATATCCGCAGTTACATCAATTGATCTGGGGCCACAGTTCGGAGTTCTCCAAATTCATTCCTTAAGGATTCCAGGCAACGTTGCAGGAATTGGTAGATGGTTACACCTGAAATGAAATGAAAAATTAAGATAAAACCAAAAGAAAACAAATTATTACGTCGACTCCTACACTCACCTTTCGTCACTTTGATTGTCTTGCGGTGTCCGGAACCATCCCAGTAACTGTATGTGACTTCAATCTCTTCATTTTTCAATGCTTCCTGAGCTGTAACCCACTCCTGCAAGGAAGGTTGACGAGAAAGCTTTAATGCGGCCTTAGTTGTACAAGGTCAACACACCACGCTCACCTGTCTCAAAATCTCACGCAAATGATTCTCCTCTTCCTCTCGTTCTCTGTCTGGAAGGAAGCTGGTATCGACGTCAGGATTTTTTCCAATTTTTGTTCTTTTTGAATGACATGGTTTGTATTCATCCTCGTCTGCCGCCGAATCCTCATCTTCCGCATCATCGTCGTTCGATAAAAAGGAGAGTGCACGAATTTGCTTCATTTGTAGTTCCTTCTGGACTCTTCTTGCCTCCAATTCTTGTTGTTTCTTCTGCTCCTTCTCAGCCTTTCGTTGAGCAATTTTCTTCTCACGCTCCTTTATAACAGTATCTTGCTTGGCTTTCATTTCATCCAAAGTCACCAGACCTATCGTTGAACTCTGGAAACCCAAAAGTCGTATAAGAGACTCTGACTAGGCTGTTTTGATTTCGTAAATAATTCCAAAGAGCAGCGTGTTGTTTACTATGAACGACGCCATACCTTAAGTTGAGCCTCAATGGCGTCGTAATGAACAGCAAATTTGTTTTCCATTTTGTCAACTTTAAGTTCGTCTTCAATCTTTTTCCGACGGATTTCCAAATCCTGGGCCTCCTTTTCACGCTTCTTCATCAACTGCTGAGCCCGAGAACCCTCACTGGCAGCACCTTTGTACTGGGCCATCTAAAATAAATTATTAATCAGAATTTGGAACATACGAAGGAGGAAACTGGAAAGGAAAGACCCAACGCCAAAGTAGTTTTAATTCATACCTTTGTTAGTAAATAGCTGTTTTGAAAACGTGCAACTCGGATGTGAAGTGAAGTAAGAGATGTTTGCAATGATTTAACGACGATACGAGTTTTTGGATTATAAACTGAAATTCATAATTCTTCAAAAAACGCGTATGATTTCGATTCGACGTTCGATAAAAAGAAAGTAAAAAAGTGAAAAAATCACTCGCCAGTAAAAGTCAGGGGATGACTTAAAGTCATCCCCTGACTTTTATGGTCGAATAAAAAATCACGCATTCATTCGTGGTCGTGAAACATACGGAGTCGGGC
>Ga0194135_10003071_pt1 | contig 10185 bp, 9 predicted proteins | sample LitLau_LLRF_2013_FD_134024 | JGI IMG/M metagenome (GOLD analysis project Ga0194135, IMG submission 134024) | Freshwater sediment microbial communities in response to fracking from North America - Little Laurel Run_MetaG_LLRF_2013 (version 2) | ecosystem: Environmental > Aquatic > Freshwater >... | reverse complement strand
TAATTTCCCTCCCCACCAACCCAAAGAAAAGGGGAAAAGTTTGCAAACAATCTCATCACCATCACCGTCTCAGCAGGAAAAAAAGGAGTTTCCACCAGACTCTAGCAACAATAAAGAAGAAAAAAAAAGTTTTCCTCCAAAGTCTAATTATAAAATAAAGTTATCAGGCATCCAATGTTTCACTTTTTTAAGTTTTTAGATCGAAACTGAAGCTGCTCGAGGAGGGAAAGAAAGAAGGGGGTGGTGGCGGCGGAAGGAGGAGAAGAGATTATGCTCAATACGTTCTAAATAAAAGATTTTTTGTTTCCTTTCTCCTCTTTTAAAAAAATTAGTCTCTAGTCATTACCATTATTTTTTATGGTTTTTTTCCCTCTCTTCCCATGGGAGACCACTTTCTAAAATTATATCACCAGACCCCCTTTCTCCTCCGTCAAGAAAAAAAAACTTTCCTAATTATAATTACAGAAAGTAAGTACAGAGAACTTTCCTTCATAAAGAAAAATTCTACTTAGATAAACACCAGAGAGAGAGAAAGTTTTCATTTTAATCTCTTCTCTGCTAAATTATGCCGCTTCCGACTTGTGTGTGCGTGGTAGACGACATTACGACCAAAGGAACCTTTCATATTACGCCAAACGCCAACAACCCCAAACTTTAAAGAAGGGTTTTTAAATATTTCACCCGAAAAAAAAAACGAGCAAAGTCAAGTCAATTTATAATTTTTTTTTGAGTTGATCTGTTATTTTGTATTGCGGTATAAGTATTTGGTAGACAGAAAAAGAAATGGACCTGAACGGAGAAGGGTCCCTTAATTGGTGTAGAACACAAAGTGGCGCACTTCGTGTGTCCTACTCACTGTCACACGGCTTGTCTCAAATTAGAAGAAACGGCTACACATTTAAAATTTAGACTCCTTATAGCAGCGCATAATTTGGTAAAATGTTTTCTTTTACGAAAAATGGAAAATGACAAAGTGCATTAAACGTTACGGGAGGATAATTGAATTATCTTAAGAGAAAGTCACACTACCTCTTATAAAAGACGTCCTTCGTTTGGAGATGAAAAAAAAAAACTTATTTTCCCTGGAAATACCGCCGCTGCTCCCTCACTCATCCCCAAACTTGAATAATTGTGTAACGAGGCAACATACTCATTGGAGTAGTGTAGGAACGGAAACTTAATTAATTGCAATTAAAAGTGAAGATGAAGAATTATCAACCAGCGGAATTCCATATGTGTACAACGCTAACTAAAATTCGTTTGTTTTCTTTCTTATTTTCAACTGGCAAAGGTACGGACAATTTTAGTGTGAAAGCTCCCACAATTCATTCTCCGCTGCTCCTTAAGTCCAGAGGGATTGGGATTGCAAAAGAGAAGACCCTCTCTCTGCGGTGTCGTTTTACAAAAAAAAATGACAATTATCGTTCCTTTAGCATGAGAGAAGACTTTCTCCATAAATTCAACCCACCATCTTTTCTGCCATGGCTTTCTCTTAAGCGCCGCTTGTTGAGCAAGAGAAAAGAGGGAAGAAGAAAGGATACGAGGCCATAAAATATAAAAACGTCCTCCTAAAACTATATCCTCCGTCGAATATTTATAAGACAACAGGACGTAAAGGACAGAGTCGCTCCTAATTCACGCTTTCTCCTTTTTAACAAGCATCTCATTACAGTTTACTTAAATTTCATAACTTCATAAAAAGAGGCCTACGCGGAATTGGCTTCATTCAACAAATTGAGTCACACAAAATGTATTGTTTCCACACATCCTTCCTATCCACAAGGAGGAATTCCACATGAATGAGCAAAGTTTCCTATTCATGAGCCCCCTCCCCCCATCACCCCACATGTCAATCAGAGTCATCAAAATTCCATTGTGTGCTTCTAGTTTCCCTACCTTGAAAAAGAATCAAAATTTCATGGCCTTCGCTTTTTTGTGTTTTTTAGATTGATAAGAGGAGAAGAAAGCTCACTCTTGTATTGGAAGTTTCTTTTCTTGTTTGAGAGAGAGGGAAAAGGGGGAAAAGTCTTTTTTCTCTTCCGTAGGGAAAATATTGATGCAGAATGAAAGTGGGGAGAGAAGAAGTAAATTCTTCCCTGTTTTTTTAGGAGTTTGAGATGAAACGTTTGAAGAATAATAAAAGCGGACCGTGGTAGTCTCCCCATGTAAAAAAGGTCGGAGAACATAAAGAAGAAAGAAAACAAAAGCCAAACAGAAAACGGAGGAAAATAGAAACTGGAGAAGAATAAAAGGTGAATTTTACGACAGAAGTTGACTAAAAGCAATTCCTGTCTTTAAAAAACAGGAGAGGATAAAAAAAATCTCCCGTCTACATATTGTTTAGAAGATGCAAAAAGAAAGGAGGAGGAGATGTAAAGTCTCCGGCCGAAAAGAACCCCTCAATTATTCAGGACGAAGTTCCTGGATTGAATCTACAACAACCAACTCATATTCAATAACTTCTTCAGTACGGAGTAGACTTTGATATGCAATATTAACCAGCTCCAGCTCACGTCCAGAACTGGACTGGCACGAGTCGAGACAACCCTACCCAGCCGACCCTTGTCCATGTCCATGCTCCATGACCACTCTTTCTCCGCTCATTCAGAAGCACGGAGAAAGTTGATTCGTGTAACTTTTCATTCCAAACTGTGAACTGAAACCAATACTACTATCCGATGGAAATCTTTCCTACACCCCAGATTAGATTATATGCGTAGCGCGTAGAGAGACGCCTTCCTGAACTACACCTTGCATTTTGATTATCAGGAACTACTTCACCCATCCCCGCTTCCAAGCGTTCATTTCCAACACTTTCCCAGCGTCCGACCATGAAAATCGTTCCCATCCAATATGGCCAAAATGTGGGCAGAGCAGAGGCGTCACTCACACACGACTCACACCCTGTGAATCACAGACATTTTATGATTCTTGTTTCTCATTCATAAGATTACTGGCGCGTAGTCATATTTCACGGTTCTACTCAAACTAATTTATGATAAAGCGTGATCATTTCTCGACTGCCAGCCAATGAAAGATAAATTGATAAATAAATATTTTTACTTACCAGGAAACCGGCTAGGTTTAGGTTTAATCCAGCCCCGAATTAGTCTTCTTTGTAAACTGATGACATATACTTGTTCCGGCTCTTCTCATTGGTTGCAAGGGGACGCAGGTAGGCTAATTAAAGTATTAAAATGATAAATGACATGCAAATTTAAAATCTTATTTAAAATCCTTATTTTGACTACCACTATTTTACAATTACCTACAAAAATGAGACCTTGTTATTATTTCGTCTGCAAGTCTAGCAGTCTTGAATATAGCCGCTGCTCTCTGCCATTGCGGGCAGATACGCTCAAGTCCTAAACAGGTGTAAATTGCAAGAAAATGGAAAAACACCTCAAGTACCCTGATTAATTAATTATGATGTTAACCGGAAACTGAATTATTCTGAATTCGTTTCTTTCTCGATGGAATAGTAAATCGTGTCGGTGAATGAAAGTCCAGCTTGGAGGCGAGGGAAGATGTTTGGGGAGACTTTACTGGAGTTTCTCTTATACGGAATTATTCATGCCACTTTATATCCCGCGTCTTTCCTGAGAGGGGATTCCTGAGATTTCCTTACTGGCGTCTCTCAAGTATTCATTCACCTTCTCCATCTCTGATGCCCTCTGGGTAGACTGAAGAGAACTAAACGACCCAAGCCAAACTCCTATCTTATGGATATGGATGATTTGAATTGAATGTTTTAACCCATTAATTATAAATCCTGATTACCAATGTACCAATAATGAAGACCAAATGAAGAATTCTCGGGCTTTTATTTATCTGTAAAAGTGTCCTTTGTGAATTAGATTATGAAACTGGAAGCTTAACTTAAAAATCCGCTTACTGTTATTTCGATTCGAATTTCGAATCTGTTGATTGACATCACTGATGAATCTCAAGAGTGGACATGGATTCCGTTTCCCTGATTCATTTCTGATGCGGCATTTTGATCTGGGTTCACAGATTACATAGGAAAATTCTAACTCTAGCTTCCCATTTAAGGAATTCCTAACTAAACGGAAGGGCTTTTAAGTAAAGCTACTGATTGGCTAAGATTACAGACTAATTGTACTGAGTAAATTACCTCATTTCACCTCCATATTGTGCGAAAGCGAAACGAAAATACAAGTTCCAATTCGTAACTTACTCAATCTGTGCAAATCAATTCCAACTTCACTTGTTTGAGGGACCGTGGGCCTGACAAAAAGAAAAAGAAGTGGAACTCCTATGTTTGGGCTGGTGATAGAGTTTTATAAAACTTAATTGTAATTCACTCAATAACTCGGAAGAAAGGAGTCGGGAGTGAGTCATTTGGGTAAACCAGATTCATGCTAGGCTGGATTTTGGTCGCCGGAGAATGTTAAGAGGGCTCATGGAGCGGCGGGAGGCATGAGAAAGCGTCCGAGTCGCTGGAATAATTTTCTTCATTTGTGTCTCCTTCTCGTCTTTGACTTTTAAGCAGTCGATGCATGTCCGATCGTGGTAGCAGTTGTAACAGAATGGAGCCTTGTCCAGTTCGTAAAAGCTGTTTTCATCCAAGACCAAATTGCAGTTCTGGAATTAGGGAGGGAATAATTGGTTACTGCCGGAAAGAATGATTTGAAAAGGGACTTGTCCAGCAGGCTTCTTACTCGACAGAGAAAGCATGTTTTGTGCCAATCCTTCCCGAGTGCAATGACGCTATTTCTGGTGAGGACCTCAGACACCGGTCTCCCGCAGTCTGGAGCTCCACATCTTGGTCCAAATAGTTCCAGCCAATCACGTCTACAGTAACCTTTGCCCCCTTCTTCAAAGTATTTCCCCTCTTCGAGGATCCGCTGGCACTTGGTGCATCGGAGGCAACAATCCGCATGCCAATTCTTCCCAAGTGCCTTAATTCCTCTCTGGAAATTGGTCCATTAGATTATTTAAAAGACTATACTTGAGAAAAGTGAGTACTACGCTATAGTTTGACGATCGTGTTTACGTGGACGATGGGGTCGTGACAAAAGTCACATTTGGTAGTAAAGAGCTTGTGGAAGTCCTTTTCGCAGTAGAGCTCCCCATCTTTCTGGCGGAAGTTGTTGGCAGGAAGGGGGGAAGCACATTCGAAGCACACAAAGTGGTCGCGATGGAAGGTTGTGCCAAGGGCGACGGTCATTTCCTACAATGGAATTATGTTTTGATTAATCAGTAACTGAATTGACTGACAATGATAGGCGCTCACCTTCTGGTCCTTGATGGGAAGATTGCAGTTGAAACACTTTGGAGAAAAGAGGCGATGGAAGCAGTTTTCATCATAAATGGCTCCGTTCTTTTCATGGAAAGTGAACGGGCAGGCTGGTTCGGAGCACTTCTTGCAAGTGAAGCAGAGTGGGTGGTAGCTTCGCTGAAGAAATTTGACGGGGACCTATCAATCAAAATTAAAACAAAAACTTTGAATTTAAACGGGATGGATTGGTTGAAAATTGAAATCGACTTTCGAAATGGTAATCTACGTCTCACTTCTCGGATGTATTTTGTGCAGGCGAAGCACTTTGGCAGAAACGTTTCTTTGTAATCCATGTCGCAGTAGAATTTCCCAAGATATTCCCGGAAAGATTCCCCGCTCAGGGGCTTGGTGCATTTGCAGCAGACGAAGCAGTCATTATGAAAGTCCTTTTCAAGTATTTGGACCAAATCTCCAAATTCCTAGGGAAAATATAGCAGACACAGATCAGTTTGGTGTGAAAGTGAAAGAAATCCACTATCTTTCGGATGGAATTTTAACAGGAACGACGCGACGGTAAAGCCTCTCTACTCAAAGGAATCTAATTTTGTTGGATGTGAATTCTATTTGTTTCCGATTGGTCGTTTGTGGTTCCATTCTGATAAATCCCTTTGCGGACGACTGACTCTTTCGCTCCATTAGCTGTCTCAGCCCGTCGCAGGAAATTCTGCGATTTAGGCTCTCTTGAACGGAATCATCGAAAGATGTCAAGTTTCGAGTAGAATCTCAAGAAAAAATTAATACTTGCCGCAAATTGTTAAATTCAGTGATTGATAACTAGGAGCCGGTGTTTATTTGAAACTATAAAAGCATCTGCCCTGTTACGCCTGCCCTCATTCCATAGTTGCATCGTCATCTTGGCGAAGAGTGCTGGCGCCGTCGCCAAGCTTTATTACAACTCAACACCAGCCACCATGTTTTTGTCTCAAAAGGCACAGTATTTGCTACTCGTGGTGCTCGTGACCTACGCCAATGCGGGGATGGTACAGAATTTCATTCGGAGCTTCACAGGAAGCTTCCAGACCGCGAGTGAACCAAATTCTCCAGCGGAGGACTTCAAGGGGAATCTTAGTCTCAGCCAAGGGAATCTTAGCCTGAGTGAAGGGTAAGGGCAAATTTGAAAGGAAACGTTAAAATTCAATGCGCAAGTTGGTTTTTAAGCAAAATTGTCGGTTTTCCTCTTACCGGATAGTTGGGAGCGGGGCTACCACTCCCATGAGCCCCACTACGAAACCCACCACTCTTATTACAAGCAAGATCAGAATCTGGACTTGTATAGCCTACTGGCCGGACTTTCTTTTGCGTCTCTCCTCGGAGCTGCCATTATCTTTCTTGCCAGTAACAGTAAGTTCCGCCTCCCTATGTCCTATTGGCTCCCTTTCAACGAATCAACGTTCAAGATGAAATTAAAATCTGACACACGCATAATTTTTCCACTTTTGTAGGAACAATAGGAAGAAGGCGTCGATCGCTGGATGAGGATTCTGACAGCTGGGACCACATCACAGACGCCATTGAGGATCCACTTTGGGAGAAAGCGAAAGTTCAAACAATCAAACTTTATTGAATTCAAATAAAAGTAAAACCTCCTTCTCTCCCACCTATAAAATTAATCCCAGGGAGTCGAGTCGAATTAAAAGGAGAATTCGGATTGGAGGATTTTAGTTTTACCTTGTAAATGGGCATCTTGCAGGCATTGCATTCATTATAACTGGATTTCGTCGGAGAAATGCTTCTTCCTCCAGTGAATTCACTCGTTTGGTTCTCCTTTGCCAAATTCCCTCGTCTGAATAAATCTTTCAAAATGATTGGTCGACGAAAAGGTTTCTTGTTCTTCCGGTAAGAGACTTCCTCTACTCAAACAACAAAGGAAGAAAATTAGGTTGATAATGGAACAGAATTGAGCGGAATGCGTCCACACCTTCACTACTTTCTCCCAATGCGTTCATATTCTCAGAGAAGAGCCCCCAGGGGGAAGGATGCGTTGACGGTGAGGTCTAAACTGAAACTGGGCAAAGTTTTCCTCCTGGAAACCTCTTAAATCGGAATTGGCCGAGGGAACCTAGTCTCCTTTCCTTTTCTGGAAATCTCGGCTAACGCCTTAACACCATTATAATTACGCAACAACCACCTTCTTCTTCTTCGCATTCCACAATTTTCCAAATCAAGGTGACCAAATTAAGAAGTTGGGATCAGAGAAATCAATCACGTATCAGAGGATTCCACACGATACGTTTCACTCCCATTTATTTTAAGAACTCGGATCAAATCAAATAAGAAAAAAATAAGAAAATTACAAGGACCTACATAAAACAGGGTTTTTTTTTACGGGCGGCGTGGTCCAATGCCAAGGTCATTGGAGCTCTTTAGAATGGGAAATGGAGCTCAGAGAAGGGCGGTCCTAGAAAATGAACTATTTCACAACGACAACAATTACCATTCATAAATTATTATCCCACGCACCGTAACCACCACAGATCGTTTCTGTCTTTTTTTTGGTAATGGATCCACATCCATATTCCCATTCTTTCCTGGCACTCGCGCGCATTTGAAATTTTGGTTTGGCTTCATTTTCTTACAAATAATCAAAATTTGGACATGGACGCCCACTTGAGTCCACCAAATCACTAAAGTAATTAATAACTCACAGAAATTCACGACTTATGACAATGATATACTCGCGCGTGGTTTTAGAAAGCAGAAGATTATTCAAAATACATTAAAGAACATCGACATTAGTAGGAAAATGAGAGTACACATTATGGAAAATATTCAAGTTAGAGCAACTGGACGGAAGAAATTAGTTAACTGGGGAAGAAGGCAAGCCATTATTGTCAGTTGTTGGAGGAGGAGACGCGAAAACTACAAACGGCCCAGCTCCAGCAAGGCCATAAGGTCCCCTTCTTGGTGCATTTCACTACTTGGTAACGGTTGAGACCTTCAGCTCTTCCCTGAAGAGCCACGTATTAATTGCGGATTGGATTTCAAGGAAAGACTTTCTGTTTTTACTCGAGATGGTCCTTAACTTGGACGACACGAGCTTCCCATAGAGTTCAAATCCTTCGTCATCTTCTTTGAAGAGCAAATTGAAGATTGCGGTTTGGAGCTGAAGACAAGCCTTCCGGTCCTTATTTGAGAGATGTCTTAATTTGGATGAAATCAATTTGCCATAGAGTTCAAATTCCTCGTTGTCCAATTTTGCCCGTTTGGCCGCCGTCGCACCAAAAATTGGAACCAACTTTCTCTAATAAATAGAAAACGATGTGCATTACTTAAAACGTTTAAAACCTTGTTGAAAGAAAGATGTGGGAATTTAGTTGGATTTGCCTTTCGACTCGAGTTGACATAAGTCGAAGCGTGAGAAGCGGCTGGACTGTCATCGTCAGATGAACTGTCACCGTCCGATGAACTTTCACCAACAGAAGAAGAACTGTCGCTGGTGGACTCGGAATCGGAATCGGAACCCTGATGGGACCCGCATATAGCGGAAGCGGATTTCGCGGATCTACATGTGACAATAAACACAGGATCATGCGATCATTCATAAAACGATATAATGTTGTATTCAAGTTTGGATGTGTAACTTCATAGAAATGATAAGTTTAAACACCAAAAGTCTTACCCCGAATCCTTTTCACTTTGGCGACACCACTTCTCCAGCCACTTCGGTCCTCCATACCAGCATTTCCTTTTGCTATTTACATTTCCGTATCGACGACGATAGTACACGAGACTTGGTTTCATTTTCATGGGATTCATTAAATTTTTGTCGCAGTCGCTTTTAACTGTAGTCGTCATGTTGTCACTCTCACTGCTCGGTGGAGAACCGCTTCTTCCGAAGATGAGGAGTACTGCTTGCCAACTGCTGACTGTGCACTGTCTTGTCTTCACCCAAACTGCATCCAGGCACAGAGAAGCTGATTTGCAAAAAAAATAATGTGCCTCGGAATTTCCTGGAGAATCTCTCTGGTGGTTTCCCGCCTATTACACAAGCATCATAGCGTCTAACCATGAAGAAAAGCAAACCTACAGGTTGCCAATTCATGATTTCCTTTTGCAAAGTTCGTGAGCGTCCACCGATTGGATTTCATGCTCAAATAAACGGTATGTTTGTAGTATGGTTGAGTCTCGACAACGAGGAAGACCATTCATTGACTGAATTTGAATGTTGTCGTTATGATGTAAATATTTGCCATTGACACTCATTTCGATGCGCGTGTAAATAAATGCAGGGGACAAACTTCTGGAATAGTAAAATTGATTCACTCTTGTCTATTTAATTCTCTAAGAAAAAAGAGACCGTCTGGGTTGGGCTGAGAACAGAAAATCACAAAGCAACGGATCTCCTAAGGAAAAAAAATTGTAATTATGTACATTTAAGAATTCTAAAAAGTGACCCTGCTAAATGTGAGTCCTAACATCTAAAAACCTAAAGTCTAGAAATACAGTGGATAATCATATGTAGTCGTAGACTTAAAATCAGTTCTTTGAGATCAAATGACAGGAGTCATCACTGGATTTCTTCTGTACACGTCTCGGATTGTTCTTTGGGCTCCCCGTAACCCTGCTGGCGGGATGGAGATTGTTGGTTGGTTAGACTTGGATGGTGGGGGAGTGTGTGTGTTTGGTGGAGAGGTTGAGGGGTGACTCGTAGTCAGGACTTGGTTCCGCCATAATGAGGGAGTGGATGTAGTCACTCGTCTCACAGTTGGCTGGTTTCTCGTTGAGTCTGAGGGCAAGTGTTGAATGTGGGGAGAAAATCGTGGGCTGGACACTGTGGGACAGCGTTCCGGGATGGTGTGAATGGGAGGGGGGAGGAGGTGGTGGCCGCGTGAGGGCGGATGCCAGTTGTGGGTAAAGCATCGCAGGTGGTGGGGTTTGAGTCG
>Ga0194135_10003070_pt1 | contig 10186 bp, 5 predicted proteins | sample LitLau_LLRF_2013_FD_134024 | JGI IMG/M metagenome (GOLD analysis project Ga0194135, IMG submission 134024) | Freshwater sediment microbial communities in response to fracking from North America - Little Laurel Run_MetaG_LLRF_2013 (version 2) | ecosystem: Environmental > Aquatic > Freshwater >... | reverse complement strand
TTTTGCACTATCGGCTTTCAGAGACCAGTAGTCTAAAGTCAGATCACCATCTTCGCCTTTATAAAGGTCGGTCCAGTGTGCGTATTTTCCAATATAAAAAGTGATATTATAGTTGTTGATCGGGTTACCAACAAACCAGTTGTATTGTTTATAACCGTCAGGTTTGTCAACTATACTTCGTAACCGTCCGTTAGAGACTTCCTGAAGATTTTTGGGCACACTGATACTGATGAGTACACTATCCACCTCATCACTCTGATGGTCTTTGGTTGGCCACCACGAACTTGCCCCGAAACCCTGGCAGGCAACAGATACCCATGGATCTCCCGCTGTATCTTTACTGAAAATAAAACCGCCATCCCAGGGAGGTCTGCGGGCTATGACCGGATTACCTGAATAGTAGACTTCGAATTTATCTTTAGACCCTTTTTTGACCATAGTGGGGAAGGTGATAAATACAGCATTAAATTCTCTTTTAAAGGGTAGTTCGGCCCCTTTATAGATAACTTTCTCAATTTTAAGGTTGCTGAATAAATCAAACTGAAGTTTATTAAAGTCAGTTGTCGCGGTAAAATTGAATTCGTTACTTCCTGTAATCGATTTGTTTTCTATATCTACCTTAACATCGAGATGATAATAATTGATATCATAACAGGTACGCAATGGCGTCAGCATCCCTCTTAAAGTGTCTGCACGTGAGAATTTATGCGGCCCCTGTAAGAGCTGTGCATTTACCTGAAACAGCGTGAAGAGGAGTAAAATGGTACTGAAAAATATTCTTTTCATTGTTTGTTATGGTTTGAGTACGGTAACAGTTAAAGATGAAGTATTGACTTTATCATGGTAGATACGGTGTGTGGCTTTCTGGAAGTCCTGATCGTCGGCATGATAAATATCCAGGAAACGCTGTGGATTGCGATCTACCAGCGGGAACCAGGAATTTTGTATCTGGATCATAATTCTATGTCCTTTTTTAAAGGTATGTGCTACATCAGGAAGGCTATAGTTTACTTTGGTCACCTGACCAGGAACAAAGGCTTCTGGTTGTTCAAAACTGTTGCGGAATTTGCCGCGCATGACTTCACCACGTACCAGCATTTCATAACCACCCATGATAATGCCTTTGGGGTTAGGGTTAGGCTGAGCTTCATCTTCAGGATACACGTCAATCAGTTTGACAATATAATCTGCATCTGTACCTGAAGTCGATACCGAAAGTTTAGCAGCCAATGGCCCGGTAAGCGTTATATCCTCTGTAAGAATATCAGTCTGATAAACTTTGACATCCGGTCTGCGTGCCGCAAAACGCTGATCGTCGATCATGTATTCTCTTGTTCTTTTTTCCTGGATACCCTGCTGATAAGGAACAGGATTATTTGGATCACTTACATATTCATCAAAACTATTTGCTGACTGAGGTGATTTAAAACTCAGTTTTCCATTTTCCTGTAAATACAAAGTCTGGTCTTCCGTGTCTTTCGGAGGCCAGCTGCTGAATTTTTTCCATTCATTAATCCCCGTTACAAAAATGGTAGCTTCTGCCAGGTCTGCATCTTTTTTATCTTTCAGGTATTGCATGAAAAATGGAAATTCCACATTTTCCTGGAACCAAAGACTGGTTGGCTGACCAAATTCTATATCTCCGAAACTATGTCCCGTTGATCTTTCCCATCCGCCATGAAACCATGGGCCCATCACGAGATTATTCCTGGCTTTCGGATTTTGTGTTTCAATTGCTTTATAAGTATGTAAAGCACCGAATGCATCTTCAGCATCGAAGAAACCGCCAACAACCAGGACAGCCGGTTTGATAGCTGTAAGATGCGGACGTATATTCATATTTTTCCAGAAAGAATCATAAGTCCCATGTGCCATCATATCATTCCAGAATTTGATCGAATCTCCAAAGTATTTGAGTTTGACGTTCTTCAATGCGCCAATGCTCTGGAAGAAACGATAATTATCTTTTATTGGAGGATTAAAGCTTTTAGGTCCTTTATCTGGTGTAATCGGGTGTGGTCTTGGTACGCCAAATCCAACATAAAAGTTAAAAGCATCTGCCAGCATGAGCGCGCCGTTATGATGAAAATCATCTCCTAAAAACCAGTCCGTTACCGGGGCTTGTGGAGAAACTGCTTTCAGTGCCGGGTGAGCGCCGGGCAAGGCAGCTGTAGAATAGAATCCAGGATAAGAAATACCATAGATACCAGCTTTACCATTATTATTTGGAATGTTTTTGAGCAGCCAGTCAATAGTATCATATGTATCTGAGCTTTCATCTATATCTTTTTTACTCTTTTTATGATCGATTTGTGGACGTACATCTACAAACTCTCCTTCACTCATCCATTTTCCACGTACATCCTGATAAACAAAAATGAACCCCTCTTTCAGGAACAAAGCGTTCGGACCTAAAGTCATTTTATATTTATCCTCACCATAAGGAGAGACCGTATAGGGGGTACGGGAAATCATAAACGGATACTTCTGGTCTTTATTTTTAGGGATGTAAATCGCAGTGAAAAGTTTAACCCCATCCCGCATAGGGATTTGTCTTTCAATTTTGGTGTAATTCTCACGTACATAGGCAGAATCAGTGATTTGAGCGAAAGAAGAATAGTTAACCAGGAGCAGGCAGAGTGCTAGCCAGGATAATTTGTAAAAAGGTTTCATACTGAAAAGTTTAGATGGTCTAAATATAAGGGGTAACAGCCCTTTTTTATATGACATCGACGTATAAATCTAAATTGTTACTTACCTTTAACGCAATAAAAATTGCTTCATGTCCCAAAATAAATTCAATGTCTCTTCTTTTTCATCTTTGCTAACACCAAAAGTCCTGGCATTTATAAAATTTGGAATCACTGGTGTATCAGGGTTGTGTATCGACTTTGCATTAACCTGGTTTTTTAAAGATCAACTGGGATTTAATAAATTCATTGCAAACGGGATTGGTTTTACAGCAGCTGTAATGAGTAATTATATTATTCACCGGAACTGGACATTTAAAGAGAACAAATCCAAACCAGGATTACAGTTTACGGCCTTTTTTATGGTTTCGCTGATAGGTCTGCTCCTCAATTCGGCGATTATCTTTTTACTGGACAATATGATGCATGTGAACTTTTACATCAGTAAGGCAGCAGCTATTTTTATTGTTTTTTTCTGGAATTTCAGTGCAAACTATTTCTTTGTTTTTAAGACCCCGGACAAGAGGAAATCAATCTAATTTATACCTATGCAGAAGATACTTTCTGATCAGACTACAAAATGGCTGTACCTGTTTATCGGGTTTGCTGTCTTCTTAAACTTTACCGGGTTGTTTGTCACGATCATGGAACCAGATGGTGCATTGTATGCTTCTATAGCTAAAGGAATGGCACAGCATAATAATTTCAGTGATCTGCTGGTGGAAGGGAAGGACTGGCTGGACAAGCCTCATTTTCCATTCTGGACGACTGCTGTTTTTTTTAAACTGTTTGGCGTCAGTACCTGGTCGTATAAATTGCCGGGTATTTTGTTTATCCTTCTGGCTGCTTATTATACCTATAAATTAGCATCAGCACTTTATACCAGACAGGTAGGGTTGTGGGCTGCCCTGATTTTACTGACAGCACAGCATATCCTGATTTGTACAATGGATGTTCGGGCCGAACCTTTTCTGACAGGACTGATCATTGCCAGTGTTTATCATTTTTACAAAGCGCTGGGTAAAAAATGGCTGCTCCATCTGATTGCAGCTTGTTTATTCGCAGCTTGTGCAGTCATGACCAAAGGTATCTTTGCTTTAATTCCTATAGCGGGAGCAATAGGAGGAGAGCTGCTGATTAAGAAGAACTGGCCGATGGTCTTTAATTTCCGCTGGTTGCTCGCTGCTATACTCATTCTTATTTTTATTATACCAGAACTTTATAGTTTATACAATCAGTTTGATCTTCATCCGGAGAAAATTATCTTCGGACAAAAGGGAGTATCAGGGATTAAATTTTTTTTCTGGGACAGCCAGTTCGGGCGCTTTTTTAACAGCGGACCAATTAAGCAGCCCAAAGGCGATCCAACATTTTTTCTGCATACTACTTTATGGGCTTTTCTGCCCTGGAGCCTGCTGCTGTTTACTGCAGTCTATCAGTTCTTCCGTGAAAATTTCAGAAAACCTTTACAAGCGGAATGGTTTTGTATAGCTGGTTCTCTGCTGACTTTCCTGATCTTTTCTTTATCGAAGTTTCAGCTGCCTTTTTATATTACCATTGTATTTCCATTCTTTGCGATCATCACAGCACAGTATCTGTGTAACCTGAAACTGGAAAGTTCAGTTAAGGCAATCCGTATAGTGCAGCTGGTAGTAGGCGGGATTATGGTTTTTCTGATCCTGGTGCTGCATTATTTCTTCAGGCCCGATAACTTTACAGTCTTTACCGTTTTGTTGCTGATGGGATCTGTTGTGTTATTTGTCCTGGCAACTTTTACGAAGGTGAATGGCAGGTTTAAAATATTTTACCAGGTGAGTGCGGTCGCATTTTTTGTAAATCTGTATTTTAACCTGGCTTATTATCCGGCTGTGCTGAAATACCAGGCAGACAGTGAAGCTGCTTTCTGGATTAATGAACATAATACTAAGGATCTGCCAGTTGTCAGGAGCCGTATTGGCTATGCTTTTGCAGTAGATTTTTACCTCAATGCCCCGCTTTATTTTTTAAGACCGGATGAAGCTTCGTTGCTGCCCCCAAAACCTTATTTGCTTTATGCAGATACTGAAGTTATAGATCAGTATATCAGGCAGGGCATGAAGATAAAACGTCTTCAAACCTTTGAAAGTTTCCGGATCACGAAGGTAAACGGGAAGTTCTTAAATCATCTTACCCGTAAGGGAACATTATCAACCACCGAAGTAGTGTTGATTAATTGAAAGATTAAGCTTCAGAATGCCTTATTTCTATTGGGGTTTATTAACTTTGCTCAACAAAAATTTTATCATTATGCAATACGACGTCATTATTATTGGTTCTGGTCCTGGTGGTTATGTTAGCGCAATAAGATGTGCACAATTAGGGTTAAAAACAGCAGTTATAGAAAAATATAAAACTTTTGGTGGTACTTGCTTAAATGTAGGTTGTATCCCGTCAAAAGCATTGTTGGATTCATCTGAGCATTATCATAATGCGGCACATACTTTTACTACTCACGGTATCGGACTGAAAGACCTGAGTGTGAACATGCCACAAATGATTGCCCGTAAAGATGACGTGGTCGCACAAAATACTGCAGGTATTACTTACCTGTTTAAAAAGAATAAAATTGACAGTTTTGAAGGATTAGGATCATTTGTAGATAAAAATACAATCAAGATTACTAAAACTGACGGAACTTCAGAAAATATTACTGGTAAAAACATTGTAATTGCTTCGGGTTCTAAACCTACTGCGTTACCATTTTTACCAATTGATAAAAAAAGAATCATTACTTCGACCGAAGCTTTAAATATTAAAGAAGTTCCAAAAACGATGATCGTTATTGGTGGTGGTGTAATCGGCCTGGAATTAGGGTCAGTTTACGCACGTTTAGGTACTAAAGTATCAGTAGTGGAATATCTACCATCTATCATTGCTACTATGGATGCTGGTTTGGGTAAAGAACTACAGCGTGTACTGAAGAAATCACTGGGTATGGAATTCTTCATGGGACATAAAGTAACTGGTGCAACCACTAAAGGTAAAAAAGTTGCTGTTTCAGCGTTGAATGCCAAAGGCGAAGAAGTAAACCTGGAAGCTGATTACTGTATTGTTGCTGTAGGACGTACTGCTTATACAGCAGGATTAGGTTTAGAGAATATCGGTATTAAAACTGAAGAACGCGGTAACAAAATTCCAGTAAATGCACATCTGGAAACTGCTGTACCGGGTGTATATGCTATCGGTGACGTAATTACGGGAGCAATGCTGGCGCATAAAGCGGAAGATGAAGGTGTTTTTGTAGCTGAAACTATTGCTGGTCAAAAACCACATATCAATTACAACCTGATCCCTGGAGTTGTTTATACCTGGCCTGAAGTTGCTTCTGTAGGTTATACGGAAGAGCAGTTAAAAGAAAAAGGAGTAAAATATAAAGCAGGATCTTTCCCATTCAAAGCCAGTGGACGTGCTAAGGCAAGTATGGATACTGATGGTTTTGTGAAGGTATTAGCTGATGAGGCTACTGACGAGATATTAGGTGTACATATGATTGGCCCACGTGCTGCTGATATGATTGCTGAAGCAGTAGTAGCTATGGAATTCCGTGCTTCTGCCGAAGATATTGCAAGAATCTGTCATGCACATCCAACTTATACTGAAGCGATCAAAGAAGCGGCTATGGCTGCGACTGCTAACAGAGCGATTCATATCTAAGAGACAAAATATAAATGATTCAAAACCCGCAGATGATTCTGTGGGTTTTTTTATGCCTGAGCAGGTTGGGTATAACGCAAAAAAGGAACCCAAAGCGGGTTCCTTTTTTGCGTGAATCTGAATCAGCTGAGCTTAATGCTGATGATCCAGGTCATATTCTTTAACATCTTTATGATCGTAAGGTTCTACCATTAATTGTTCGATAGTAACACCTTTTTTGTTGAATCCAAGACGGTCCAGGATACCATCAAAAATCTGGTACATCACTGGCACGATAATCAGGGTCAGGAATAATGAACTTAACAGACCTCCGATAATTACCCAGGCCAGACCATTTTTCCATTCTGCACCTGCACCACTTGCCAATGCAATAGGAAGCATACCGATAACCATGGCGATAGTTGTCATCAGGATGGGACGTAAACGGGCATGATTGGCCAGAACAAGCGCCTCATGGGTAGATTTACCTTCTGCTTTCATCTGATTGGTGAAATCGACAAGGATAATCGCGTTTTTCGCTACCAGTCCGATCAGCATGATCAATCCCAGAATAGTGAATATATTCAATGCATTATTGGTCAGGGCCAGTGCAAGCAAGGCTCCGATAACAGATAATGGAATCGAGAACATCACCACAAAAGGATAAACAAAGCTGTCGTAAAGGGCTACCATAATGAGGTAAACCAGAATGATTGAAGCTAATAAGGCAATTCCCAGCGTTCCGAAACCATCTCCCTGGTTTTCAGCATCACCTGCCCATACATAACTTACACCAACTGGTTTTTTCAGCTTGCCTGATTTTTCCAGGTCTAAGAGCTGTTGCTGGAATTCAGCTACAATTGTTCCGGTAGGACGACCGATAGACTGGGCCCTTACAGAAACAGAGGTACTCTTATCTCTTCGTTCCAGCTGACTTGGTCCAGAACCTTCTTTAATATTGGCAAACTGAGACAGTTTAATCTGCTGGCCCGATGAATTGACAAAAATCAGGTTTCTTACGTCATCGATATCCTGACGGTTAAAATCCTGGTAACGGATATTGATATCGTATTCATATTCTCCTTTACGGAATTTACCATCTGTATTTCCACTGAATGCGGTTTGCATGGTTGCACCTACTGTTTGTAGTGTCAGACCTAATGAAGCCATCTTATCACGGTCTACCTGTACATTAATCTCAGGACTACCATTTTCAACAGATAGCTTAAGCTCTGCTGCTCCTTTGATCTTTGACAAGACAGTTTTGGCGGCTTCTGCATACTTCATTGCACTGTCCAGATCCGATCCCATCACAACCAGTTCGATCGGCGCATTTTCTGCAATACCCAGGATACTGATCGGCACAGTCTTCACTTTCGCACCAACCAGGACTTTCGCAAGTTCACGGCTCACTTTGGTTGCATAGATACTCGAATTATCCGCACGTTTATCACGTTCTACGAGTTTTACATTGATCTCAGACTTATAAGCTGTAGCTTGTGTTCCCCCAAAATCACCGCTTGACTGACCTACAGTTGTGATCAATTGCAGGATCTCAGGTTTTTTTGTCAGAAATGCTTCCGCTTTCTGCGTCATGAAATTTGTCTGGTCTATAGAAGCATCTTTAGGAAGTTCTATCTGTACCAGGAACTCCCCCTTATCACTTTTAGGGAAGAACTCTGTTCCGATATAACCTGCCGGAACTAATGCCGCTGACGCAACGAACAAAACCACTACAATTAGGATTGTTCTTCTTTTGTGTCCTAAAGACCAGTTCAGGATACTGGTAATCCAGATCGTAAATTTACGCAGCTGGCTTTCAAACCATAAGATGAAACGTCCGAATATATTCTTACCTTCTATTCTTTCCAGTTTACCAAAACGGGAAGATAAAAGAGGTACGATAGAGAAGGAGGCTAATAAAGAGAGTAAGGTTGCAATAATTACCACGACACAGAACTGACGCAGAATGTTTGAAACCAAACCAGTACTTACTGCGATTGGGAAGAATACAACTACAATTACCAAAGTAATGGAAACAACCGTAAAACCAATTTCGCTGGTCGCGTCATAAGCTGCACGGACTTTGTTTTTGCCCATTTCCATGTGACGGTAAATATTCTCCAGTACCACAATCGCATCATCGACAAGGATACCTACAACGAGTGATAGTCCAAGTAAAGACATCAGGTTTAAGGTATAGCCGAGTACACTGATCCCGATAAATGTTGCGATCAGGGAAGCCGGAATAGATACCATTACGATGAGGGCATTCCTGATACTATGCAGGAAGAAAAGCATCACAAAGGCTACCAGGATAATCGCGAGGATTAAATCGTGGATTACCGCATCGGCAGATTCCAGTGTGAAAATTGAGCTGTCGTTGGCAATGATGATTTTCAGGTCATTTGAGCTGTAATCCTTCTGCAGCGTTTCAATAGCTTTATGAACAAGTTTACTTACTTCTACGGCATTGGCATCTGATTGTTTGATAACCTGTATCGCGATAGCTCCTTTACGGTCAATACGTGCCAGTTTATCTACTTCTTTTTGTGCATCTCTAACGTCAGCAACATCCCGTAAACGGATCTGTGCACCATCTTTTCCTGTGCCTACAACAAGGTTACGCAGTTCATCTACGTTTTTATATTTACCCGATAAACGGATTAAGATATCCTGGTTCTGTGTTTTTACACTACCAGTAGGGAAGTCGAGGTTGGACGTTAAAATAGATTGCTGAACCTGTGGAACAGACAATCCATAACCTTGTAGTTTATCTGCATCCAGTCCTACTTCAATTTCACGTTGTTGTCCACCCACAAGGTTAACCTGTGCAACACCATTTACCCTGGAGATAATCGGCGCGATACGTTTATCGATCAGGTCATAAAATGAAGCATCGTCCATTTTAGCTGATGCTGACATGGTAATAACCGGCAAATCATCTAAAGAGAATTTGTTCAGGGAAGGCGGTTTTACGTCTGTAGGTAAATCTTTCAGAATTGAATTTACTTTACGTTGTGCCTCGTTTAATGACAAATCCACATTGGCCTTATCATTTAAGGTAATCGTTACCACCGATAAACCTTCATAAGAGACCGCATTCAGCTTTTTGATGTTCTCCATGGAGGAGACGGCATCCTCAATTTTTTTAGTAACTGTATTTTCTACCTCGTTTGGTGATGCTCCAGGATATACTGTGGAGATAGAGACCACATTATTGGAGAATTTGGGCAACAACTCATAACTTAAAGAGAAGTAACTCAATAAACCCAGTAATGTCAGCACGCTGAATACCACGATGACAAGCGAAGGTCGTTTTATTGATATTTCTGTTAATTTCATCTATATATAGATTTATATGCTGATCAAAAATTATTTTATTGGTACTACCGGGCTGCCATCAACCAGGTTGATCTGACCGCTGGTGATCACTGTTTCACCTTCTTTTAGCCCGTCGATGATTTCTACCTCATCACCAATAATTCTGCCTGCAATCACTTTACGTATTTTTGCAGTTTTTCCATCTTCCAGTACAAAAATCTGGTTACTGCTGACACTACCCACAAATGAACCACGAGGGATGGTGATGATCGGGGCCTGAGCCGGGAACTTAAAGATTGCAGTTCCATACATACCCGCTTTTATCGTGTTCGTATGGTTGTTAGCTACTTCAATTTCAATAGGGAAATTGAGTGTTGCATCAGCTTTTGGCGCAATGAAAGTAATTTTACCTGAGAAATTATCAGCAGGGAAAACATTTGATTTAATTTCTACATTTTCACCAATTTTAAGATTGGCTACCTGTCCTTCATTTACATTAA
>Ga0194135_10003069_pt1 | contig 10187 bp, 11 predicted proteins | sample LitLau_LLRF_2013_FD_134024 | JGI IMG/M metagenome (GOLD analysis project Ga0194135, IMG submission 134024) | Freshwater sediment microbial communities in response to fracking from North America - Little Laurel Run_MetaG_LLRF_2013 (version 2) | ecosystem: Environmental > Aquatic > Freshwater >... | reverse complement strand
CGCTGTTGCGGGTGCAAAAGTAACACCTTTATTCACTTAAACAATACCTTTTTTCAACTATTTTTAAAGTTTTTTATAAGTGGCTGGTTTGGCGTTTTTTACAACACAAAGTTTTTTTGAATTTCTTCAGACTTTACCCCTTTAGCCTGATTTTATCCCTAAAACAACTGGTTTTTATCCGAAGTACTTCCCCATTAAACTAAATTTCTTTTGAAAACTACTGACATAGCCCCGAAGTGGAAATCCTTTTGCGCAGGGGTTCGGCACAAAAGATTGTAACGAATAGCGCCATAAAGCTTCTTATTATTTTAATTGAAACTCTAACTATATAAAGACTCTCACATCTTATCAGGCGAAGATTCTATACCTATATATAGACATGCAAAGCAAATTCAACAGTTTTAGCAAGAGCTTTTAAACCAGAAACAATTTTATACATATATATTAGTGTGTAAAGTTGTACTTATATATTGTATGTATTTTTGTAATACGCTATATTTGCATTCACAAAATTATAAACAATGATCAAGATTACTTTACCCGATGGGTCAATTAGAGAGTTCGCTTCAGGCGTAACTCCAATGGAGGTCGCTAAAAACATTAGCGAAGGTTTTGCACGAAATGTTATTTCTGCATCTTTTAATGGTACAACTATTGAAACCGAGACTCCATTAACCACCGATGGTAATCTTATATTATATACATGGAATGATGCTGAAGGTAAGAAGGCGTTCTGGCATTCGACTTCGCACGTAATGGCTCAAGCGCTTGAGGAATTATACCCAGGAATTAAATTAACTCTTGGACCTGCAATTGCTAATGGATTTTATTATGATGTGGATTTTGAAGATCAGAAAATCTCTGAGGCTGATTTTAAAAAAATTGAAGACCGTATCCTGGAAATTTCAAGAGGAAAGTATGATTTCAAAATGCGTCCTGTAACTAAAGCTGAAGCTTTAGAAATGTATAAAGACAATGTTTACAAAACTGAATTGATTTCGAATCTTGAAGACGGAACTATTACATTTTGCGATCATGCGACTTTTACTGATTTATGCCGCGGGGGACATATTCCGAATACCGGAATCATCAAGGCTGTAAAAATTATGAGTGTTGCCGGTGCTTACTGGAGAGGAGACGAGAAAAACAAACAATTAACACGTGTTTACGGAACATCTTTTCCTAAGCAAAAAGACTTAACTGAATATCTTGAACTTCTTGAGGAAGCAAAACGTCGTGATCACCGCAAATTAGGAAAAGAACTTGAATTGTTTGCTTTCTCTCAGAAAGTAGGACAAGGGTTGCCATTATGGCTGCCAAAAGGTGCTGCGCTTAGAGATCGTTTAGAACAATTTTTAAAGAGAGCCCAAAAGAAAGCAGGTTACGAACAGGTTGTTACGCCACATATTGGCCAAAAAGAACTTTATGTTACTTCTGGACATTATGCTAAATATGGTGCAGATAGCTTTCAGCCGATACATACTCCTGCTGAGGGTGAAGAATTTTTATTAAAACCAATGAACTGTCCTCACCACTGTGAGATCTATAATGTCAGACCTTGGTCATATAAAGATTTACCTAAACGTTATGCTGAATTTGGTACTGTATATAGATATGAGCAATCTGGTGAATTACACGGCCTGACTCGTGTTAGAGGTTTTACTCAGGATGATGCACATATTTTTTGTACTCCGGAGCAACTAGATGAAGAATTCAAAAAAGTAATTGATCTGGTACTTTATGTATTTGGCTCATTAGGCTTTGAAAACTTTACTGCTCAAATATCATTGAGAGATCAAGAAAACAGAGATAAGTATATTGGTACAGATGAAAACTGGGAAAAAGCTGAAAACGCAATTATTAACGCTGCAAAAGACAAAGGTCTTAACACTGTTGTAGAATATGGCGAAGCTGCTTTTTACGGACCAAAGCTTGACTTCATGGTTAAAGATGCTTTAGGAAGACAATGGCAATTAGGAACAATTCAGGTAGACTACAACTTACCTGAACGTTTTGAGCTGACATACAAAGGTGCTGATAACGAGTTACACCGACCAGTTATGATTCACAGAGCTCCTTTTGGATCTATGGAACGCTTTATCGCAATTTTACTTGAGCACACTGCAGGAAATTTCCCACTCTGGCTAATGCCTGAACAAGCTATAATCTTGTCTTTGAGCGAGAAATACGAAAATTATGCTAAAAAAGTTTTAGATTTGCTAGAAAATCACGAAATTCGCGCCCTAATTGATAATCGAAACGAAACAATTGGCAAGAAAATTAGAGATGCAGAAATGCAAAAAATTCCATTTATGCTGATTGTGGGCGAAGAAGAAGAGAAAAACGGTACAATTTCTATTCGTCGCCACGGACAAGAAGGAAAAGGTAATATTACCATTTCTATTGAAGAGTTTGCTTCGATTGTAAACCAAGAAATAAAAAAGACATTAAAAGTTTTTACAGTTTAACTTAAATTATAAAGTCATAGCAATAAGAAGCAACAGAGGTTTTCAACCTCGCGTAGAAAAAAAAGATGCACACAGAATAAATAACAATATTCGTGGTGTACAAGAAGTAAGATTAGTAGGCGAAAACATCGAACCAGGTGTATTTAAGCTTGCAGAAGCTTTACGCCTGGCAGATCAATTCGAATTGGATTTGGTTGAGATTTCACCAAATGCCGAGCCGCCGGTTTGTAAAATCATGGATTACAAGAAGTTTGTTTACGAACAAAAGAAACGTGATAAGGTTTTAAAAGCAAAATCTACACAAGTTGTAGTAAAAGAAATTAGATTTGGTCCTCAGACAGATGAGCATGATTACGAATTTAAAAGAAAAAATGCTGAGAAGTTCCTAAAAGAAGGTGCTAAACTAAAAGCTTTTGTTTTCTTTAAAGGACGTTCTATCATTTATAAGGATCAAGGACAAATTCTATTGTTACGTTTGGCTACAGACTTAGAAGAACACGGTAAAGTAGAAGCGATGCCTGTTTTAGAAGGTAAGAGAATGATCATGTTCATTGCTCCGAAGAAAAAGAAATAAATTATTTGCTGTAAGCCCTAAGCAATAAGCCCTAAGCAAATAGTTAATTTAAACTTTTGCCTAAAGCATAAAGCTCAAAGCTAAAGCTTTTGAAAATATAAGTAAGTAAGAATAAATTAAAACACTAGGAAAAATGCCTAAAATGAAAACTAAATCTAGCGCTAAGAAACGTTTTAAAGTTACTGGTTCTGGAAAGATTAAAAGAAAGCATGCTTTTAAAAGTCACATCTTGACTAAAAAATCTAAAAAACGTAAATTAGCTTTGACACACTCAGCGCTAGTTCACTCAACAGATATGAAAAGCATCAAACAACAATTAAGAATTATCTAATAATTCTTTAGGTTAAAAAATTATTTATATAACCTTGGAGTATGGCTTGTAAGTTCCTTTGATTTAATTCAGGACGCCTGCTACAAAAACACATTAAAATTATGCCAAGATCGGTAAATTCAGTTGCTAAAAGAGCAAGAAGAAAAAAAATAATGAAGCAAGCCAAAGGTTTCTTTGGTAGACGTAAAAACGTTTGGACAGTTGCTAAGAATGCGGTAGAGAAAGCGATGAGCTACGCTTACCGTGACAGAAAACAGAATAAAAGAAATTTCCGTTCATTATGGATTCAACGTATCAACGCTGGAGCTAGATTGGAAGGAATGTCTTATTCTCAATTCATGGGGAAAGTTAAAGCTAACGGAATCGAATTGAACCGTAAAGTTCTTGCAGATTTAGCTATGAATCACCCAGAAGCTTTCAAAGCAATACTTAATAAAGTAAAATAAACGTTTTATAAACTCAATTTAGATTTACTTACTTATCATAAAAAGGCCATTCGTTTAAACGAATGGTCTTTTGTTTTTGAATCAATTTGTAATTCTCTCTCATTTCGAAATTGATTTTTTAAAACTACATTTGCATCAAAAACACATCAATGCACGAGATACTTTTTCGACATATAGAAAAATTTGTATTATTAGGACCTTCTGAAATTGATATTTTAGAATCCTGTTTAAGCTTGTCTAATATCAAAAAGAAAGAACATGTATTAAAAGAAGGGCAGATTTGCGATACCATGTACTTCATCTCAAAGGGATGCATGCGTCAATACATTATCAATTCTAAAGGAACCGAGCAAACACTTCAATTTGGAATTGAAAACTGGTGGATTACTGATTATTTGAGTTATCACAATACCACACCTACTCACTTTTATATTCAGGCTGTTGAGAACACAGAAGTTATCGCGATCGAAAAACCTATTCTTGAATCTATATTAATTCAGATTCCTAAACTGGAACGTTACTTTAGAATTGTTGCTCAAAAATCATTTGGTGCTGCACAAATGCGAATTAATTTTTTGTTTACCATGTCAGCAGAAGAAAGATATCATCATTTTAACAATCTCAATCCTGAATTTGTACAGCGTGTTCCGCAATACATGCTTGCCTCCTATCTTGATTTCTCGGCAGAATTTATGAGCAAAATTCGGGCAGGAAAAGTGTGATTCAATTTCTTGAAGTAGTTCAAGTTTTTTAAATCAGATATCACTCAACTTTGTATCAAACTTTAAAAAACAATCAAAATGAAATCAAGAATCGTTATCCCAATAGTTGCTCCAGAAGCGTATCAGGCCTTAATGAATTTAGAGAAATACATTTCTACCACTTCATTAACTCCTGTGCATAAAGAACTAATTAAAATTCGCGCATCCCAAATAAACGGCTGTGCTTTCTGTATCAATATGCACACAACTGATGGTAGAAAATATGGTATATCTGAACAAAAAATATATCTGTTGAATGCCTGGCGAGAAGCTGATATTTATACTGAAGAAGAAAAAGCAATTCTGGCCTTAACAGAACAGGTAACATTAATTAGCAACCATGTTTCTGATGAAGTATACCAAAATGCTGCAAATTTATTTAACGAAAAATATCTTGCCGAAATTATACTATTGATCATTACCATAAATTCCTGGAACAGACTTGCTATAGCAACTGGCATGAGAGCAGTATAGTTTATAAAAATGCGATAAAAGCTATTTGAGAAAAACCCTCTGAGCAGAGGGTTTTCTTATATCTTTCAATAAGAATGAATCAAGAAATAAATAAACAAAATACCGTATTTGCATTCTTTATTTTATGCTAAAATTCTTTATTTTTGATTCATGATACTACAAAGAATACATTTATACCTATATATAACGTTCATTTTTCTAGTGTTTTTATCCTGTCAAAAAAAAGACATTCATAGTACGAAATACAAAAACACAAAAGTTCAAATCGATAAACTTATTAGCACAGCAAATCGTTTTTATACTCATAACGAATTAGACAGTGCTTTTTTATATTACAACAAAGTAAAGTTTATTTGCGATCCAATAAATGATTCTGAAAATTATGTGAGTACACTGAATCGTATGGCAGATATTCAGCAAAATTGCGGAGATTTTGTTGGCAGTGAATCTACGGTCACTGAAGCTCTGCCTTATTTGAAGTATTTAAAAGATTCAAAACACATCTGGAATACTTATATAATATTAGGCACTAACTATGTAAACACTTATGATCATAGAAATGCATTGTTTTATTTCAGCAAAGCATTGCGTTTAAAGACATCTGAATGGAGAACTCAGACAACCAAAAGTAACATTGCTTTTTTATATATACAGCAAAAAAAGTACAACGAAGCTGTTCAGATTTTCCAACCACTGTCAACAAATATTGCTGCTCAAAAGACTCCTGAAGATTATGCAAGAATACTTGATAATATTGGATATTGTTATTTTAAAATAAATGACCCCAAAGCTATTTCTTATATGGAGAAAGCTTTAAAGATAAGGACCAAAATGAACCATAATTATGGAATGGGTACAAGTTATTATCATCTCGCACAATTTTATCAAACTAAAAATCCATCTTTGGCTAAAAAATTCATGAAGCTTAGTTACGAAAAGTTCAGCTTGGTAAACAATTTAGACGACAGAATGTTATCTTTAAAACTTTTGATCGAAAATAGTTCTGATAGAGATTTGAAAAAATACTCTACAATTTATGTCAACTTAGTTGATAGTGTTTTTGAAGTCAGGCAAAAAGCAAAAAATCAGTTTGCCCGAATAAAATATGATTCTAAAAAAGAAAAAGATGAAAATTTAAAGCTTAAAACCCACAAAGCAGAAAACGAACTACAACTAGAAAAACAAAAAAACAGAAACATCATTTCGTATATCATTATCGCCTTAAGTTTAAGTTTGATTATCGTATTATATTTCTATTTAACTTCTAAAGGAAACAGAGAAAAAATTGAAGCAACTTATAAGAGTGAAACACGAATTGCGAAGAAACTTCATGATGAACTTGCTAATGACATTTACCATACTATGGCTTTCGCCGAAAATAAAAACCTGTCTGTTTGTGAGAACAAAGAACAATTGATCAAAAATCTAAATGTAATTTATTCAAGAACACGTGACATTTCTAAAGAAAACAGCTCAATAATAACTTCAGAAAAATATACTGCTTATCTAAAAGATATGCTTGCCGGATTTAACACTTCAAATACGAACATTTTATTAAATGGCATAGAAACCGTTCCATGGAATATAATAGATGAAAATAAAAAAATAACAGTTTACAGAGTATTGCAGGAATTACTTGTAAATATGAAGAAACATAGCAATGCTTCATTAGTTGTTATTACTTTTAAGGCAACCGATAAAAGTGCAATTATTAATTATTCAGATAACGGAAAAGGTATTGATCTTAATACTATATCTATTAAAAGCGGACTCTATAATTTAGAAAACAGAATTCTTTCAATAAAAGGAATAATTGATATTAATTCATCTATTGGTAAAGGTTTTAAAGTCTTTTTCAAATTTCCTTTATAAATATGAAAAGACATTTACACTTTTTTCATAACAAAACTCTCTTGAGATATCTCCTAATGATACTAACGCTATTATTAGGAAGCGCTATATTTTTATTAAAATCTAATAAAACTGAGTTCAATTCAAAAATAAGTGAAAGAGATACATCTTATGAAATTAGAAGACTCACAGATATTGGAGATGTATTTTATGACAACTTTAAATATGATAGTGCTTTTGTTTACTACAATAAAGCTCAATTAATTTGCGACCCAAAAACAAACTCTACTGAATATGTTTATGCATTATCAAGCATTGCTGAACTACAACAAGAACAAGGTAATTATATCGCCAGCGAAGCTACTATTACAGAAGCATTACCTTATTTAAAATATATAAAAGATCCTAAATATTCCTGGAGCATATACAATACTCAAGGAGTGAATTATACAAACAATGAAGATTATAACAATGCCATAGCATACTTTAGAAAGGCTATAAAATTAAAAACAGATACCTGGAGAAAATCCATGACCTTAAACAATTTAGCTGTTGTTTATATGCATCAAAAAAAATATGAAAAAGCTAAAGAATTACTGGAGATTTTGGCATTACAAAAAAATATTTCAAAATTTGATGCTTACAATAACATTGAACATGCCTTTACAATAGACAATCTGGGATATTGTTATTACAAATTGGGAGATTCGAGAGCCTTAAATTCTTTTTATGAGGGTTTAAAAATCAGGTTTCTGCTTAACACTACTGATGGGCTGACTGCTAATTATATCCATCTTTCCTTTTTTTTCCAAAAAACCAATCCTTCTTTAGCAAAACATTATGCTTTAGAAGGATACAAAACAGCCACTAAAATAAAATCTGTATCCGGACAAATTAATGCTTTAAACCTAGTAATCAAATCCAGTGAAGGAGATGTGTTAAAAAAACATGTCCTGAAATACATTCGGCTTATTGATAGTGTAGATATTGCCAGAAAAAAAACCAAAAATCATTTTGCTGATATTAAATACACCTTTAATCAAGACAAGGAAGAAAATTTACAGCTCAAAGCAAAAAAAGCAGAAAACGAATTAAAGCTGGAAAGACAAACCACACAAACCATTATCTGTTATATTATAATTGTATTTATAATTATTTTGATTACATCGCTCTGTTTTTATCTAATTTCAAAAAGTGAAAAGGAAAAAAAGGAAGCTATTTATAAAAGTGAAATAAGAATATCTAAAAAATTACATGATGAACTTGCTAATGATGTACATGAAATATTAAACATAGTCACAAACCAAAACCTTGAAGTAACAGAGTGCAAGGAACAATTATTAAATAATTTGCAAATTATATATTCACGAGCCAGAGATATTTCTAAAGAAAACAGTACAATCGAAACAAACGAAAATTATATTAATGCATTAAAAGAAATGATTTCCGGATTTAATACCGCAAACATTAATGTATTGGTAAATGGAGCAGAAAGTATTTCGTGGAACCAGATTAATGAAACTAAAAAAGTGATTCTTTTTAGAGTATTACAGGAATTACTTATAAATATGAAGAAACATAGTCATGCTTCCTTAGTTATTATTACATTCAAAAAAGTAGATAAAACTTTTATCATTAATTACACAGATAACGGAAAAGGTATTAACATCTCAAATTTAGTTTCAAAAAGTGGATTACAAAACATAGAAAATAGAATTCTGGCAATTAAAGGAGAAATTAATATCGATTCAGCAATTGATAAAGGATTTAAAATCTTTATCGAATTTCCTTTATAGTTATGAAACATGAAAAAGGAAATCTGTTTTTAAACAAAAATAACTACAAAACTATAAATGAGTCGCTTAAGACCATGAAAAAACACAATAATGCAACTTTAATTATACTTTTATTTAAAATAATCAATAAAAATATTGAGATTTCTTATAAAGATAACGGAGCAGAAAATCATAATAATATGATCTTTTTAAAAAATAGTCTGCAAAATGTGGAAAACCGTATTAAAACAATAAACTTAACTCTTAATTTTGACCTTAATATCGAAAAAGGCTATAAGTTAAGTTTCACTTTTCCTTTATAAATAAGACAATATGTTTAAAAAAGTTTTAGTTGCCGAAGATCTGGACAGTATCAGCATCGCCGTTATTCAAGTGCTTGAAGACTTGAAAGTACCAGTAATTCATCATGTAAAATATTGCGACGATGGATTGTTAAAAATTAAAAAGGGATTAATTGACAATGAACCGTATGATTTATTAATTAGCGATTTATCTTTTAAATCAGATCACAGAAAAGTTAATCTAACATGTGGAGAAGATCTTATTGAAGCAATAAATAAAGTCCAGCCTCAATTAAAAAAGGTAGTTTTTTCGATAGAAGACAAATCTTATCGTATAAAATCTCTTTTTTCTGATTTGAGAATTAACGCTTATGTCTCTAAAGGAAGAAACAGTATTCATGAATTACAAAAAGCTATTGAAAGAACTTATAATAACGAAGAAAAAATACTTTCTTCTGATCTTTCTTTTAGTTTTAATGATAAAACTTTGATTGAAATCGAATCTTATGATATTTCAATTTTAAAATTATTAGCCCAAGGTTACATTTTAGAAAACATTTCGAGCGAGTTTAAAGCTTCTTCCATCATTCCAAACGGAACAAGCAGCATCGAAAAAAGAATTAATAAACTAAAAATATATTTTAAAGCCAATAATAATGTGCATTTAATTGCGATTGCAAAAGATTTTGGATTAGTTTAATTTTTAGATCATTTTACGGATTCCCGTAAGGAATTCCCTTTTTATAGATTTATGTTTGTATTAAATCTATTGACCTGCTAATGAAATCCAATAACAAAACTAGTTCTGCGAAAAATTTAGCCAAAAGAATTTTTTCCAAAATTAATACAACCAATAATAAAATTATCATGAAAACAATGTTGCTATGCATTTTTCTTTCCTTAAGCTTTGCTTTTGTTTCAGAAAAAACCGGATGGCTGGAAGTTGACTGGAAGATTATTTTTATTCCGGCACTTCTTGTTCTGCAAATCATAATTATAGGAACTGCTTTAAAAAACAGATATAAAAAGCATTAATTTTTTTTATTTACACACAACTTCTATAGAAATAATAAAGACAATACTGAACATGCCCCAAAAAGTTAGACACTATTTGGGGCATTTTTTATGGCAAGAAAAACAAAGTATGACTATACATTTAAATTAGAATGTGTCGAATTGGTTTTAAAGAAGCACTATTCAGATGG
>Ga0194135_10003068_pt1 | contig 10188 bp, 3 predicted proteins | sample LitLau_LLRF_2013_FD_134024 | JGI IMG/M metagenome (GOLD analysis project Ga0194135, IMG submission 134024) | Freshwater sediment microbial communities in response to fracking from North America - Little Laurel Run_MetaG_LLRF_2013 (version 2) | ecosystem: Environmental > Aquatic > Freshwater >... | reverse complement strand
TAGGGGTACTCACTTAATTCGTGGGAAATGTCCATGGTAATGGCAAAAAGGTAATCTCCACAAGAATCAGTGTATCGTTCTTCGCGGTAAAAAATCAAAGAATCATGGAAATAAATTTGAATTATTTTCAACGTTGCTAAGTAGTTCATCTAACATTGATTCTTATGGAGATGACCTTTTTGCCATTTGAATGGACATTTACCACGAATTAATTGAGTACCCCTAGTAACTGAGTACAATTACCCCAATAGATTTAATTAATTGCTTCAGGTCCTGATCTCGTAAATGATGATAATAGATCAAGACGATAAGGGAAGGTGGATATACATATGCCTACATGCATGATGGGCCATCGTATGTATGTACGAGTACCTACATGAATTAGCCAATGTCTATTTTATAATTTTTTAATATCCGTCTAATCTCTTAAAAACCAAGTAGCTTCACATTATGTAATATTAAACTTCCTACTGAACAATTTAGTTAATTGCACGAAATTTACGTAAAACTGCAATTGGGGGAGGCTCAGCCTGTCATATAGAAGGATTAACCTTAATTTCAAAGTTAATTTTAAACATTAATAATTATGAGGTAGATTCTCAGTTTAACTTACATTAGATAGACTTCACTTACTTCTATAATAGCCATGTGGGATTTTACACTTGCAATAACATTGTTTGGTAGCGAAGAGATCCATGAGGCGAAGTTAACCAAACCCGGTAAGATAGTTTTCCGTTTTTACCGAATCACTGTCTTCAGGCCCCATAACACACTCTACTTCTACTTCTTACATGCTACTTTTTTCTTATGCCATTTTACATGGCACAGTAAGATTGACTTGAACTGAGTTGATGCTTAAAATACATTTAACTGTAACTCAACGAAACCTGTTTAGGTTTGCATGATAAATTGGGCGGCGTGTACCTACGAATAAAGCCTTTTCGTAGCTGTCAGGTTTCAGGCTCAATTCGCATGTACCTACTGCATGCAGTGAAATCCAGTGGCGTATACCTATAACAAACCTGTTCATATTTCTCCTATTTTTCAATTAGTTAATAGTCTTTTAGAGCTGAAATGCTAGTGCATGTTTCAAGAATTTTATTTCGACCTCAGTAATTTAGTGAGATGTGGGTGAAATCGATTGGAAAACTACGTAGTTATCATTAATTTACTAAATGTATGAATTTTCAAGCACACTATCAGATTTGAATAGGTAGGCGAGGAGGCCCATAGCACCTAAATGGGAAAAATGTCCCCATACCTAAGGTGATTAGCTACTTTTCTGGCTTTTAGTTAAGTGTACCTCCGTACAGACACTTGAAACACAGAAGACAATCGTGTTCAAACCCCTTTCGGTGAACGCCCCTGCCCATTGTGGCTGTCAGACTCAGGTTGAATTAGCGTGTATCGGGTGCAACGCCAACGATGCCACTGATACCTGATTAGAAGCGCGTGATAGGACGTCAGGTACGTTGAGTGACAGGTTGCTGCTTTTCTTGTGCCCCTTTGGTCATTGATTACCGTGCTTGTACCTAAATCTCCAGGAGCCAGGTACATATTAAACGGACTCTTTGTGATGTAACTTCACTTGTCATGCCATGGCGAAAAAAAAATAGTCTGACTGTTTGGTCAGTCTCAGTTGCTATGATGGTGTAATATAGGCCCAAGCAGTTTTACGACGCTAAAGAACCAGCTGACGTCCTCTCCGCGTAAGCGCCATCTTGAATTTTTGGCACTTACGCGGAAAGTTCGTCGGTAGGTGTCTGAAACAATCTCTCAAAAGTCTAATACGTCTTACTGAACTGAGAACAATAAGTAAATAAATGAGAACTCTTTCTTCGTGATCACAGAGCTCACTCTTATCCAGAAACTCGAAACTCGAGAGTATTGAAAAATTCAACAGTTCAACAGTGATCGAGTGAATCATTTTAGTAAACAGATTCATGAGGGGAAACTGAGCTAGAATAGAATAGAATGTTTACTTGGTTGAGGGAGTAGGGCGGGTGAATTAGTTTAGTGAAGAGAATCATTTAGTTGAACTGAACAGATAGAACTGATTCGTCCCTTAGCTGAGGTGAACTACAATAGTCATCGTCCCTGAGTAGATAGTTATAAAGTGTCAACTCTAATTAGAATTCAAAGTCGGTAAATGTGTAATAAGAATAGTAATAAAATAATGTGTACAGAATTATTGAGTTGTCCCAAATTAGATTTATATAGGTACCTTCGCAATTTTTCATCGCTCCCCTCTTAAAGTATCACACTTATTCCACAGAAAATTAGAAAATATGCATAAAGGCCTGAAGCAAACTTTATTCTGATTCGTTCCTCAATGTAAAATAGGCTACTGCATACTAATTTCCATAACGCCGAAAGAAAATCATGTATCAGGCTAAAAGCATATTACCCGATCCACTCGTTATTACAATAATTTTAGACTCTTCTATCAAATTTGCATGATATTTGATGAAAATGATGGAGATTTCATGCACGAAACGGGCAATTACTGCGTACCTTTAGCCACATTGTTTTTGTAATTAAGCAATTTTGCGGTTTTTTAATAAATTTATTGGCTACTATACCTAGGTATCGGTCGCCATATGTACTCGTAAGTGACATGCAAATAACCGAAGGGGGTAATGAGGTTTTTGTGTTAAAAGATATTTAGCTCAAAGTACGGAGAGGCGTCCAAAGTAAAAATAGGCAAATGAAAATATTTTCAATAAGTACGTGGGACAGACCTTTCCAAAAAAAACACGGGAATTTTGTGACGCAGGCAGTTTCAAAACAAAACACTGCGAGGGACTACACAGTAAAACTGTTTTTACTTTCTACCAGCTTCCAGCTAATCTAATTATGTAATTATTTAATTAAAAGTGAAAAGTCCAATTGAATAGTGTTCCGTTTTGCAATTCTTCTTATACGTCGATAAAGTAAAAAGACGTAGACTAATAAATTGAGTATCTGACACATCAGAAGAAAAATGAGTTATGCCATGTTATCAAAAGGTTTAACCTGATTTTTTTCGACTGGCGCCGGAGGTCTCTTCGGCCTAAATTAACCAATAACCGAGGCTTCATTAATCTAGCCAAGTCAATCTTGATTACTTACCGTTTTTATATTAAATTTCTCAATAAATTTTAGCATCGACAATTTTTATTCGAGTATCGGGGTTGGTTATTTTCGAGTATGACTTTATTTGGGTCTTGTTTATTAGTATAGTTTTTTTTCTGATGTTCATGTAACTTTTTTTGGTCAAACTCATGCACACTCAGCATATACCTACATAATGAATAACTAATATACACCAAATTTAAAGTTATTAGATATTAATCAACACAAAACACCAGGGTGTAAAAATTGGACCCCGCCAAAATGTGCGGCATAACAAAGTTGTGATATAGGAAGGAAACCCCGCGCCCTGCGCATATGGTTGATATGATACCGATTTTCGACCCCGCGGTTTGTGGTTATACTTTGGCATATTATTGATTTGATATCGATGTTGGGACCCCGCGAATGGATACTTTGAAAGAATCCAGCCTTTTTGAAACGTTCCAACGACACCAAAATCAAGTGTCTACGACATCGGGAACCCACTAATCTTTTATATCATCATCTATATACCTCTATGTGATATAGAACATTGTTAAGGTCACCCTTAGTATTAAAAATACCAAAGATGGTACTGACTGGAATACTGTCCTACCTACATGACAAAATAAATATATCTATCTATCTATCTATCTATTAACAACAACATAACAGTATTAACAATAATTATTAGTTATTCTCAGGGTTCTGTGCTCGTAAAAGCCACAGTTAAAAAAATTAATGGGAAGGCAATAATTATTGTAAGCCTGATACTTTTAGAAAGTAGTTGTTTGAATTTTTCATTTCATAATTCTTTTTTTTTCCTTTATTTCAGATACAAAAAACAGTGTTGGTCTAGTTGGTTGTATTGAAGAGATTTCTCATAATGCAATTGCAATTTATTGGAATCCTCTAGAAAGTTCAGCAAAGGTAAGATAGATAAATATCTACGCACCTATATCATAATAAATAAATAAAAACGTTTTATTATTAGAAGATCATATTATAGGCCCTTTCTTACTCTTAACTCCTATATAGCTCCTTCTTCATGTTCCAACCGAATTCTCAGTTTGTTTTTATATTTAGGTATGTATGCTTTTTTCGAGAGCGCTGACATTCGACATGCCGTATCATTTATTTAACTTGCATAAAGGGTGTCCCAGGGAGGTTGGATCATAAGGTAAGGAGTGGTAGCTGACATGCAATTGAGCATCTCCTGAGGTAGAACCGTTCGCTATAGAGCCATAATGGTTTTTGCTTATTCATCCGAAAAACAATACCTTTCATGTGTCAAGTACAGGGTGTCCAAAACGCTTTCCAAGCGATCCAATTAAAATGGCTATAGGGCGAACGGTTCTACCTCAGAGATCTGAGAATTTTCCGAAATATCGACCTTCGGAGGCCCTAACTTTCTTGATATCGATATTCGGATCACAGCGTTTTGTCTGAAGTGGCTCCATTTTGATGTCAGCTATCACCGCTTAACTTATGATCCAACCTACCTGTGACAATCTGTATATTTTAAATCAGGTACCTTTGCCGCATTTGTCTTCTCCTCTCTTAGCGGAATCACCACCAGCATCTGGTTTTCTATTAGGTCGTGTAGGCAGGTACAACCGGTATGAGCCTAATGTGCCTAGCAATATTGCAAATGTATATGTAATGTCATATGACAACGCCATTGACAGTTTGCAACAACATTGAATGAGTGAAAAGTGCTCGTGAGGAAAACTAGTTCAGATCCTTATAAAGTGAGATACATGGATACATAGACGCGAACTAGTTTCAAATTATGGCGCGAAGTAACCGTTCACCGTTTATCAGAATGCCACAGACTATCACACTTTGATTTCCCTCCATATGGATTATTGACTGCAGCTGCAGGTAAACTAATTTCTTTTGACAATTATTACAATTTCCAGATCTTCTATAATTAAAGCTACAATTTTTATCTTAATATTATACCAGACACGTATTCTTATTGGTGGTAATTGTCTACGGTATTCGGAGGAAAATGGTAGCATGTAATATAGGCCATTAGTTTATGTTTGCCCGATATTCCCCAATCGCACAATATTCCCGGATCCTGGATTTCTTGCCAGCGCAGGTTCAATATTGGTTCGACAATTTGTTTTATGTAGGTACCTGTACTTAGAATTTCGAAAAATATGTACTTATGAAATTTTTTTAAGAAAACTGTGTAATATCTTGTTTTTAAGATAAGAAGATGAATTTCGGTAAAAACCATAGGAGGTGAGGTATAAAATAGATAATGGTTGAAATTTGGAAAAAACAGTAAATAATATTTTTATATTATTATAATTTTAAAGATCTACTAATTTCATTCTTCTACCTATATATTAAACAGATTAAATGCAAAAAAAATGAAATCTACCTATGACTGTGACTTGCCAAAGGATTTTATGTAGTTATAGGTGTATTAAATATTATTGTTTTTGTTTCAGATTAACGTAGCAGTGCAATGTCTAAGTACCGACTTCAGTAGTCAAAAAGGAGTTAAGGTACGTATAAATTGACTATAGCAGCACCTACCACACCCAATTCTTCAATAGAACATCAGACCATCATGATTGATCAACGATCAATGACAATGAGTCCATTCAAGTCAATGCATTGGGCTTTTAAATGTCGGGACCGCCTGTGTCTCAATATTGCGTTGCTTCAATTTGCATTAATTAGTTGCTCCGTCTGTTGGAATCTTAGGAAAATTTAAGATCCGGCTATGGAAGGATTTTATTTGAGTTGGCACTGATTGGTACTTGCAAATCCTCAAACTGAACTGGAAACTACAAGTCTACAAGAAAGAAGTCCCAAGAATAGAAGAAGGGCGAACTGAGTTGAATTAGTAGGGGTACTGAGTTACTTCATGGAAATGGAAATCAGAATTTTAAAAAACAGAGCCCCAAAAGAATCAGTGGTAGACGAACTAATACTGAGCACAAAGGTTTCCGACTAGCCATTCCTGTTTCGATTTCCATGGAGTAACTCTGCATAAAAAACTGAAGAAATGATAGTTAAAACCGGTGTACTGTGCAAGGAGGTATTGAGTGGTCTCTGTTGTCTTCGGTTATGATGAAAAATATAAGCCTTTATTTATTTTAATTTTTTTTGGCGAATCACACGTTAACAATCAGATCAAAAGTCCATAAAAATTACTAAGAAGTAACTTTCTTAAAAAAAAAAGAACATTAGAATCCATGAATGTCTTCATATAAGCAAAACTATTAAATCCGAACTTTCTAATATACGAGTACATATGAATTGGTAGTCAATTAGCCCAAGTCATTTCCAGTGTGTAAAAAATCCCCCCAATCATTCCCACTGGACCTCCCTCAGCACCTCATACTCCCTCCTACCCGCTCCAACTTGGCAGAGGTGGATTATAGAATATATATATACAAGGTAACTTTATTACTGCAAAAAATACCTTAAATATCCCTGAATACCTAAGATAAGCAAAACTATTGAATGCTAACTTTCTATCTTAATATGAATCGGTAGTAAATTAGCCCACGCCAGAGGCGTCCCCAGTGTGTCAAAAAAGCCCCCCATAAACTAGTACCGTACAATGGGTAGCCCCGCGTCTGCGCCAACGCGTCTCTCGCGACATGAATGGGTAGTACGGCAGCCGAGAGACTCAAAAGCCAACCCACCTTGCATTCATTTTAAAAAGGACTACGTCATACTATTATCAATCACATGCATGGTGATTGGTGCTTCTACTGGCTAGTGTGCGAAAGTTCTTGAGCTCGAACTGTGTTATGCCATGCCTCATGGCGATTTGTTACAAAAACCCACTGCGTTTTTGGGCTACTCTCAACATAAACTACGACAGCGAATCGAGGCTTCACGCTCAACACAGTAAAAAGGTTTCAAATTTTCCTTCAGCAGATTTTGATGCTTCTAATGCACATAATTATGTAACGTAAGCCAGTGGAAACCTCTATTGATACCTTGCACAGTAAAACGATCATTATTATACTGTCTTAGTCTGAGTTTTGTTGGGCTTCTCAAGACGAGCTACCAAAATAGGTAACTTAAAAGTAAACATTCCCTGGGAACAAAATCTGAATAAATAGGTATACACCTGAAAATAGACGGTGAGGTTAATAACTCAACAGATTATAAAGAAACGCATGAAGTTTTAGATAAATACAGGGAGGTTCAGGTACATGGAAACGATTAGCGAGATTAATTTGGGGGGGTCAAGGGGTCAAAAGGTGACTACGAGCAGGTGAGAGGCCCCCCAACCTATAGGTACCTACCTGCTTCTTATCTCAGCCTGCACCTTCTTCTCTAGGTATCGCATTACACTAACAAAGAAATTACTTGCAGTCATTTAGAGGCGCAAAAAACAAACAGTTTTAGTGTTATTTTTCTGGTCATATTTTCTCGGACTTGGTTTTAGTAATTAGGTAGGATCGTAGGATACCTTACAAGTGCCAGGCTTAAGTCTCGTTTATTATTTCCTATCTTGATTCTTGTATATCGTCGTATAGAGTGTAGGAACAGGAACCCAACAAACTATATGGGTACATCGTTTAGAAAAGTTGGTCCACATAAAAAAATCGGTTAATTTTTAAAATCAAATAAAAATAAATTTATATTTTTTCCAGGGCTTACCTTTACATATTCAAGTAGACACCTATGAAGACCCCAGGGATGAACAAATCTTCCATAGGGGTTACTGCCAAATTAAAGTCTTCTGTGATAAGGTAAGATTTGTTATATTTTTTCGTCTCTAGGGCTAGGGCCTAACCAAACCTAGACGATGGCCTAAGGATCCAAATCTAGACGTAGTTGGTCTTAGTCTGTAAATTTAAACTAAGCGGGGGTCTTTGCTTGGCCTTAAAAAACGTGACAAAGCATTGGTCTTGGTCTCTAAATCTAGAGGGCTATTGTGTTCGGATCGTCGTCTCTAATTAAATATTTACTTAAAGGGGGCCTTGGCTTGGTCCTTGGATCCTGGTTTTTGATAAGATATATAACTCGATCGAGACAAAAACCGAAACCGAGACTAAGCGAACACATCATAGACGGGTTGGAAAATGGTCAGTTACAGACGTTACAGTCGAAGAATATGGGGCGACTGGCCTGAAATATGCTGAGAATAGGCAATAAACCTATTGGAGGAGGCGGGAAGAGCCCAAAGGGCCCTGGTGAAAAGATTTGGGATAACGTGTAAATGGAATGGATAGATTAATATGTATGGGATGGCCTAAATTTGATTGTTATAATGGGCCCATCCAGGCACAGGCCCGAGATACCGTTGAGTGCTCCACCATGCTTTATGGTCAGACTCCAAATAGGGTATTCGTTAATTATTTACCGCTAAAAGGACCGAGAAGTACAGGGTGTCCCTGGTTTGAACCTGACCTTGACTGAAGTTTAAAGTTTGTAAAGTTCTTAATAGAACAAGCTCGAAACAAAGAGCATATTTTAAAAGCTGACACACTCGTAGAAATGTGAATAACCCCGATTCGTGTTAAAATCATACTACGTGACGTCACGAGTGTATAGCGATTTGTTCATGATGCGTGACGTCATAAATCTCCAGCGTCTTTGCCAACGCATTGGCTTTCATTCATTAAATGTCCTCTTCAGGGAATTTGCACCTGTCAAAGTATAATTTTCAGTTGCTTTTTTGCCTTGCGCCACTAGGCTTGATACAGTAAATGTGTCTGCCCCCTATTGACATTTAAAGCCCATTTCCCTCGTGATTTGACCTTGGCTGGCAAGTGATTTGTACCTGCAATGGGCATTAGTGTGGGCAGCCTCGTTGGCGTGTAAATTCGTGATTCCTTAGCGGGTGTTTGTCTGTCCGTCCGAGTCACGACAGCTTTTAAGACAAGACGATCATGCTGCTGCGCGGGCTCCCGAGTTGACCTCTGCGCAGACTGGGTCAAATGCCTACTGCGCACACTAATTGCTTTTTGCTGTTTTTTTTTTATTGTTTCATGGTTGTTTTATACTGAACCGATTTCTCTCCTCTTTTTGGTCTTTTTCTTTCTTTTTTTCGTCTGGTAGCTACCTACGTACTATTAGACCTATTTTACATTCTAATCGTACTGCTTAACTTCCTATACACTTCACAGGGTATACAGTGATTGGAGGTCTTGAACAGTAAAACGTTTTTAACTTCACTTTATGCTGAATCTTATTACGAGATTAACTCAAACCGGTGTCAATGCACAAAATTATACAAAACAAAAACTGTTTCAACCACTAGGTAGGTATATTGCCATGCTCTGAGGCGGTATTCATTGAGCTTCAGGTATAGAGCTGTCGGCTAAATATTCCAATGAACGGGTGAAGGTTATCATGAACAAAAAAAGGTGCTCCCACAAAAACTAGTGAAATCCGATGTGATGAAAATGCTTCCATATGATTGGCTTCACATATTTTCGTTGACCAATGGACATTTGATCTTAGGTGGCCAATCATTTACCACGAAATTCGATCTAGCGTGCAACCACGTAGCCTGCTTTTTTTCTTTATGATGAAATAAGAATATCACCGAAAATATCGGGATCAGACATTTGACACTTTGCGGCAACCGAAAAAATTGTTTCGTAATTTAATAGTATTAGATTAGGCAACTTAAATGGGAAAGGTTACAATGATTTTTTATTGCCTTACGAGTGAAACGGGCGTAATTTATGAATTTTCTTGGCACATCTCCAAATTGCGTTGTACCTTTATGAAAAACTTTCCTTGGGTACCTACCTACCTTAGCACCAAACTTACCCTTATTTAAATTGAAAATCACAATGGGGTGAGTAACGGCTGAAACAGTGTCTATACTACGGTATTAGTTTCAAACATCGTACCTTGCTTACACGGACAAAAAGCACGATAGACTATAAAACTTCACATGAGTAAGAAATAAACTAACCAAAGGAATGAAGGGGTAGATATTTTCCATGGGATAATAGGAAATAGACGGTAACACAACACTTTTACTCATTTTTGGTGGTCTGTTAAGAAAAATGCATATTGGTATAATTCCCACGAGAGAAAGAAGAGAAATAACTCCGGCCCTCGCAGGTACTAATTATCTCTTAAAATCATTTA
>Ga0194135_10003067_pt1 | contig 10188 bp, 10 predicted proteins | sample LitLau_LLRF_2013_FD_134024 | JGI IMG/M metagenome (GOLD analysis project Ga0194135, IMG submission 134024) | Freshwater sediment microbial communities in response to fracking from North America - Little Laurel Run_MetaG_LLRF_2013 (version 2) | ecosystem: Environmental > Aquatic > Freshwater >... | reverse complement strand
ATTGTAAATAAAATTGGTGATTGTAGTAAAGTGTCAAGTTCGGCGCGGCGGCCGGAATCCTTTAGTCACCTTTTGTCCTTTCCATTTATGCGGCTCAAGATGAGGGTTGAATTCTCGTGTTGAGTTCGCTTAGTTCCTCCTCCTTAATAAATGAATGAAGATGAAATGGAGAAGAACATGGAAAATGTGCCTTCTTGACTAAAAATCCAGGTTGGGTGTCAGGAGGGGAGACAACTGGAATTGGAATTCCAGCACACGTCAATTTCTGACACAAACCAAATGAAGCGTCTGTAGAATTCTCATTCGGTTGTTGTATCCTCCTTTTTCATTTCTGAATTCCTTGAAATTCCTTTTCCGATTAGGTTAATAATTGTAATTTTGAATTGACTTTATATAAATTTTGAAAATAACAAAGGATTCATCTAAGTTTCCTAAGAATGCTTTTTGTTTTCGAAACTTTTGATAATGTTTGGATTCCTGCTGAGTTTCTCTCTCCTTGCTCAGTCTCTCCCAATGGGCCAAGGAGATGATGAGTTGGATTTGGGCATTTGGAAGAAAAAGTGAGAGCGGAGTCATGGGCATGGACGGAATCTGTTTGACGTTAACTAATTGAATTTCATTTTAAGATTGTGCTGGCGGCCCAACGAATTGTGAGGAAGGGAAGTGTGGCGTGAAGAAGAAATGCAGGAAGGGCCTAGTGGCAGTTACTGAAATCAATTGCTCACTCCCGAATGGAACCGGTAGTATCCGTTGCTGCAAGTGTGATGGAGGAATCCCGTCCATCACGGGCTCTGTGCCGGACTTCCCCAACACCAATACGGGGACTGTTCAAGTGATCTGTAATGGAGCTGGTCCCTGTAATCCCAGTGGGGCTCCCAGTAGCGTAATGACGGGGAAGTAAGCAGTTGGAATCCATAAAACAGTACTACATAATAAAATTACAGCTCGCGGATCATTTTAATCTGAAGGTAAAAGACTACAACTTTCCCGCTAGTAACGAAAAGGAATTTCCTAAAAAAAAACAGACTTTACTGGAATTGCTGCAAAACAGAAATGCTGGAAGTTACGTATTGGGTGGATTCTATTTGTCGATTGGTCCCTTATTGGCTTCCCAGTCCATGAAGCTTCCGCGGTACAACCTTCAATCACAAAAATAGGGTAACACCCCACCCGTTTTCGTGGTTGGTAGAAGGAGGATTCAGAGTTCACCTACCGGCAGCTTTCTATGGGAATGACTCCATTGAGGTTCTCAACCGCCGCCGCTGCTCTCCCACCACTCCGACACGAGAAAACGAGATTTTTCGAGTTTTTGTCGAATCCATATTTGGCCTTGAACTGCTCTTCGTTCAAATTCTTAAATGCCCCAGCCACTTCGCCTACTAGAAACAGCAGAAAAGAGGAAAGTTGACATAAACAGTAAGAAATTTAGGGACGAAACGGCTACGCTAATCACCAATCATGATTGATTAATCACTACAACAAAATAAGCAAGAAATAAATAAGTTAAGTACGCTCATCCTTCAAATTGAGTCGACTACTTACGTGGGATATTGATGGATCCAGAAATGCGTCCCGATGCGAATTCTTCTGGGCTCCGCACATCAATCACAACCAGTTCTAAATACAGGAACAGACGAGAGATGATGATTTGATCAAGTTGACATCCGTTCCCTCTAACCATGTTACCGTTACCTTTCTTACGGACCCCCGCTTCCAAGTCTTTGAATGCAATATCTGCTCATTAGAAAGAAAGTTCAAAATTAATAGTTTCTCTGTTTAAGGTTTGGTCATCGTCGTCTTTACGTCATTATGCTAAGGAGTTCATTTACCTTTGACTTTGCCATCTCCTGCCTTTGCCGGCCCGGCCTTATCCGGCATGATTAATTTCAATTCAATTTAAGTTAATTTGGGCATGAATGGCTTGATTACTTTAACAATTTTGAACGATTTATTAGACCTTCTTCACCTTGGATTTTTGATATTTAGAATTATTGATCGCTCGAATCACCCGCCAAAATTAAATTTGGAGTTGATGTGTGCAGGCCATGCTCAACAGATGATGGCAGTCCCATATTTTGTTTTCTGCAAGTTCATTGAACTCACCCCCTCACCTCTCCCACCCACAAATCAGATGGGAAGGCAGGAAGGCCTTCTTTCCTTTCCATCTGATTAGTCAGTCTGTGTAAAGCAGTTGACGGAGCAACAACTCCAGCGGTGTTGAAAGTTATACAAGCTCAATTTAATTTGAATGTCCACAAGTTTCATCAAAGTTCTTCCGTCATATTCAGGAAATTATCCACTACTGTACCTTTAAACTCCGTTCTCCCGATGTGAAATCAGCTGTCATCTATACCGTCTTGTGAAAAAAGTCAATTAATCACGACAAAAAACTAAGAAAACCTAAGGTATGTCTGTGTAAGGTGATGGTCTTATTTTAAAATTCAAGTTGAGCTAAACTGAAACCGACTCTAATAATTGCCCTAGCTATATTTCCTTTTTAGGGATCAGAATGGAACACGGGAAATATGTGTCTGAGGAGCAGATGATGCTTCCCTGCCGGTTCTATGTGAATGGATTCTGTGCCAACGGGGCACGCTGTCGATTCTACCATCCGTCCCCAGCCCAGCTTCCAAGGGCTATTCATGTCCCACCGCTCCCAGCTGATTTCGGCTCACAGGAAGGTATGATGCGAGGAGGGAATCGGCCAGCTGAGCGTTCAGGATCGGGTTATGGCTATGCTCCTCCCCCATCGTTCGACTTTGTTTCAGCACCACGCCCAACGCAGTGCTATTTTGGTCGAGAGCCGGATGCGATGATGCGTAAGTCTGACTGATCAGAGTTTGTTACATGTACACAAGTTAGCAAGTACAGTTTTACTAGGCATACGTCACAAAAAGTTTAATGTTGACTGAGATTGTTATAGGTGCTGAAAATGAAGGAAGGCGTGGTGGTCGCCGAGGCTACAATGGGCATGGGCAAGAAGGGGATGCTAGACGAACTTATTTACCGCGTGGGGTCACGTCCACTTATCAGAATGGAATGGTCAGCTACGAGTACCCTCCAAATCAGGAAACGGCACGACCTGGAGAGGGACGCACGATGTTCACCCACATCAACTGGAATGAATTCCTACTTCCAGGGATGTCTGCTCCACCATACGTCGATGTTCCATTGGAATTGGATGAAGACGAGTAAGTTTCATTCTTACTTGAAAGTAGGCACTTGAAAAATACAAATGAAACTTACTCATCATCATTTTTTGCTCAAACTGTTAGTAAAATTACAATTGATCGAATCCTCTCTTTTAATTTTTTTTTTGTAGATCTCCAGCAGACGGAGGGACCGCGGATCGTACACAACGTCCAGAGCAGGTTGAAACGGCTTCGGATAATGCTGATGCACCACCGGAGGGTTTGCAGAAGAAGAAGATGACTCCGCGTGAGGAATTTCAGCTCAAGGTCAAAAGTATTGCATTGGAAGTTGATGCACCAGTCCCAGGCCCGCCAGTTCGTTCCTTGGACTCTTTCTTTAGCAACTACAACAACTTGGACTTGGAGCGTCTCCCACCGGTGACCAACTTTATAAAAATTTAGTCTCCATTACTGAGGAAGAGAAACAAAATTATTTCAGAAACCTTAGAATATCTTTTCTCTCCAAAAGGAAATGTTGGAGCGAAAGAGAGAAGTTTCCGCGACCGTCACTAGACCACCGGCGTCTGACGAGAAGGCAACTGAGATGACCAGTTGCCCCACGATCCCTGAGCTTGAGGAGGGTGAGCTGGTGGATTCGGATTCATTTGAAGGGGGAAGCAACGCAGTGTCTGAAGACTCCACCGACAACGAGCTGGCCTACTTCAATGTCAGTGAAGACGGGGATGAGCCCTCCACTGAGAGTACGATCGCGGATGATGAGTCCCCCACCAATGCGACTGATGACGCTGAGGACCCTTCCACCAATGAGAGTGAAGACACGGATGAGAACGGCAATAATAAGGCAAAAGGTACTGTTGATGAAGATCTCTGAAGAACCCTGCCTAAATAAGTCAAGAAAGTAACTAAACTAAACACGATCACTGAAAACCAAGAATGTCAGAATCTAACAAAATAATTATGTGAAAGAGTTATGTCAAAGAGAGAAAATGTCATGTACAACCCATACCCAATTATGTTTGGAATCTCAGAAAATATCAAAGGGTCAAAATAAACCCCACGTCGTAATTAGTCATCCAAAATAGGATTATTTTATTTCCGTAGGATAATTATTTCTTACGATGCGTAGTGTCAATCGGGAGCTTAAATTTATTTTTTTACTTTTTTACTTTTTTAGTTTTTACAATCGTGATACAATTCCTTGAAATGCGATTTAATTGAGTTCATTAAAGTTTTAGAATTCACCGTTTTTAAAAGTGATTAGAGTCCTCTCATGAGACTCCTCTCATATTTTTAGTGGAACACTATCCGGAAATGCTTAGAGAATTCCACCGATTCGGAACTTTGAGTTCGCCGTATGGCTTCTTTGAGCTAAAACTGTAACATTTGAGAGATTTATCTTATCACCGCCTCCTCATGTTCTTGCCAAGCATTAAAATTTGCAATAACTCTTGCCCTTGTTCGGGGGGTCTTCGCAGAGAGTGGAGTTAAACTTCCCATGTTAGCCAAGACATGACATGCTTTATGTTTCCCAAAATCCAAAGTATAAACAACCACGTCCGATCCGACATCCCAATTCCCAAAGCCTTTTTCCAAATTCCGACAAACGGGACGCTTTTGCAGGAAACCGAACGGGATGTGGGTGGGTGATTTATTAGGCTGAAATTATTGTTAGTGCCAAAAGGAAGAAGGGAAAGCCTGGCAGGAAGAATGTGACGGTGACGGTGCTGCTGGGCTGCTCTTGGTGTTGATGGTTTCTGTCTTGGGTACAAAGTGGAAAGTGGTGCTTGGGGTTTTTTTTTAATGAAAATGTGGATGTGATCCTTGATTTGTGAATTTGTGAGAAATCAGAGCGTGGAGATAAGGGTGTGGGGAAACTAGTTCCCGTATCCCATATCACATTTCCAAGTAAAGTACTTTACTATAGGAATGGGGTTGTGCTGGACGAGTACAATGCCAAAGAGTGACACTCTTCTATAGTTTAGTTTAGTCATTTCGCTTATTTGCAACTTTTAATTATCATGACATTCAGTTTCTGCATAGCCAGTCGAGTGGTGTAGTAGTGTTGGTGTGTGTGTCTTTTTAATAGTTTTATTCCACGCATTTCGTGGTTTCGGAACAGGGAAAAACTTCCGGACAGAGGCGTGGGACTAATTTGACTTTTATTTTTCTAAACTCAATTCAAATTTTAACACAAAAATGACATTTCGGCAGAGATGCAAGCATTTCAAAATGGAAACATTATATTTTCATTTCCACTTGTTGTTGGTGACAGTGACAGTGGGACAGAGTTCTCCGCAGATTAATTTCGGTGACATTGGCCGGCCGGCCCCGGATCTGAATCTGAATTTAATTAAACTCCAGACTTGCTGTGACCTTGGGCGTGACCCCTCCCGACGAGAATGTCCATCCGAACTGAAACCCTTACCAGAAGTAATGCGGCTAAAAGAATGGGAAATTCCAGCCCGAATTACTCTCACAAACAAAAGGACGACCGCTTTGTAACGTTGCAACATAAAAATACGTTTTACACTTTTAAAAAAAATGTCGAGTTTTAGAATTTTTATTCTTTTCAGACTCACAACTTACCCGATGACATGTGAACAGAAAGAATTTGATTTAGATCCGAGAAATGAGGAGGGAAGACCCGCCAATTTCCAATTTCAGTTTCAACCTGATGGGTACTTGATGATCGGGGATCGAAATAATGCGGACTACATCCATCCCGCATCTTTTTGCATTGATGGGTAAGCCAATTAAATCCATTGGTGTCCTGGCGGGAAATTCAATTAGTACTCCTTTTCTTGTAATGTGTCTAGGATTACCCAAACCAAGTTGTCAATCCGAACCTGTAATGCCACCTGTACAAAGGAAGAGCCCTGCATTCGGAAATGTTGTCCATTGCATCAACTGTTTGATTTACACCAAACACGGCCGCGATGCATTGATGGAGTTCCGCCCAGTAGGCCCTGGACGCCCAAATTATACTCAAAACCGTCGAATCCCAAAACTCAAGTTGACCTTGCCGCCAAGCCGGAAGTGAAGCCAAGGATTATGATTCGCTCTCCCCCAACATGGCATCACAACTGTCAACTGACGGAGGAAGGGCGACCAATCACCCTCAGTATGCCGTACAGTCTCGACAGGAATTTAACTCCGCCCGATTACGAATTACACCCTCTCCGGTAAGTTTCTCGTTTTCGAAAAAAGACGGACAGGCTTCCAAAATAAAATGCGCTGGGATTGCAGTGCCCGGCTCGGATTGGATGGGAAACTATTTAGTCGGAACCTTCATCGTCAATGGGAAGCTTTGCCGGACGACGAGTATTGCTCCGACGGCTTAACGATTGCGGATGATACATCTCACGTCTACACCGACGACATTGAGGAAACCATATACATCCTCTGCGCAATGTCAGAACAAAAGGTAAATTTGGCGGGGAATTTTATACAATTTTTAAACTGAAATTTTAAATTCTGCGCAGGAGGAACAAGCATCCGAATATTATGCAGGCCTCGCAATTGCCTGTTCCATGTTTGCCTTGATTACTGTCCTGGTCTATTTCTTACTCCTGGAGAAACAGAACATTCACGGGTGGACGACAATGTCGCATTCATCTGCCGTCTTTTTCCTATTCATTTTTCTAGGCGTGGCTCATTTGACGAAGGAAGATGAGCATTTACATTCTACCGTTGTATGTCAGCTCGTGGGCGTTGCTGTGCATTACTTTTGGATTGCCGTTTTCTGTTGGTATGCCCCAACACATGGAATTTGAATTTTCCCGCCTTCTCCTACATACAGTTTTGACACGTTCCAGGTTACTGGTCTTGAGTTTTGACCTTTGGCTCACATTTCGATCAATCTCAATCGCAAGTGCTCGAAGGGGATGTCGGAGATTTTTATTTTATTCAATCTTCGGTTGGGGATTCCCACTCCTCTTCGTTCTTGGCTCTTGGTGTATGGACATGAAGTTTGCGTAAAGAATTTCAATTATTACCGCCAAAGCTCCCAAGTGCGTGTCAAATGTTACGCATAAATTTTTGCAGTGAGGATCCGGATACGCAAATCAAAGTGCCAATGTACGGAGGTATGAATGGGGAAATGCAAATGCTTATTAATAATTTTGAATTTTACCGCCCTCGCTCATGACACGAACTTGTTTCTGCGCAGACTCGTTTTGCTACATTAGTCGCTACGCCCTTTTGGAGTATCTTTATATCCCCAGTGCGATTCTCTTCCTGATCAACATGGCCTTCTTTCTTTTGACGGCCTGGACACTTCTCATGTATCAAAGAAGTACAAAAATGGCCACAAAAAACATGCAGAAGAATCGGCAGACGTAAGTTTTTAATTTGAATTAACGCAATAAAATGGTAAATAGTACTTTCATCTTTCCCCGCTTAGGTTTTTACTATATGTGAAACTGTTCGTCGTTGCTGGGATGCTTTGGATCATTGAGCTAATTGGGTAAACAGACGTCATTAAAAGAAAACGTTGTATTTTTTAAATATATGTGAATTTTTTTCATGAGTTTTGTATCTCGGATGATTCCATTGCAGTTGTAAGTTTGTACACTTCCTTAAAACGGTTGATGTTGATGGTTGATGAAAGCTGATGTTTCGATTGTCTTTAAACAGTTTTGATAAGCGGGGCGCATGCTCCATGGTACGTCCAAATTTTTGACACGGTCAACGTCCTTCAACCAGTTTTCATCTTTATCATCTTCGTCCTCAAATGGGAGGTCATCAATGCCCTCCATGAGAAATACGTCTGGATACGACGTGAGTCGTGATTTACGTGATTTAGGCAAAGGTCAACCATTGAGCAAGTCATAGTGACCTTTTTCTATTTATTCCTTAGCCATTGTTTACCCTGCAAGGGTCCTCCTGCTCCGGTTTCGTAAGAAAAGCAACCCGACTCAGGAATCAACTGCTCTTAACTCCAGAACCAACGACACAAATATCTCCAGGGTCAGTACCGGCGGAAATGTAGAGGAAGGGAACTCATCCTTATAATGCACGCCTACGCAATATTATATACGCAATATTCTTAGTGTGTCAAATCTCAACCTGTGGAAATTTAATTTATTCCACTGCTTCTCATTCTAAAATTGGAACAAATGTTGCAAAACGCCTTCGGCGTTCTATTTATACCCTATAACCTTTATTTATATAGGGCATTAGTTTTACCCTAAAATGTTATTCAAATCTAAATTGAATTTAAAAAAAAACTTCCCTGTGTATTTCTCGTCTTCATTTTCCTTAGTTTGTAACTGGTTGAATAATAAAAGGATTCTTGTTGATGTTTTCAATGGGGATTATGATTCCAGAACCACCTCTTTCCCGCCTTGGCGGTTGAATGATATTTCCGACTGGTCTTCCATTCGGCGGGGGAATCCAAACCTCCTGGTTTCCTGAACTCCCATTTTCCCGCCGTGGTGGTTGAACGATATTACCACCAGGGGTTACAACCGGAACAGGACGACCATTTGGCGGGGGAATCCAAACTTCCTGGTTTCCTGAATTCCCATTTTCCCGCCGTGGTGGTTGAACGATATTACCACCAGGGGTTACAACCGGAACAGGACGACCGTTTGGCGGCGGAATCCAAACTTCTTGGTTTGTAGCTGAATCTCCAGTTTCCCGCCGTGGTGGTTGAATAATTTGCGCCGGTTTTCGAACGGGACTTCCATTCGGAATCCACACCCCGTCATCTCTCGGAAGTGTATAATCTTGCCTTGGCGGTTGAATTATAGGTCCAGACCTACCGTTTTCCCACCGCAGCGGTTGAACAATGTTTCCCACAGGGCGGTAGTTTGATACTGGATGTGGAATCCAAATTCCTTCATTTCCAGAACTTTCCAACTCCAGCCGTGGTGGTAGCATACGTTGGACGAGTTTCCCCACCCGGTTACCATTTGGCGGTGGAATCCAAATTACTTCGTTTTCAGGAGTTCTTTCTCCACCTTGTCTTGGGGGTTGAATCATGTTTCCAACGTCGACATTTTCCCTCCGTGGTGGTTGAATAATTTGCGGATGCCCTTCGACCTCAAAAATCCCGGCAATAATAACACCAAAGAGAATTGCCTATGATAATAATGATTAAAAGTATTTGAATATTAGTCAGACAATTGAGAATGAAAGCAACTCCGAAAGAAAACGTGCAGAGTTGCGTACCAATTCCATGTCGTTGAATTGAATGACAACTTCAGTAGAACTTGACGGATACTTGGACTTGGAGTCGATGCGAGCTCTTTCCAAGCCAACTTTTGTCTAACTGAAACCTACATGTATCTCGTGGATTATAAACTCGGTTTTTCATTGTTGAAACATATAATTTGGTGTAATAGTTTAAATTGTTCCAGGAATCTTGTTATTCATTCCCCTCCAACAAGCCGACTTTTTTTAGTATAATTAAAAGTGACACGGCAAATCTCTCCTGGAAGGAGATGACGCATTGAGCCTGGTGATGCAATTTTTTTCAATTGGTTTTGTGTCCCGTCGAGACGTAACCTCGTATTAAAATTTCCACGCAACAACAACCGGGCGCACGCGACATTGAAAACTTTCAAGGTTAGTTTTTTAGTTGTCAAAAATTCAAATTCATTGTTGTGTTTTATGCGTCTCATTTCACTGAAACGCTACACGATTTCCAACTTGGCGTCCGCTCAGATGACGAGCAATGAAAAAATTGCCATGATAACATTACGTCCAGATAGTCCAGATAAGGGAAAATCAAACAACACAAAATGCAACCACTAAAAACTAAATCAGAACCACCCGATTCTCTTTACGTGAGATTTTTTAAAAAAATATTTTTTCAGTATTTCTGGAACCTATCACTTTTGAACTTTTTCATATAACCTTACTTTTCCAATACGTTTTCTCTAAGAGCATTTGAAACGTAAGAATGTCTGGACGTCATCTAGGGTGTGGAGCTGTAGGGAATTACTGCGCAGGCGGAACTTTCGGTTGTAGAAATGGCGGCTCGGACTGTGGCGACCCACCGGGAGCAATCGTCATCCGCCCTTCCTGTGGT
>Ga0194135_10003066_pt1 | contig 10189 bp, 8 predicted proteins | sample LitLau_LLRF_2013_FD_134024 | JGI IMG/M metagenome (GOLD analysis project Ga0194135, IMG submission 134024) | Freshwater sediment microbial communities in response to fracking from North America - Little Laurel Run_MetaG_LLRF_2013 (version 2) | ecosystem: Environmental > Aquatic > Freshwater >... | reverse complement strand
ATTCTACTCAAGCGTCTTTCGCGTCTTCCGGGTCTGGGCTAAAGTCTGAGTATTTGGAACTGGCTGGGCGGGTGGCCAGGAAATAGGAACCCTACAGAAGTTCATTGACTCCTGTTCAACAGATTTGACCTCCTGCTAACCTCTAACGTAGTGAAGTTCCAATTGTTATGACGCAACTGCTTGTTTGGACTGGAAATTATGGGCGAAAGTTAGTGAACAGGTCACACGGCGTCAAACATTTAGACAGGCGATCAACTTTTAGATCCAGTGTCCTCAGTCAGTCAGTCATTCCTAGTGAGTAGTTAAGTTATATAACAGTACAAAATTAAGTTTCCAATTGACAATTGATTGTGATCCTATTCGATCTCTCAACTCTTATACGACGACGACGGCACTTCTTTAATTATTAGAGAAATAATGTCTGATAAAAGCGAAAGTGAGTTTTCGATCATGATGCAGAGGTCAGAGCCGGATGGGGCTCCAAACCATGGGAACGTCAGCCTACTCTCCTTCACTATGACCTCATCCAGCCCCACCAACAATGGACACCTCACCTCTTCCCCTAGTCACAATGCTTCCAAAGAAAGCTCATTCTCCTCCGATAAGTCAGTTAGCCCAATCATGAGCAAAAGCACTTTAGGCTGCAACAGTGGACAGGAATTAGAATTTGGGAACAGTAGGGAGTCCTCCCCTCTTCCGCGGGCCCGTTGCATTGGAGATGGAGATGGGAGTGGCGGGATCGGGATCACAGTTGATGACGCAGATGAGCCGGACGGAATTTTTGAAAGTGCAATTGGGACAATGGAGTCCAGGATACGTCCTGGAGAATTTGTGATGCGAGTCCTCTTTGCAGAATTTACTTCGCAGGCAGAAAAAAAGATTGAATCTGTGATGCTGGAACCCCCGGTAAGTTAGTCTTTAGGCGGGGACTAAGAATGGTAAACGTCAGTTTTGAATGTTCTTTTCTTTCTAGGAGCGGTCTTTGTCCAAGTCATTGCAGAGAGGGGAGGATCCTGCCTTTGACCAACTCCTAGTCGCTTTAAGGTTAGTTGAATGAAAGTATTAAAAGGTTAGTTTTTGAAATGGGACAGGCAATTCCTAAATTTGGAAACAATTCTGAATCAACTGCCCGTTTTTTTTTTTTTCTTTTCAGCTCAGTCTCCGAGCATTGTCTTCCGTCAATTCTGCGCACACTCTTTGCATGGTACGATCGACAGGCTGTGGCCTGGTTGGGAAATCCAATGTCAAGTGGCTCTGTATCCAGTGGAACGGGGAGTTCCCTCAGTTCATGCGTTGACTACCTCGAGAAGGAGCAAATGCTCCTCGATCCTGTGATGATGGAGCGTCGGGATATGGCAGTAGAATTCATTTTCTGTCTTGTCCTTATCGAAGTCCTCAAGCAACTTCCGTTTCATCCCGGGCATCTTGACCTGGTTGGGAAATTTGAGGATTTGGCATTTGCTCATTTTAAATACCGTGAAGGGTACGCATGGCATCATTCATCATTTTCAGTAATTACTTAAAAAATCTTTGTTTAATACTTCTAAATAAACATTTGATTTGCAGTACTGGAGTCCATGCAGCTAACGGCCTCATCATTGCGGATTTATTTGCAGAAGTTCTTGGGGTTCTGGCCCAAGCAAGGTTCGGTTCTGTCCGAGTTCGATTCTTGAACGAATTGGCAGAGCTTCGAGGGAAAGAGACCGCAGCGACTACAGCAATTACGCAGTCCATCGTCTCTCTCCTCATGGGAATGAAGTTCTTTCGTATCAAAATGGCCCCCATTGAGGATTTTGAAGCCTCTTTCCAGTTTCTTACCGAATGCGCCAAGTATTTCTTGGAAGTGAAGCAGCGAGATATCAAGCACGCACTGGCGGGTCTCTTTGTGGAAACTTTGGTTCCTGTTGCTGCGGTGAGGATCCTACCTGCACTATCATTGATTCCTTTAGCTCCAAACTGAAATATAAACTTGTTCATGTCATTTCCAGTCGGTGAAACATGAAGTGAACGTACCCTGTCTGAAATCCTTTGTAGAAATGCTCTACGCCCCCACTCTGGACTTATGCACGCGGAGCAAGCATAGACTGGCCCTCTTCCCACTCGTCACTTGCCTCCTCTGTGTTTCCCAAAGACCCTTTTTCCTTCACAATTGGCACTATTTCCTAGCTATGTGTCTCTCTCAGCTCAAGAGTCGGGAACCAAAAATGTCCAGAGTGGCATTAGGTCAGAACTTACTCCAAATTTAAATAGAGTAAAACCAGAAGTATTTAAATTGGAATCCTTGTTTTTACTTATGATTCCAGAGAGCTTATACCGACTTCTCTGGGCATACATGATTCGTATTAAGTGTGAGAGCACCTCCTCTACTCATTCAAGACTCCTGAGTATCGTCAACTCTTTATTTCCAAAGGGATCAAAGGGCGTGGTGCCGAGAGACACGCCGCTCAATATTTTTGTCAAAATTATCCAATTCATTGCTCAAGAACGATTGGACTTTGCAATGCGAGAGATTGTTTTTGAGCTGCTCTCAGTCGGTCGCCCAATCAAAATCATCCTTACCCCAGAACGGATGAATATTGGCTTGAGAGCTTTCCTAGTAGCTGCAGACTCTCTTCAGCAAAAAGATGGAGACCCACCAATGCCACGATCTGCAGGCGTTATGCCGTCTGGGAACACCCTCATCCGTGTTAAGAAGACGTTCCTAAATAAAGTCCTAACAGAGGACACAGCGAAGAGTATTGGAATGGCCTCCTACTTTCCTCTCATTCGAAAAGTCTTCACGGACATTTTGAGGGCTCTTGACCTCCAGTGCGGACGACCCTTACTAACAACCACGGTCAAAGAGCAGGAGGAATCTCTACTTACCGGAGATCGGAAGGCCAAGATTGATTTATTTCGGACATGCGTGGCTGCCATTCCCCGTCTCATCCCTGACGGCATGTCGCGGACGGAACTTCTTTCCCTCCTCTCCCGCCTCACCCTCCACATTGATGAGGAACTCCGGGGCCTCTCTTTCCAGAGTCTCCAAAGTCTCCTTGTGGACTTCCCCGACTGGCGGAACGATGTTCTCTCAGAGTTTGTCACCTTTGCTTCAAAAGATGTTCCGGATACTGCACCACAGCAACTCGATAATGCTCTCCGTATGCTCCTTCAACTTTTAATTTCTTGGAGAGGAGCAGTCACCGGGACGCAGAATAACTTTCCGAGGGCGGAGAATCGAGAAGACAAGGAGAGGCTAACAGTCACTGCCGCATCCACAGTCAGCTCCATGCCACCACGCGGAGCCCATTTCTATGAGACACCCAAAGCAAAACCAAATCCCAGCGTCCTCATTGCACCCAATCTTCAAACATTTTACCAAATTGAGGGACTGGCTCTTCTGATGCTCTGCAGCGTTCGTCCTTCATCCCGTCGCCTCGCCGCTCACATGCTCAAAGAGCTGAAAGGACTCTCTGATATATTTGGGTTGGCAGAGACGCCTGTCCTGGATGTTTTGGACAAACTTTGTCCGACTGCCTGTGACAAAGCTTCCAATATCCTCCCACCAAGTGAGAAGCAGGCCATCGTCGGGGCCGTGTCATCAAATCTCCTGGATTTACAATGGCTGACGGAGCGTAGCTGTCCGGCCTGGTACACGCAACAAGAGGAAGAGGTCCCTGCAACAACCTCTCACTCAACATCAAGCCTCGCCTCCAGCCTGAGTCTCCTCCAAAGTGCAGTAATCGTCCAACACGTCTCCACAGATGTTTGGGGTGCCAATGATCCTTGGCTAGTTTGCCTCAAAGAATTCCTGGGATATGAAAATGTTCCTACGAGATGTCCGCGGGCCATGATTGAGGCTTGGCCTATTCTAATGGCAAAGATCACTAGTCTTTTTACCTACCTCGAACCCTCGCCAATGGCCGACAACCGAGCCTCCCTACTTCGGAGTTCTACGACACCTCGGAAACCACCCACGGATCGAAACCTTTATTTTAAGCTCTGGAGAAACTATTTGCTCTTTGGATTTCGGACAGTCCCGCCCAACCTTGGTTCCTCCCTCAGATGTATTTCTCCGGAAGTAGGGTTCAGTTCATCCCCAGAAGCCTTGGATGGGCGGGATGGGAAAAGTCCGCTACCACTCCTCAATGCCCACATCTACTCCCCAGCCTCCCTATACAAAATGGTTCTGCCTCTAATGAGGAGCGAGGCGGTTGACATTCGGGATTTGGCTGTACATTCCTGTGGACAGACGAATCATGTGGCTGTACGTGATTTATTTGAGGAACTTGGCCCATATCTCCGGGAAGCCTGCGACCGGAAACAGGAAAACGTACGCCGGCGAAAGAGGAAGGATAATCTCCGGCTCCAAATTCTTAGGACATTGAAAATGATGGCAAAGGAGAAAGTATTTCAGCGGATCTCCAGTCTCCTAGCTTCAGTCCCTTCTTCGCAGATGCATCATTTGGGTGATGGGGCTCAAATGCTTCCGGCTCCCCTAATTGAGTTTCTGGATTCATCCAAAGGCTGGTTGGAGGCCGAAACTGACCGAGAAGGCGGAACGGAGATGAGGGTTCACTTTTGCAAAACAATTCACTACATCTTCACCAGCCTGGAAGTAGACATGCGTGAGAATGTTCTCAAGAAAGAAGTACGGAAGAACCTGTTTAATTTGTGCATCGGTTGGGCTGGTCCATATTCATATTCTTGGACAAAGGATGTGCTTAAGCCTCCTCTGCCCGCCACGTCACACTCAAAAATTGAATTTGCGGGATTACAAGCAGCCGCAAGTCTTTTAACTGCAGGACCAATCTTCCAACAGAGTCTCTTGTCCGAGGAGAGCAAAATGTACGGTTGGATTGATCTCCTCCTTTCCTCCCCTCTGTCGGAAGTGAGTAGACTAGGAGAGAGGATCCTAGTAACTCTTTTGGAATGCAACCCTGACGTGGGAGCAACGCTGGATTGGGTCGTCTCTCGATGCTTTACAGGAACTGCCCAAATCGCAGAGGCCTGTTTTAGGTCCATTGCCATTTTGTTTTCGGCGAGGGAGTATCCCTGTGACAGATATGTCGCCATCATCAACACTGCACTCCTCTTTAGTGGAAATCCTTCATTTGAACTCCAACAGACGGCCTTCCATCTCCTCCAGGTTCTGGACCGGCGCTTCTTTGGAGCCCATTCCTCTTTTCACCTCCACCAATCAGAGCAAAAGGAGGAGCAGTTGACGCTGGATGGGGTCCTAGGGAAAATGGGATATGCAAAGGGGCAGACATTTCTCTCGAAACAACTTTCACTTTTGCATCCCGAACTTACCATGTCCATCTTCTCGGGTATGCTTAATTTTCGAATATTTTTTAACTTGTGGTCTGGTTTTTCGCTTTCTCCAGCAGCATTGTCACTTCTGGGTTTTAATTCTTACAGAGATTTCCTGGAGAATGAAGTCAGCCAGCTCGAGCGCTCGCCAGAGTCTCCTTCGCTATGTTCAACCGTGGCTTCACAACATGGAGCTTGTGGAGCCTCCTATTCCGAGTCCCAATGTCGTGGTTCCACTCAACTCACTCCGCAGTGCTAAAGAACGACAAATTTCTTCCTCGGCCACTTCCTGTTCACTCTGCGGCAGAAAGTATCAGGAGGATTGTGAGAGAATCGTTAGAAGAGGATGGGGATCCACTGAAGCTACGGAAATGGTCCTGAACAACCTCCTTTACCTCACAGCAAAGGTAAAATAAAATATATCATGGCCAAGGCCCCACTTTGCCGTTCATAATTCCGATTAATTTTTAGTTTGGAGATGAGCATGCGAGAGAGACTGAGGAATGTTGGCAGACCCTTTGCTGTCTCTCCCAGAAGAATCAAAGAGTTGTTCTCTTCTACCTTCTCATCGTTACCAGCCTGGCCCCAACCGAAGTTCTCCCATATGCCAAACGAGTTCTGATTTACCTCTTCCGGACACAACCTTTGAAGCTACTGGAGGATTTAATGGCCGAGATTCAAACGGTGGAATCTCTTAATTGGTTGGTTGAGAGGACGGAGACACCGCCATTCTACCGTCTCTCACATATTCGGAAGACGTCCAGTTATTCAGATAACCAAAATACTGGCGTCATCTCAACCTCCTCTCAGTTCGCACCCGCAACCAACTCTCAGCAACTCCTCCGCCCTAACACCTCAGAACTGGAAAAGGGAACAATTCATACGAAAAGACGCTCAGCGGAGGAGTCGGTCTTTGCCAACCAACCAACACCACAGCCCCATCTCCGATCCTCCAGCAGTGGAACGACGCTTCTGTTTAGAGCAGAAAAGACGAGGACGATTAGTGGCCCAGCAGCGCTGCCCGATATGCAGTTTCTGGCTTCTGAAAAGGAACGGGCGAGATCTGCTCTCTACGAATCGGAAACCTTTCGTGATGACCAAGGATTGAGAGGTCTCCAGGAAGATCACCAATACCCGAGTAGTGAGACGATAGCGGCGGGAGTCCATGGCATGGCCACCAGTATCCACTCGGGAAGCGGCTCTGTCCTACCTCACAGTGAGGAGGATCCCATGGAGGAGCAGGAGCTGCTCAATAATAAGCTCGTCCCACTCCCAATGCCGGAATACGGAGGATACTATGCTCCCCTCAAGGAGTTCTTCCCAGCTCAACCAGCAGCACCATTTCATCGATGCAACATGTCCCTCATGTTTATTTCAGAACTGGTCACCGAAGGGACGACAGTTGGGTTCCCATTGGATAATTTGAGGACAGAGATAAAGATCGATTGGTGCGGACAGTATCTTCCGCTCATGATTCATATGGCTTTCCTGGGCCTCGACCATCTTCGACCACTAGTCCACCAACATAGTTACCGACTCCTCATCAACCTTCTCACTGCTTCAGGGAACCACAAGAATCATCTCTCTGTTGCGAAGCTCCTACTCAATCAAGAAACCAAGACTTCGAACATTGGACTCACACTCCACGCTCTTGGATTCCCGTCTTATGACTTTTTGTGTAAGTTTCGACATGTATTTAATACCTTTTAATTCCATTTTCTATCATTTCTTATGATTCTGTTAATAATTTTTTTATGTTGTAGCCCAACCCTCGGAAAATAATTTGGCCATGGGAAAGGGGTCTGGCGGAATGGGTGCCGGTGGCCTCAGTGGACGCAACAGCCCGAATCAGAGTCCACGGAGTGAAAGTCCAAGAACTCCCTCGCGAAGAGCTCATACTCCAACGAATCTCCTCCTCGTCCTCCCCGAGCCACAGGATAATGCCCGTCAGCCCCTCACAATTCAAGACTTGACGATTGCACTTGTTCGTTTTCTTGCCGGCTCGCAAGGTCAGCCTTTGTGGGCTTGTGAGGACATTACAGCCCGCCTCTGGAACATCAAGAGTGCAAACCAACTCATCACCTTCCTCAACAACACACTGAAAATATTCACACACTCCTTTCCCCATTCGAATCTGGAGCGGAAATGGGCTCAAGTCTCTCTCCAAATCGGCTTGGCTTGCTCTTCGCGGCACTACGCAGGGCGCTCACTCCAAGTCTACCGATCTCTGAGGGTACCACTCGTCTCTCGAACACTTTGTGACATTCTCTCCAGACTTGTAGAGACAGTGGCTGAGGTGAGTTGTAAAGCGTATGCTTTGCTTGTGTGAGGACGAGATTCAAACATGCAATTTCAATTGAAATTTTCAGACAGGAGACGACATGCAGGGCTACGTGACAGAATTGATTCTGACGTTGGAGACTTGTGTGGAAGCAATTACGATTCAGCAAGAAGCAGAGGATCAGTGGAATACACTTGATTATGATGACGAAGGAGTTGAGTGTGAGACGCTTCGACAGAACGGGGGCTCTCCTATTCCTGCAATGAGAACTCGGAGCGGCACGTTCGGGCACGAAGCAAAACGACCTCATGATCTCATGCGGTCTCGCTCTGCCCAGAGCCTGAGTGGTCCCCAGACGGAGGAGGGGGCCGGTGACGGGCTCCTCTTGGGAAGTGGAATGGAAGTGATTCCGCAAGTCTTCTGGTTGGGTGTCTCCCTCCTGGAATCCGACTATGAGCACGAGTATCTTCTGGCATTGGGACTCCTGGAGAAAGTCATGGAGAGACTTCCATTGGATAGACTCTACTGTAGGGACAAAATTGACCGGATGCAGAATCAACTCCAATGGTCAAGTTTCGGTGGTGTCCTTCCGCTCATCCTCAAAGGAATTACAAACCCAAACACTTACGAACAGGTAGAGGAATTATTCAATTTTAACATTGAGAAAATTTGAGGCGGTGAGTTAAATTTTTTCGAATATTTTGAATTTTCCAGAGCCTGTCTCTCTTGCGTCGTTTCATTCCAGCGTTGGACATGAGTCTCGTTGATCCGTCAGGGGAGACGGGATTTCCTTTGACTGTAATGGCATTCATGCCCTACCTTCTCGCTCGGTATGATGATCCGACGAACGTATGCCTCGAAGCGGCGCAGCTCATTGCCGAAGTACGTTATTCAAATAAAGAACTGGCAGACGAGCAACGGGGAAGTTCAAAAGTCAAAACTGGAAACACGTTTAATTTTCTTTGATCAGGTGGCGGCGGAAAAGAAAGACAATGGAAATCAACCTCTGCAGCATCTTGCCACAGTGATGACGTTGTACAGTCGTCGGAGCTTCACAAAAGAGAGCCACCAATGGACTAAGTGCGTGATAAAGTATTTGTACGATTCCTACGCCCATTTGGCTCCCCTCCTACTCGGGTGCCTCTTTGATGTGCTGGAAAAGGGCCCTTCAAGCATTCAGGCGGCGACGCTGAGTATTCTACACTGCTCCTTCACTTATGTGGATCTGACAGCAATTGGGACAATTAGCCCGGACCTCCTTAAGGCAATTCAGAAGCATCTCGACGTATGAACTAAATCGGAATATAACCGATATATAATCTACTCCGATTTCAAAATGACCGTGTTCCTTTTTGTTTTATTTTATTCAAGGGTCCGCACTGGAAAGAATCTCTGAGAATTTTGAAATTGGTAGTAACAAGATCTTCATGCTTAGTGGCTCCTGCACCACAGCCACTAAACACGGTCATGACGATTCTAAATTCCGGCCCTTCCTCCATGGCATGGGACTCTGTGAGCATGAGCTCCTCGGCATTCTCCACGGATGTGGAGTCTTCATCCAAAAAAGAACTCCCAGGGAGAACTATGGAGTTCACATTCGATGTCTCCCAAACGCCGGTGAGTAATGTATAAATCCTATTCCCTAAAAACTCCAAAATCAATTCCTCTAAGAAGGCAGGACTTAGTATGAAAAAACCCGAGGCGCCTCATGGGGTTTTTCCATAATAAGCCCTGCTTCTTGAGAGGAATTGATTTTGGAATTTTACCGAACGCTTGAATTCGTTCGAGTTATAAATAAGATATATCTTTAGCGAATAAAGCAGTTATTCATTGATAACACGCCAAATGACTCAAGAGGTTTACGGACCAGTCAGAAATAACGAGCTAATACTGGCCCAATCTTTAAATTCGGAGCGAGCGTTTGGAATCTAATGTTGGAACTTGGTCGTTTTGTTTGTTTTGTTTTTAAGACCTATTGAGAAACGACAGGAAGGGCCTACTTGCTGCCTAATTTATTTTAACCACAATTATCTAGCGATAACTACAGTATAATACACAATTAATAATTTACATTATTTACACAATTAAGGTGATTGGGCGGAGGCACGCGACACCCAATAACAGGGAAGAGCCGATCATTTCTTTGCGCCCGGTTGGGGTTGGTGGTTTCGGGACGCCGGGACTCCACCAGCGATCCGGATCCGTCGGGGAAATTGGTTTGACATGGGCAAGTTGGGGAGTTATCCAGTGTGCCTGGAAGAGGCCTTGGCAGTGTCAAAGTAGAGTTCGAGAGTGTCTCGTGAGTGTTCTCAATGCCTGTGGACAGCGTGTTGGTCTTCCTAAGAGCCCTTCAGTAAGTATGGAATGGACCATTGTTTTGGCATTTTATTAGTTGCTTGGAGTGTTGGACTTTGGGGTCACTAACTCCGCCTCTCTTCGTATCAATGAAGGGAAGCGTGTTTTCCCTTATTTCCTTCCCAGCACTCTCAGGAATTTATTAATAAAGTGGGAAGACTGATAATTCATTTTCAATTATTAAAAAAAAACTGATTTTTAATTTAGTTGAGGCCAACTAATGAATCTATTCCTTTTTAAATTTTTCTTTCAGGTCATTTT
>Ga0194135_10003065_pt1 | contig 10191 bp, 7 predicted proteins | sample LitLau_LLRF_2013_FD_134024 | JGI IMG/M metagenome (GOLD analysis project Ga0194135, IMG submission 134024) | Freshwater sediment microbial communities in response to fracking from North America - Little Laurel Run_MetaG_LLRF_2013 (version 2) | ecosystem: Environmental > Aquatic > Freshwater >... | reverse complement strand
GCTCCGGTATGTCTCCGTTTCGTTTTCTTCTGCAGCAAATGGCCTCACCACGGATTGGTCAACTCATACTTTCATGTGTCATATTACTGAATAACTGGATGGCTTTTTATTCCAATGTATCCCAAAATCGGGATTACGTTGCATCATCTGCCTGGAGAGAAAAATCTGAGAAGACTGAAATGTTTGATTTTATAATTGGTAAGAAATAAGCGCCAGGAATTCAAAAAATATTTTAAATGTGTAAAATGAATTACAGTGGGAGGAGGTTCTGCCGGTAGCGTGCTAGCCAATCGTTTATCACAACACAATACAGTTCTTTTGTTGGAATTGGGCGGGGATCCAAATCCGATTTCCGAGCTTGGTGCATCTCAGCTCATTCTACAACAAAGTCCGAGCACAGCCTTGTTATATGAGACCCTCCCGCAAAAGAACTGTGCTCTGGGTTTCATTGGCCAGGTACGAAATTTACAAACAATCGGAAATATTTTTTTTAAAGAAATTTAATAAACTACAGAAAGTCCAATGGCCGCGTGGTGTGGGGCTGGGTGGCTCAAGCAGTATCAACGGACAGATGTACCAACGGGGGAATCCCAACGACTATGACAATTGGGCAAACATCACAGGAGATCCAGATTGGTCATACAGAAATGTATTAAAATATTTCATGAAACTGGAAGATTACGATGGGAACAACCCGAATGGTATCATTTTTTAACATTTACTCCTAACGTAGCCCATGCCCAACGAAGACGAGTCTTGTTAACTATTTCATTTTTCACTTGTGTGACGAGATCTTCGTTCGGCTGCGTGCGCTCGAAATTGTCTTCAATCCAACTAAGGCCAAATACATTATTACAAATTAAATGTTTCTAGCAATGTTCCATGGCACTGGCGGACCAATAAGAGTTGAAAAAGACAAATTGCGGACTTTAGAAAAATATTGGTTCAAGGCAGCTCGAGAAAAAGGGTTTCCAATAACAAATATGAGTCCAGTGCAGCGAGAAGGTATGTGCAGCGTTATGTCTCAAGTCGCTGTCACAGGCACAGGCACAGATAGTTGTAAATCCAGAATGCAGAGGGCCATGTTAATGTAGTTATACCAGCCCCTCAAAATTGTGTGTCAGTCAGCTAAAAGTGTCTGCTCATGCGCGTTGACGAGATTCGCCGATAATAGGATTTTCAAACTAGACCTATGCAACACCACGCAAACCCAAAATGCTTTATTTTTCATTTTCTTTTTACGGATAATAGGTTTTCACTCTACTGAATTCACAATGAAGAATGGTCTGCGATGGAGTACGTTCAGCGGTTATCTTAAACCCATTCTGGGGCGGAGCAATTTACACATTTATCGCTATGCAAGAGTTGTGAAGGTAAATGAACTTCGTCAGTCACAATCATTCCTTGTCTCTATTTAACTTACGTTAATTCTTTAAGGTTCATTTGGATAGGAAAAGACATGCGTATGGGCTCACATTTATTCGACACGGGCAAACGCGGTTCGTAAGAGCTGCAAAAGAAATTATCCTCAGCGCAGGGGCAATTGATAGTCCAAAGATTTTGATGCTTTCGGGCATAGGGCCTAAACAGGATTTAAATAAAGTTGGGGTAGGTCAGTTTTGTATATTGTATGTACCACTTTACATCGCGAGCCCTACTAATAGTGAACCCTGATGATTAGTTGAAATCCAGAGTAAACCTTCCGGTAGGTCAAAACCTACAGGACCACATCATGGTGATGATTGGCCCCTTCTTTCTGGACAGCAAAGAAGCTATCTCATTTTCAAATAGTGCTAAGCTAGAAACTTTTACTGATTTTTTTAAAAATCCCAGAGAAGGTAAATTAAATTCCTATCGATTCAATAAACACTTTTAGTTGTTCCGTTTTTTCTATTTACCTTTTCTAATTTAGGAATTCTGGCAACTGCCGTTCAATCCGTACAAGCCTTCGTCTCCTCAACGGTGAGGAATGACAAAAAGTGGCCAGACATTCAATTTATGCCCATGGCAGCACCTGTCTTCCCTGGATTAAGTCAGATGTTCACTAACGAATTTAAATTTAAACCCGGAATAATGGAACGCTACTTGCAAGAATACAATTACGTTGAAAGTACTGCCACATTTGTTGCCATGTCGCTTGGGAGGCCAAAAAGTGTAGGCACTCTCAAATTAGGAAGCCGTGATCCATTTGTACCTCCACTTATTCAACCAAACTATTTTAGTCACCCGGATGATGTGCGAGCAATGGTAGAAGGTAATGCCATCCCAATTTCACAAATTATATTCCAATCAGATATATTTTTACAGCTTTTATACATGAAGGAAATGTTCAGTATAAAAAGGTGCATGCGCTGATCTTTCAGTTGTCGCACAGCTTCCAACTATAAGCTATCTATTTCGTTATTGGAAAGAAGAAGTCTTTTAGCTGAATGGTGTGAAAGTTCATTTCCTGGAAGAAACCAATTGGTTATAAACCTCAGCCTTCAAAGCGGATAGCGACAGTTTTTAAATTTTCTATTTCGTAGGCCAGAATTAAACGAGTCTTTGCTAACACAAGGTAGGAACTGGTTTCACTTCCCTAGTACCCCGTGCTAGTTTCAAGTATATCGCCAGAGTAAAGCAAAAACCTTTTATTTTTGTCTGCAGCTAATATAAATGCGGTTGATTCAAGTAAGCAGACGATAACACAAGCTTGAAAATGTGGATAGAGAGAGCACGACGTCGTAGTTGTTTTTGCACTTTCGAGATCTTTATCTACAGAAAGCGGCCAACATATTGACGTAATTTTCAAAATTCTTAACGTCCCATTTTCAGTATAGGCTCCGAACAGGGTGGTTGGTGCGCTGCGGAGTCGAGTGGGTGTCCCTCTTCTCTCACATTTTGTAACGGTTTCGGGGACCTTCCCTTCCCTCGTGTCCTTTTCTCTCCTCTCACCTGATCTCGTTCACAATTTGGATACTTAAAAAAATATTATTTCCAAAAGTATCCACTTTGGAAATAGGCATGCTGATGCCAACAACACTGGAATCGCATGCAGATTCCAGTAGTTATTTTACATAAAATTGTTGGCATTGAAAATTTTGAGAAAAAGTGAGAGGAAGTGAGGGAAGAAATTGAAAAAAAAGTCTCCATGCAGTTGCATGGAGAAGTTCCCCGAAATCTCTGCCAAAACACGACACCAGAGGTCAGACCCTTTGCGGCTGCACTGAGCCTATAGTTCGGTCAAAATATACATATATAAATATGTGTATTCTTTGGGGAGCAAGTAAGAGAGCGGGAAAAGGGGGAACTAAAGACTTATATACCAGTGAATAGCTGAAATATTTCTAATGATTTTACTGCACTGTTGCAGGTGCCGAAACTATTATGCACTTGGTTGAGAATACAACAGCGTTTGCAAGCCTCAATGCCAACTTAATCCCACATTTATTTCCTGGTTGTGAGCATCTGGTGCCAAAGAGTGGTGCCTATTTTGAATGCTTTATTCGTCATACAACCTCAACGTAAGTTGCCTCAAGTATCCCAATTCTCCGTAAAACTAATTTTTACAATTAAACTTTACAATTAATTTGCCTTTACAGAACTTATCATCCCGTGGGGACAGCAGCGATGGGTAAAAATAGAGGAGATAATGGTGCAGTTGTTGACTCGAAATTACGGTAACTTAAACTAAAACGGGATTTAAGTTGCCATTATAGATTAATGATAATGGGTCATCCTTTGTTTCTGCAGAGTGCTCAAAACAACTGGATTGAGAGTAGTGGATGCCGCAATAATGCCGGTTATCCCGAACGCCAATACTAACATCCCAACTATTATGATTGGTGAAATTGGAAGCGATTTTATTAGAGCGTATTGGCAATTGCAATACGAAGTCTGCCGATGGCATGAATACACTTTCTTGTATTCTATTGATCTTTGCTATTATTCCAAACTCGTATGAAGTACAAAACTTACAAATCTTAAACTTAACTCATGATGAATAATGGCCATGTGCTCTCGACGCCGCGAAAGTGATCGAGGTAGCCAATTTTGAAATAGCGGGTTCTGACCCGATTATTTTTGCTAATTGTATTAAATTCCTGATATGGTCAGTTAATTACGACTACATCAATACTACTATATATTTTTAGTAGAAAAACGACGATCGTAATTAAAAAATTGAAAGTAATAATTTGAAATTACGAATGTGCTTGAGCTCTATTTTTGAACCACGAAAGTTATTATCTGCTTGAAAAATTCCACATCGATACTAATGTTATTTAAGCAAGTGCTAGTTGTCTAATGTGGACATAAATTCAGTAAATCGTAAGTTGCGTTTCCAATTTTTTAAGGAAAGTGAAGGAAGACTTCAAGGAATACTGGTTTTCTTTCGTTCCGGGAGCTGTAAAACAACATTTCCATTGTCAGTTGCACAGATTAGTATTAAAATCCAAAAACAAGATTCAAACGTCCTGACGTAAGTACCAGAATGTCCAAAGCGATTTCACAACTATAGTACTCTAAGCAATTCCTTGCGATAAGCTGCTGCCACCCGTGAGGTAAAATTGTTTTCAGACGTCTTCAATTATTATTTTTTTCATCCGCTTGGAACTTTGCTAAGGCTCATTTATCCTTCTATTTTCTCAAGGAAAGCCTTCGTGCTATATTGCGGCTGGGCTGATTCGGTTGGTAAGCTTGATTTGACTCAATGGTTACCTTCACCAAATAGAGATTCTATCTTCAAAAACCAATTATTGTGGTCCATTTGATGGAAACGATTCCATTTCTCTTATCGTTATCAAACTTTCACAACGCTCACGCACTTGGATTAAATTTTTTGCTTTATACGGTGATCAATTTAGAGGTGCGTTGGGGATTTCGGCTGAAATTTCGAGTGTGAACAATTATCAATTCGAGGTTATTTGTCTTTGGATACTGCTACCTTTATTTTATTAACTACCAATGTCCCCGTTCTAATTGAAATTTAATGCGCAATTTATAGAAGTGTAGTCGGGGAAAATCGGCTTAGGTTAGGTTAGGTTAGACACAAAACACACAGTGCATTTGTTTAGAGGAAAGACTTTCAGACAAAATGGATAGTAGCCGAGAATGAAGAAATTTGTTTGGAATGCAAAAAGCAATTGAAAGAAAAGTACATATTCAAGCCTGTCTTTCTTAATAGAATTTAAAATGCATTTTTTACGTTTCAATTTCAGTATCAATTTATTGACTCTTCCAAGTGTGGTTTCATATGTAAAAACAACTATATTGTTTGATATTGATTAATAGTACCAAGATTAGAATGGAAGGGTTAAACCATAAATTGAAAACAGCAACTTGGCACGTTCCGAAGTTTCCATCGTTCTTGTATGTCTCTTTCATATGGAAGCTATTTAATTTGTGTAGAATTTATGTCAAGTTTTCATTCATGGAATACAATTTATGGTTAAGTGACAGTCCAGGAAATATTCTTGCCGCAACCCATGATAATTGCGGTCAAGGAAATGTAGCCAGTATAAACTGAAGCACAGAAAGAGGCAGGAATTAAAAACTTTTTTGTCAATTTTAATAATGCCACGCTTCGACATTTTTTCATCCTTGTGGGTTTATCTTGATTGGGATTGTCGAGTCAAAAAGAGGATGCAACCAGGGCTTGTTCCAATAGTGATCGGCCTAACGACTTGATCCAAAACTCTGATGACTTCTGGGACGGGATTGAAGGGCAAGAGAACATTCTGAAATTAGACAAGAGAATTTCTTCGATTTCATCCAAGATCGAACTTGGGTCTTTTACTACAATACTTGAGAAATTTTTCTCTCCACGTATATATTAATCCCATTGTTCAATTTCTCAATTAAGCCTCTGTTACTCTTTGGCCTCTGCTGTGCAGGGTGTCACGTCTTTAGGGATGCAAGGGAATCTATTGCAACAGAATTGAAAAACATGGACTATTCCGGCGAGTTGGTGCATTTGAGTTCTTGGGCACAAGGAATGACGAACCGGTACGAAAACAAATCCAGTTCCATCTGTACCGTGTAAACAAAAATATATAATTTCTTGTGCTTCACATTCAGAAATGCAAGGAGTATCGGAAGGACTGCTGGCACTACAATGTCTACTATTACGGTTGTAAAGTATATTGAATCTTACTCATATGCGACAGTAGGCTACGAAGGATATGCAGTCGACATTATGAAGCAGCATATTTCAAAGCCCAATGAAAAAGTTGATTCTTAGCATTTGAATAAACTGGACTCCAGGTGGCCAAGTATTACGAAAATGTTTAATATGGATTATACTTTAAGTCACTCTGCGCACGTTATTTCCAGTAATGGTGGTTTAGTAGAGAGTCCATTGAAATTCTATCCTAGGCGCATGGAGCCAACCCAAATGCTACAGGTACACAGCGACGCGATCCCACAACAAAATGAATAAATGAAAGCTAGAGTCCGTTAGTTTCTATTTTCAATTATAATGGTCCTAACGAGGTCGTCACGAGGTGAGTGTTTGCCATAAGGAAGGGACGAAAGGGCAAAGAGGGCAATGGAGATATAAGTTTTGCAAAATATCATTGAATATTTGGGAAGCTAAAAACACCACTAACCAGCGATTACAAATTAATACAGCCTGTATGCATGAACCTTAAAATAAGGAAAATCTATTTTTCGGGTGGAATGAATAATTTATAAACCTTTAAATTATTTTCATAGCGTGACTGAAATGTCATTAGAAAAGTTTAGCATTCTTCACGACAACTTAACTTATAAATAGTTTTTAGCAAGGTATTGCCTTACTTGAAGCTTTAATGAATTCACCATCCTTTGGGCACATCTCGAGTTAGAAAATCCGTTGAAAACATGAAAGAGGTTCCAATCTTCCGAGGTAGTTCCACCAAGGAGAAAGTATAGTATTTCATCCACAGTAGTCCTTTGCCCTCCATCATGAGCTCCTGGAAATCCATCAAACTTCTCTTGTTTATGGAAGGAATTGCAAGCCGTCTTCTTTTAACCCCAATATCCTGGGATACGCATAATCAGAAATTCATTCAGCTGAAGAAGAATCCAAATGCCAGAAGATACTATTGGATAAGACAGCCATGGGGGATAGGCATTCTGATCCTTCATTTTCTCTTCATTTCCTACATGTTTTATTACTTGAAGCTTGCAAGAGTGACTCAAGTTGCAGGCTGGATACCATTCATGTTTCTCACTGCAGCCTACATGCTTGGCATGTCAATTCACGTCAACTACTTGCGACGTGGAAATGAAGTTCCAGAATTGTACAATAGTTATATCTACATGTCCAAGAATGCACGTAAGGAAATACATTAGTGAAAGATTTATTGGATACATTTTAGGAAACTCTTTTAACACCTTTACCGTAGCATTTAATCGGGGGAAAACTCAGCAGGATGGGAGGATCGAGGTAACCATGCAACTTCTTTTCGCCGGTGCTTGTCTTACCCTAGTCGCGGGAGTTCCAGGGCTCTTTTATTGTATTCATACGAAAGTAGTTGGATTCTCACATTTCAGTAGCGACTATCTGCTTCTTAATATCCTTTTTACTATTATTTCTGGCACCCTGGCGGTAGTGGATTGGGTGGTTACCATCTCCGTGGTATACGTCATCATAATTCATACAACTGGGATCTCTGCGATGCAACTGTACATGATAAAAAAATGGTAAGGGAACATACAGACATTTATATTTAAGCATCATAACATGCCTATTAATACGAAATATAACGCAATTTAAAACATTCTTTATACTAGGTCAAATCCCCATGGCGCATTGACAATAAAAACAAAATGGAGGCTTCATGTATTCTATCGAATCCAGCAAATCCAACACGCAGTAGGAATGAGAATTGCAGGTCCATTGCTACCATTCATCATCCCATTGGATGAGGGGGTAATTATCATTGGCGTGTTTGGTATTCTGAGATACTACAAAGATCTCCATCCGTTGATATCACTCACAGCCTTATCAACAAACATGTTTGGCCTGGTCACACTCAAACTGGCACTTCAATTAGCTGAAAGAACCAGCGCCAACTCCGTAGTTCAAAGAGAAGCTTATAAGCGGCAGCCCTCTCTACAAAATATTTTGGACAAAAGGCGTTTTCGTTCTTACAAGCCATTGGAGTGGATAATAGGAAATTCCTTTAAAATACATAGAGATACATTCCCCAAGATATTGCAAAATGTTATAATGGATACCGTTGTGAACCTTTTAGTCTTTTCCAGATCTACCGGCTGAAGCTCATTTGTTAATAAATACAAGAGTTTCAATTTTCAAAAAACAGGTCAACAAAACATGCATTATATTAGTGCTCATATAAGCCTAAAAACGAATGAAATCTTGCACAAAAGTTTAAATCACAATTTTGTATTAATTTGATCCGCACAGTTGTTTAATCCTAGTTAAGGCGTCAATTAGTAATAAATGACTCTTCAATTCATACATAAAATAATGTCCAATTAGGAGAAGGTTGCGAATTTTAGTTGAAATTACGGTTCTTCTGCAACACCTACAGGCACTTGTGTTACAGCACTCTACATCAAGTTTGATTACATAGAAATATGATGATTTTCATTATAATTATCAGCTTCTTATCAGCAGAAAATTCTTGTGACTTTTCGCTTACTGTAAAAATCCCGAGGATTAAACATGTTTCGGATTTTGGAAAAATTTTCGGCCAGAATTTTTTTCCCAGCCATTTTCTAGAATTTTTTTTGTATTTATGAAGAAGGATTTAGGTCCATACCATACCATTTAGGATTTAGGACAGTGATACTGACTAATGAGTATAACAGGGACATCCCTACTGACAGCTCGACGAATCGAATACGAGAATGCAATTGACATTGAGCAATGAAAATAATTGGTACAGAATATCCCCGAATATTTGTTGACTAGTTTATACTATTTTGCTAACTAGCAAATTCGGTTTACATTCCGAAAGAATTTTTTTTTTAAATAGAAGCAGCTTTCCATTCGTAGCCGGGTCTTAATGAGGAGCGTTTATTGGAAGGAGGTCAAAAGTCTGAATTTAAATAGCAGCCCGGGCTTCAATTAGATTTTCGGTAGCTTATTTAATTGGACACTTTATACGGCTATCGGATGAAACACTAGAAGTACCAACTAAAGTGAGTCCACTTGCATTAGATGATACTTGCAAGCCTTTTTGGTTTTCACTTCTGTGATAACGGTCGCTTTAGGTGGTGGAATCACACGTTAAATATAGAGTCCAATTGTAATTCCTAAAATATATGTTTGCAAATGTGTTATTTCTCCAAAAAGTGCAAGTTGCAGATTCGAAATCTTCTTCCATTTCCGAATACCGAAAGCGCCCTGTGGGTTTTTAATTAAAACCTTATTAGTTTGATATTAAGTGGTTTGTATTAAGCGGACAAAGTAGACCAATTAAAGTCCTTAAACGCTTCCTCGTATTAAAGGATAATTATAATCGGACCAGATTCCCTCGGCACCGTAATAAACCATTAACTTTTTTTGTATAAAAAATATGAAATTACTCTGCTATGAAGGCATTGCTTACACATTGGACTAAAATTAATACGATGGCAGTGAATTCAGATTTCAAGGTTGTACGAGTATGATAAATATCGCATGTATGCTATACCCGGCGATAAGACTACTTTATCTCTCGAGTGATGCAACGAATCCAATATTAGTTTGGCATTACGGAATCCCCTTTGCCACGTACACATTTGCGTATGTCATTTATTAATTTACTAGAAAAATAGGAACTGCCACTGGTGGGGTAAGTAATATTATAATGAACCTTGCATTAAATTCTATATTAAAGAAAAACTATTCTAACACATAAGGGCGAAACTGGAATTCCCCTTTTGCTGATTTCTAGATTGTCTAATCGAGATTCAAGATGGAGAATTACAAGGAAACAAATAAGGACTGGTGGAATCAGGCGGTTGCAGTAAACGCCGCCTCGGATTTCTATGACGTCCAGGGCTTTCTCAATGGAGGAACATCTCTTCAAGAAACTGAGCGAAATCTACTTGGTGACATTAGCGGAAAACGAATTCTCCATCTTCAGTGTCATTTTGGGCAGGACTCAATTTCATTGGCTCGTTTGGGTGCTTCTGTTGTTGGAGCTGACATTTCAGACAAAGGAATTGAAAAAGCAAGGGAACTGGCTGCAGCGGCAAACCAAAAACTCACCTTTG
>Ga0194135_10003064_pt1 | contig 10194 bp, 14 predicted proteins | sample LitLau_LLRF_2013_FD_134024 | JGI IMG/M metagenome (GOLD analysis project Ga0194135, IMG submission 134024) | Freshwater sediment microbial communities in response to fracking from North America - Little Laurel Run_MetaG_LLRF_2013 (version 2) | ecosystem: Environmental > Aquatic > Freshwater >... | reverse complement strand
TTATTAACGTGGGTCTGTGGCTTGGCATTTCATTAAAAAATGGCTGTTTTTGACTCCTTGTAGTTCTTGAAATGTTTTTCTAATTTTTTTATTTATTTTGCTGATTACTACGGGTGTAGAGAAAAACCAGATATTACACTTTGAAAAGAAGAACGTGCGATTGATCCATAAAATCATGTACTAATAGTGGATAATCGAATTGTCGGTTTTTGGTGTGATTTGATTTTGTTATTGAGGATGTGATATTGTGATTTGGGAATGAGGATCTAGTTCTAGTAGTTTTACACGATCAACTTGAAAAGTAAAATTCATCAATCTGTATGATATAATTCAAATGCTCGATTTTTCTGAGATGGGGCAAAATGTCCCTGCGTTTCTTACTAAATTGTGGAAGCTTACAGATGATGTTGAAACCAACGACGTCATTTGTTGGAGTTCTGTAAGTACCTACTTACCTACCTATTTATTGGTTTTTTAAGAGAATATAGAAATTTGACGCCTTACCTACATTTTTCTCTGTGTAATTAATTGAATTCTCTAACTCACAGGCATTTTCTTTTTAGACTGGACAAAGCTTCTTAATATTGAACACAGTTAAGTTCACCCACGAATTGCTACCATTGTATTTCAAACATAACAATATGGCCAGCTTTATCCGGCAGCTTAATATGTGTAAGTATACATGGGTACCTAGTTAATTGACTTTACTGCATTACAAAAGAAATCATGAGATGTATGTAGCCACGTAAGTCTTGTCTTCCGGTGTATTTTTTGCTTATGACATGTCGGACACATTTCTGGAGTGAAGGCTACAAAGCTCAGCTGAAATGGCGCGGAGCTTCAGAGGAAGGGTCCAGTAAAGCTGTAGTATAGACCATCAGTTAGATAAAGAGTAATGAGCCCATCCGCGCGTGAACTAACATCAAAATACGAACTCGAAGTCTCAATCGTAAATAGCAGTGGAATAATGGAGCAGTGAAATCGCTCGACCTGGTTGCTATGGTAACTTAGGACATTCTTAAACTTAGAGTGAATCTCATTACTTATTTTAGACGGATTCCGGAAAATAACCTCGATTTCCTCTGGAACTTTGAGGAGTTTGAAAGAATACATGGAGTTTTCTCATACATACTTTATAAAAGGCCACCCATATTTGTTAGAAAATATTAAGAGGAAATTGCCAATATCCCGTAACCCGGGCCAAATGCATTCATTCGCTGATGGTGATACAAATGATGGAAAAACACAGGACCAAAGTGCCTTAGCTCAGGTCCTAGCTGATGTCAACAACTTAAAAAGTGAACAGACGTTATGGAATAAAAAACTTGACGCGTTAAAAACTGAAAACGAAACTCTTTGGAGGGAGCTTGCGATATTTCGGCAAAAGCATCGAAAACAGGAGCAAATTATTAATAAAGTAAGTTCATCATAATATTATGCTAAGACAAAAACAATACCTAGTGTCTTATAGAACTTTCCACGTACAATTAGATGCGTTGAATACTGAACCTGTCCTGTACGTACCTATATGCCTACCGTTATATCTTTCTCAATTTATGGTCAATACAATGGTTGGTCAGCTGCGTAAATAGGAATTGGGTTTTGTAGTTTTAATAATTACACTCTGAAAATGTCCAAGCAATAAACACTTCAAATTCTTTGATTATACAGTTGATACACTTCATTGTGACCATGGTAAGGCCATCATCTCGCAACGTGCCTCTTAGAAGACGTATTCCTTTAATGATCAACGACTCTGAAAAGAGTGGCTCTACATCCGGCGGACCCACAATTAGAGAACTGAACCCAATTGAACTGCTCCTCGGAAATGACTCAGATAACGGTGCAACACTAAAGTCCGATTCAATCGACTGCCTTCTTCCTCAACCTAATATTGATGAACTGTAAGTCTAGTTTTGGCTACGGAACGGACGGCTACACTAGCTTTTGAAGCTCCATAGCTACCAACCTATTAATTTAATTTAATAATTTTAAATTAATTAAAAAATTGCATGTGTTCTTATGGAGGTGGCTACACTGTCGTGTAGTAACTTGCAGTTTCAAAAGAAGCTGGTGTAGCTGTAGCTTCAAATGGCCTGGCAATCAATCAAGCACAGACTAACGTATAGTTTTTTTTTTCTATTTCAGTACTCTTGAAAATATTTCTACACCATATCAGGTGTTAAGTCCGAGTGATCTGGAAAGTTCGACTGTAGATTCTCCTTGGATTCACGTCGCCAGTCCAGTTGAAGCATCTAAAGAAATGACACCTATAAACCCGGCCAAGGTGAACCCGGCCGCTGCTGCGCTCGCACTATCAGATACCTCAACCGCCCAACCTTCGGTTAAAAAAATTGACAGAAAGTATCTAAAGAGAAAAAATGGAAAGTCTGGCAGAAATGCCAGGAAGAATTCACAACCCGTTAAAAGGATACGAAAAACCCAGCAGTAAGTTATATTTTTATTGAAATTTCTGATTGGTGACTTCAGTGAATTTGAAGATTAGTGAGGGACACAAAGGCTCCTCAAAAATCCACCACAAGGTTTTCGCAGGTTTTAGCAGCCCCGTACTCTTACCAAATACTTCTTGTAGTTAAGATCAGGTACTGGTATGCGTAAAAAATAGTCGTCCACTTTGATATTCGAATTTTTTGGTTCGATAGATAATAGAGAAAAAAAAATCGATTTTTTTATTTATTTTAGACCGCCTCAAAAGGATTTGCTAGCGGCCGCTTTAAATCTAATGGGAGACGATGACCTGACTTCTCCAATCGACTTAACTGAAAAAGGTAAGCGATCGATTTCGACCTATAAAAATGCACAATAATCACTTCTATGTACTCCGATGATTGTCTTCTCGTTATATTCTATCTGTTCTATTTTACAATTTTTGTAAAAATTATTACCTTTAGGATTTGAAGTGGAAAATGAGGTGAACAATAAATTATCCGGCATAGAATTTAAAATGGAAGCAGAGGAAGAACCCAAGCCGTGCTCATCCAAAAGCTTAAGTCCATTTCCTGGATCGTTCAATAACACAGAGGGGGCCGTCGTTCTTGCCAGGCCCAATCTCGTCCCCGACAGAGACAATGCCGTGGCCAGGTATGATCAACTCATGTAAGTCATTCTTTAACTATTTCTGCTCGGTGGTCTTTTTCTAAATCATTATGAGCCCCTGCTCCACGATGCCTTATGTCCCACCTGTCGTCGTCAACACAAAGCAGACATATATTAAGGCTTGGTGGGGAGGTGGTCGAAGTCCTCTCGATTTATTTAAATTTATTTTGACCAAAATCCTTGGAGGTACATGTATTGTAAGTATTTAGAGGATTTATTTGTTTTTGATTGTGTTTATGTATTTTCTGGTAACTAAAAACATATGCATGCCGTGGTGAGGGATGAACCCGGTATCTCATAATGGGGCCAGGGACCCTACTTCAGTCGTTTATCTTACTGCAGAAAGTGGAAACGTAACAGTATTTAACTTTTCACTGGGGGTAAGATAAACGGCCAAAATAGTGCGCCAGGTGATTGGAGGTTCTTGGGTTGGTCTTTTTAAGACACATTTCGTACTTTTTAGGGATTTGGGCCACCATGTCGACATTGTTCAAGGCGATATCGACATTCTTAAAGAATTGTTCAAAGGGGAAGGGTACAATCTGGATGCGAATGCTCTATTAGAGGTAAATACCATATTCAAATATCGCCTACAGACTGGTCCCACAAAAAACCTGTGAGACGGGTCAACATTTTGTTTTAATTTCTTAATCAATCAATGCTTTTGTGGCATATTTCGACCAATGTCAAGAGCTGCCCTTTTTCAAAAATAATTACAGACAGTATTGACTTAATTTACATTTGCTACGTAGGTTGAGTTCTACCCAATATATTTTTTATCTCTTATAATACATTTCAATCTTTTTTCCAGCTGTTTAACGACGATCCAATGAATTTAATAATGTCTCCCCTGAACGAGGAAAAAGGTGACTCAAAAGAAGGTGAGTCGGTATTGCTTTTAAATACTGCTTATTTTGGCTTTGCTTAGCTGTATTTTAAGTGCAGGTTGGTTTGCTGAGCGGCGCCACTTAAACGCTGTTGTTTGTAAGTTGTATGTTCTCAAAGATGAGACGTGAATAGGACATTTTTGATACTCTGATGGTTCTACACCCAGACCTAGCTACTTCCAATAATAATGGTAAAAACCAAATATTGGTAGCAGTAACCCAATAATTTTTACTACCAAGTTAATGAAAGTGAAATGCTAATATTTTAAAGTGTTCTTCTCTTAAAACTCGTAACGTATTTTCACTTTTTAACAACCAAAACGCCACTCGTGTTCGCGCACACTGAACCATTCCGCAACGAGCAGCAAGGCAATCGGCTGTCTCAACAATTTTTTTGAACCAAAATTCCTTACAAACCTAAATTAAATTATTTTGTAGGACGACAGGGGTTTTCGCGGAATACATGATTTACTGTTAACTAGAAAAATGCAGATAAATACATCAGCTAAACATATTTTTGAATTTTTTTCAGGTGGGCAAGAACTAATGAAATACGAAACCCCAAATTTGAATTTAAATGATTTGGCAGACATGTATACTGCAACACCTTGTTTACAGAATAGTTCGCCTCCCCATCTGTCACCGTCTATGTTTGAAACTCCTGTTCACACTCCTCTTACACCAGGATTCTCAATCTCACCTACTCAAAAGAGTATTAAGAAGGCCAATCATTAACTAGATGCCATATACGTATCTCGTAATAATAGATTATATTTTTTACCGTTAGCTTTGAGCCTAGAGTAATTTCTCCAAGACCTAACCTACCTATGCGATAGTTTTTGTTGAGCACCTGCCGAATCTCTAATAGTTGCGGTTTTTTGAATTATTTTGAATATAGATACCAACACTATTATCATAAAATATGAATAAAATGGTAAATGAATCATCTATCTTAGTTTGAAATAGGTGCGAAAGTAAAATTTCAAATAGAGATTTTTAGGAAAAACCTGCATTGAATACCTACCTATAAAAATGGTGAATTTGGCATGGGCCATTTTGGGGGTGTGTGGGGTAAGGTATACATACCTAGAATTTTGAAAATTAGTTGTCGATATTTCTCCGATATTGATTATGTGCCTATCTTTCGCTCTTTTCCGAGAGTAGATACCTGCCTACTTACATTTACCCTTCTTCATATAATTCTAAGTCACCATGTCCAATATTAGGGGAACTTACTCTACGGCGACACTTATTAACCTAGTCCCGGTTGCTATGCTGTACCTACTATTAGGTGCCTATTTTATGTGTTTACCGATGTACCATTATTAAAGAATTAGCGGTAGGTACGCAGGTTGCCTGTAATAAACTAGATCTGTCAATCATATGGTAAAAAATGAAAGAAAAAAAACATAATAGGCACCTGCTATTTCTAGATCGGTAGTTATTTTATGCAGAAATGAATTAATTTATTACACTTTTAACGTAAAGCTCACAAATTTTACCTGGGTAAGAAATATTACACATTACTTGGTGTTACCTAGGTAGGTACCTACCTTTATATCTCCTATTAAAGTAGATAGCACTTATGTCCTATGTATACTTTTCCTAGATATCTTAAATTATAATGAAAAACCACTACTAGCTCACTAATGAAATTACAAATTTAAATGACCCGCCAGCTGCCTACTTAATTATACCTACCTACTACTACTATTCATGAAAATAGTATCTTTGTAACAGGCAAGATATACATATCTAATATCAAACACAAAAATTTCTATTTAAAATATAGCGCCATTTGTCGGAACACTGAAAAGTATCATCAAGTTCGATATAAAATGTCGAAACCTGGCATAGATGTAAACAAACAAAAATATTCCATTATCCAAAATTGTTCTTTGTTTTTTGCCCCCTTTCTCCATAATATCTTCTGTCAAAATTAATATTTTTATTGAGACAATAACCATGGCTCAGCAATTGTCTGGTGTGACTATTGTAATATTTATTGCTACGGGAGTTCTCACATTTATCCTTCTATTTATATTTGCAAAAAGACAAATTATGAGATTTGCTCTACGCTCATCTTGTAGAGGACCACATGTACCAGTCGGTCATGGGGCCAAGACGGTAAGTAAGTTGTGAGAATGAGATGCCGGGTGTAGATTGTTGCCACGAAATCGAAACGATTTATTTGCCTACGCGCCCAACGCACATTTTCTAATATCACAAGCCTTCACACAACATCTTTTGATGTCATGTCAGCTCTCACCCGTTACCATATAGCCCACACTCTCTGGGAATCCCTGTAGGTATTTACCCACCTACCTATGTATAGGGAGATTATTAAATATTCCGTTTAAAACAACACAATCTTAGGCCTGTTTTTTGTCGGGTCATGACATGAGTTCAACTCGGCCAAGCCCGACAACAAGCATACCTCTCTCTGATAAGAGTAAAAAATTAAATATGGCTGGTTAAAAGATTAAAAACTTAAAAGCCAGCTTATTGCGTTTAATCTATGCAATATTACGTAGTTGTTGTTGTTCAGGGGGATAGTCATTAGCTGGGGTTTTAATAAGCAGTTCCTACGTTGCTTAAGATCAAGGCAATAGGGAGATAAACTTGCGAGCCCGATGAATGCCCGTCTTTTTTAAATTTTGCAGCAATTGAAACGAGAAATTGACCATTATATTGAATTGATTCCGAGGATTGTCTGTGAGCCTTCATTGTTGGACGAAAACAGCCCATACATTCTCCCACCAGGCACCACACCACCTGTACATTATTGCCGCTTAAAGGCTGTGAATGACCTGAAGCTACTCGAGAAAGAAATAATGCGACAGGAACCAAGTTTAAAGCGTAGTGCAAATGACAATATAAGACATTTTCTTGTTTTGGCACTTGCCGGTCCAATAAGTGGATGTGGCCAAAAACTCATTCATCAGTTTTGTGATTTGTATGAGCATGCACGCCATGACCCCAATGAATTCAGCGAAGAAGACTATCAAGCATATACAAAGCTTCTTCATAAACTTGTTGATGTGTAAGTTATTTATTTTTTAATCTTGTTATCATCCCTACACAGACCTATTCTCATTTGTCTTTTTTTTTCGTAGAGCTAAAATCATAAAGTCCTTTCCGAACAGCCTGAAGAGCAGCCCTTTGAGAACTCCAATGAAAAAGTCTGTGACATTAGACCTTCGATTGCGGGCTGAGAAGACTGGTGCAGATGAGGAGGATTTAATTGTTGCGGATAAGGAGGGGCTCGGGGTCTCTCTGGTAGCGTTGGACACGGAGACAGCTGTATGACAGGCAACACAAATACCAAGATTAGGCGACGTAGATTTTCTAATCACTTGGAAGTAGAACAAACATTGATTTCAAATCGAAGTATTTTGGGAATCGTGGTGATCCTCATACATATGTACCATTACGATATAGTAAAATGTAACAGTTTTCTAGTATCTAGTACAATATTCAATTATTCGAGAAGTGGTCAAAATACAGAAAATTTCATTCAACATGATTTCATTTGTGTTATTCCATACAGCAACAACTTCATCTCTCTATACCACAAAACAGGATGTGTGGTTAAATGTGATAAGGTGCCCGACTATTTGGTATTGATAGTTTAAAGTTAGGTTTTTTATATTATCGTAAAATCATGGACCCCGTTCACATTCGCGAGATCAATTTCTGTATGGGGGAAAATGCCCCACTGCATCGAACCGATAAATACGTGTCTGTTCGCAAGGGAACTGAAAATGTCCTTCGACGTGGACAAGCCTTCTTGATGGAGTTCCAGGTGGTTGGCCGGGATTTCGACCTCGACATCGACTTAGTCAGAATCAACTTCTCATTTGGTAATAAAAAAAAGTGCTTTAAATAGTCTTTTTTTGTTTTCCTATTTTTAATTATTACTCTTCTTTTAAGCAGGACCAGATAGCAAAGTCACTAAGAATACGAAGGGCATAGTGACAGTGGAAGGGTCCGTGGCGCCTGGTGTTAAAGGCTGGGCCTGCAGGTTGAGCGATCATCAGCACGGGTCATTCAGGGCGAAAGTGACAACCCCTGCGGACATTCCGGTGGGCCTGTGGATGTGCGAGATTGAAGTTGGAGTACGGAAACATCGTCCAAAGCCAACAGTGGTGGCAAAGCCTGTTCATCTACTTTTTAATCCATGGTGTAAAGGTACGTATCTTTTCTCTTTCCCAAATATATTTTTACAGGGTTTTTAGACCATATTATGAATATTTCGGTAAGTTCACGACTATACCTACCTACCTCGAGACAACGGACAAGGATAATAGAATAATCTCATAACGAGTATTTTTCGGAAAAATTGAGTTGAAAAATCGCATATTGAATTCTTGTCAGAAGTCAGACCAGATAATAGTTTATTTAGACCCAAAAAAACACAATTTTCGAAGCCTTGGGTGGTGAGACCACATGTATGGTACAGAGATATCAGCTTTTTGGGACGGTAGCGTGGCGGGCAGCAAAAAGAAAAATCTGGGAAAAAAATATTGAAAATATCGAATTTTAAAGTTTGGGGAAGTCAGATATCTAAAATGGTAATGCTAACATTTGAAGCATATCAACAAATCGTTAAAGAAAACTATTACATACCTAGCTATTAACCACCTATACCTGCAGCACCTATAGGTACCTACCTAAATGCATATTGTCGTCTTAATTTGCCTGTTATAGAGGATTCAACGTACATGCCAGAAGAAGATTTATTAGATGAGTATGTTCTTAATGACGTTGGAAAAATCTGGGTCGGCGCTTACGGTAGCTGTAGGGGTCGGCAATGGGTTTTTGGTCAGTTCGATAAATACGTACTGCCTGCATGCATCCTAAGTAAGTACCTATACTAACATTTGCCAGGAAGTCCTAAAAATACTAGCATGATTATACCTACTTACCTATACCTATTAATAATGCTGCCCTTGTTCTTTTTGCTATAGTTTTGGAGCGGACTAAGTTGCCCCCAACTGCTCGTGGGGACCCCGTCAAGGTTTCAAGAGCACTTTCTAAAATTGTAAGCAACTTGTAGATCATGCATAAATACCTATCCTAAACTTGGAAAATTGACCTTTAGCATGTATTTATGTGATAGGTGAATGCAAACGACGATAACGGCGTTTTGGTTGGGAAGTGGAGTACTCCTTATAAGGAAGGGACGCCACCTGCCTCATGGACGGGCTCTACGGCCATTTTGCAGCAATTTCTGCTGTCGGGGCGGGAAGTTCGATATGGGCAATGCTGGGTATTTGCTGGTGTTTTGACGACTGTGTGCCGAGCGTTGGGACTACCGTCGCGAGTCGTGTCCAATTTGGATTCTGCCCATGACGCCAATGCCTCCCTCACTATTGACAGGTAAGTTATCAATAGTCTTACCTACTCTTTCGCGTCCAGTTGTTCTAGAATAACTCGATAAAAATCGCCGGCCAACTCTATCAACTGGGAGTAATTGGGCCTATATTTTCAGCCATTCTGCCTAATTACACAGTTTTTTATTGTATTTGCAGAGTATTGTAAAATAAGGAGGATAATATCACTCAGGCTACGGCTACACTACACTTTTGAAGATCCAAGTTACCAACATAACATGGTTTCTTATGGAGGTGGCTACAATTATCGCAACGCCGCACATCCATGAGAGCCAGTGTACTTTAGTTGTTGTTGCTGTTGTACGTAGTACTTCAAAAGAAAGTGTAACCGATGCCTGAAGAGCTAAGTCAGTTGCTATCGGATCTGTGTGTGTTCCTACAAGGTCTGCTATTATTAACGACTGTTATTTTGTAGATTTTACAGTGAAGATCTGAAGCCTATGTATCCAAGTGGCATATCTAATGATTCGATTTGGAATTTCCATGTATGGAATGACGTGTGGATGGCGCGGCCAAATCTTCCTTCTGGGTATGGTGGATGGCAGGCGGTCGATTCAACACCTCAAGAGACAAGTGAAGGTATAGTTATTGGTTTGCACCATTTTACTTTGTCATGCTAATTCCAGCTAATGAGCGTAACGCCTTGAAAATTGAGAAAATGTATCTATGAACATACTGGTATCTTTTTTTATTGTTCCACTTGTTTAGATTTTTTTTTTTTTTTTTGAAAAACATTTGAAAAATTTACATGATGTCCCACACTAAGTGTTCCCCGAAACGGGGCACTTGTGTTG
>Ga0194135_10003063_pt1 | contig 10194 bp, 8 predicted proteins | sample LitLau_LLRF_2013_FD_134024 | JGI IMG/M metagenome (GOLD analysis project Ga0194135, IMG submission 134024) | Freshwater sediment microbial communities in response to fracking from North America - Little Laurel Run_MetaG_LLRF_2013 (version 2) | ecosystem: Environmental > Aquatic > Freshwater >... | reverse complement strand
ATCTTATTTTTATCTCCCAATGTTCATGTTCAATAAAGAACTTGAAGATTTGAAAGAAATCCTGAGATTACATTTCACTTAATTAGTTGCGAGGGATGAATGAGATCGAAAGTAAAAATGAGACAATACGCACTCACAAATAGAGGGGAAGAAACACACGGATAGCAATGAAAATGAAATGAATCACAACAAAACACGCATCTTCTTTCGTTTATAATGAACCATCGAAATGATTTAAAATTTTTATAAAAATTCCTTAACTTCCCCTCCCGTCTAATCAATGTTGTATGTATACTATACTGCATGCACTAACTGGCTGGCTACATTAAATCTATTCAAGACCCAAATATAATTTAAGACGATAATTAAACTCATATCATTAATACTCGCTATAAAGCCTGCTTAATAATTCCTTGTGCCTTTCGAATGTTTCCAGAAAAAAACCACCCAGATTAACCAAAGTAATAAAAAAAATTAAACCATTCCTACTATACTTACTTAACTCAATTTCAACCTGCCTGTGTGTAACATTCTGAGCATCTGAGCTCACTGAATATTAATAATATTATTATGCTTTTTGATTATTCTAAATCTCAGATACATTAAGGACTGTCCTGCTGCGTTTCTCATTCTTCTCGAATCAAATAACTTTCCAAATTTTCTCGAGTTTTTTGCTCATCCCTTAATTTAAAGACAGGTAGCCTCGCCCTTCCTCAAATCCGTCGGGAATCAACTCCCGGTTTTCATTTTCTTATAATTTATTAACCCACTAAAAGATCTTTCCCACTCGATTCTCTTTCTAATGGGAACAACAGGTCAACTCCTAAAATGCACCTACAAATAATCATCATCTCTACTTTATACCTCCTCCTTCGTTATTATTAATGAAATATTGTCTTCATTACTCTCCCTAAAGAATTTCTAGGATCCTTCCTCCTATCTTATTATTATTATACTCTGCTCTTCATCTGCATTCATGATTGGATTAGGCATGATGTTTTTATTGTAATTTTAGAAATCTCAGTCGGTCCATCGCATCATGAGATAAGGGTTCATTAAAATTTTCCAGTTGTCAGTCAGGTCAACTCTTCTTATTCTCTCATGCTACCGAATATTGTTATAACATACTAGACTACCCACACTTATTCACTTGCCTTAGTTTTTTCATCCAACTACAAAACTACAATCTTTTTAATTCCAAAATTCTATTGAACCACGTACACAATGTATGATCTTTGAATCTTCTGATGAATCTGTATATATATATATTGGATATAGGTACTGCAGGTGGTAGGTTTAACTTTTAAGTAGGCATGGTATGCAAACCAAAAGAGAACCAACTTTTGTTGAGTCTAGCAGGGGGTAATTATGCCAGATCAAGTCACGCTATAAAGTTTCTCATTAGATCACCGAGAAACTACACAATAAAACATTTTAAATCATATCTCATCTTTGACCAACTCGGGACTTGTAATATTTAAACTTGAACACACATCTTTCAATCTTTTACACAAAACAGTAGCTAAAGTAGGCTCACAGAAAACGCCTTTATTTCTGTAATTAGTACTCTTCGTTCATAAAATATCAATCATTTTTATATGCATGAAAAAATGCTCAAATAATTTTAATTTTCAAATAACCATTACCACCATAATAAAACTTGTTCGATAATATTTCTTTTTATTAAATAATTAATATAAGACCGTTCATCTCTCAGGATTGTGTATCGTTCAATATCGATTTTAACGAAGATGATTGATATTGGCGAATATTACAATAATATAATATGTCAATATATAATTAATATATTCACGTGTGCTCGATATATCTTCACACATGAGCAATGTATATAATTTTTATACAAAGGAATGGATTAAGAAAAAACAGAGTGCTTATTGAATGAATTGAAGATTCACTCAAGAAGCACTTTATACATCAGTTACAAGAACACAAGTGACATATATCATTTTAATTAGGAAATAACACAAATGCACACACGAACACACCTGCGTGTCACACTGTGTAAAGGTAGACTGTGCAACATACAGGTGCGGTTGTGATTATCAGTAATGTGTCAGGAAAATAGAAAATATTAATAATATTGCTCTTTTTGCGACGAATTGTCTTAGATTACTGTAAAGTGTAGTGCCACACACGCACACGCACACATGAAACTGGTGTGATGATGACAATTTCATTTAATTACATAAATAATAATTAATAGGTGATGAGTTGTATTAATTGATATATAATAATGATAGGCGATTTGACTAGCTGTTGTCCGATGCCCCTGAACTGGACTTGAGTAATAATATGAGAATGTCACTGTTTCCCGTAAACGCTGCTAAGTGTAAAGGTGACCATCCATCTCGACTTGCTAAAGTTGCACTTGCCCCGAGAGATATCAATTGCTGAACCTGCATTACATCAAATTACATATTTTATGATACTTCCCATAAATTATGTCTGAAGAAGGGAATACTATTATTCGATTAAAACGCTGTTTGAGTCTTCTTTTGTCAACTAATTTTGACTTGAATGAAACTCGAAACAATTTGAGGAACAATATTGATTTAACTTAATGTTAAGAACAAATTAAGAAACTTACAAATTCAATTCGTTCAGCTAGAACACTCCTGTGTAGCAAAGTCAGTCCATCTTTATCCATAAAGTCAACGTGGCGATTCTTAAGAATTTCTGGCAATAAGCTAGGATTGTTCTCTTGTAACGCTTGGTGAAAGTTATTCGCAGTTGACTGCTGCAAAAATAAGACCAATTAAGAGGTTAGAACTGCTGTAAATTCTAATTGTAGATATTTAATTTTTATAAAAGTTATTCCCTGAGATCTTTTGCACAAAATATAATTTTATGTAGACAAAAGTTTCGCATAAGATTCCTATTCTTATAATATCCCTATACAAGATCACTTCTGAAAGATGTCTGTATTATACCTTTGGCATTTGTCAATACTGCCAATGCTGCAGTACCTTCAATGCATGAAAGTTCCCAAAATTGACCTATGTTACAGGAACAATTACCAATTTCCTGAATAGAATTCTAGTGAGCTACCTTTCATCCGTTACAAAAATCTTTTTCTTCCATCATCTCTAGACATTCTTCTGATCACAAAAATGCCTTTTACATTCCTTACTCCTTATAACAATGCATAACCTTTCCAGTACCTGAATTTTAACCTAAATACCCTGCTATCAAGTACCTACATAGATATGTCTGAGGTCTAAAGCATTTCACAGTAAAATTCTACAATCACCCCCAATATTTCCAAGAAATCCTCACATACCTGTATATCAGTTCCGCCACTACTGGCACTAGAAATCTTCATCTTGGATTCCTCCTGATTATTGGAAGACTCCTGAAGATTTCCAAAATACAGAGGGTCGACTTGGAGGAGCGTCGTCGTCGTCGTTTCTTCACCCCTCCCGTCTTCACTGATCACTTCTCCCGTATCCGCCGACACTTTTGAATCTTTTTTCAAAATCAAGTTCTCATAATAATACTTTTCTCAGTTGAAATTTCTCTTCCACTGATTCTTAATTTGTTATCCAGCTTCTTCTTCTTCCTCTTCTTCAGTACTTAATTCTTTCCGTCGAAAACCCACCCTTAAAACTCTCTTCAAATCTCCCAAGACGTCAACCATATATCAGAGCCAATATCTAATATGAAATATCTTGAAAGGTTTTAGCCTCGACGAACATTTAATACTGCTGAGGAATGGCACACAGCATCAGGAGGAATTTGATGATCCGGTCGACCACTTTACAAAAGATTTGTGCAGAGCGAGTCTTTTTCAGATCTCATTCAATAGCACGCATCATCTAAACTCTTTTTCTTGCAAGGTGTGTGTGTGTGTAAAAGGTAAGGAGTCTCTTTGGTATTCCTCTATTAGCCACCACCAGTTTGGATGAAAAATCAACCTTCTGTCTTAAAATCTTTCCACACAGCCAGGAGGATAATTACTTGCGTGTAAAATGTAGAGTAGAGATAGAAGACACAGTGCATTTGCCTTGTGAGAGAATATATTATATCGCATACGTACACGTCTTCTATTGTATCTCTACATGTATATAACTTGTAGTTTTACTTGTAATGTCAGCTCTATTTTATACAGTTTACTTGCTCTCGTTAAGTCAGTCTTCTTCTTCTTCTTCTTTAAAACCTACCGACGACTGGCTCTCCAACAAAAATCTATATCATCAGCAGCTCTCGCAGGATCACCACACTTGCATGGCATATACAAAATGAAACGGATGGATGCACTGCAGATGCGAAGAATGAAACTGTCTTCGAGAAAAAACTCACTTTACTTCTTCTTATATATTCGACAACGATGATGATGATCCCTTACCACTATAGGGATGGATCAAGTCTCTTTAAAAAATTGATAAAAAATGGAGCTCCTGAAACTAGTTGAGAGAGAGAGATGCTCCTTAATACTTAACACTAACTAATACTTATATGTACTCCTCAGTCCTCAACCACCAACTGAACTTATTCCTCCTCTTCACTCAGTCTTATTCAGTCAGACTCTCATCTACAAATACTACCCACAGGCCACAACTCTGCAGCAGTTTCCCTTCCAACACTCTCCTACTAATACCATGTAGGTTTCAAATGCATTCAGATATTTCAGATATACAGATATCGTATATCCCTTATGGAAAAAGCCTTCAAGCTTTCTTTCTATAATAGTAAAGGGCCCTTCCTCCTTCTAAGGAAATCTTCTTGGACTCAAGTCTCAAGGGAAACTAACCACTCCGACCTACTTGCTCCTGTCTCTTATATACTCCCTCGTACTTGTATATCATCATATTCTCATGCTTCGATCTTCCTTCAATTTCATTTAGTAATAATAATGTTGCTGGTCTCCGTGTGAAATGTGGATATAAGCATTAAAAGTATACTGCACAGGATCATCATTTTATTAAGTCTGAAATGTTCAATATTATGTCCTCTACCTTTACTATATGCACATAAAGTCTTCATATATATATTGTGGTTTCGATTTAATGCATATATGTAAGTGTATGCTCCTTCATATTTCTTAATACCAATATCATTCATACTCGCGAGTACTTTCCCATCCAATACTGGTTTTTTATCATAATTTCTCAGACTAAACAACAACTCTACTAAATGTTGGATATATCTCTTTTCACGTTCTTTAACAGAATATGAAATATATACTATAACAGAATAAATGAGACACAGCAAAACCATAAGTAGTTCGTCCGATTGTCCGATTACAAATATATAATATTTCTCTCTTATCTCTCCAACAACGAGAGAGTAGTAAGTAGTAAATAAGTAGTAAGAGCAGTCTCTGTGTAAGTGTACTGACTTCTCACAAACTTTATAATAACACGTATCAAATAATATATGGAGTTTCTCATTTCATTTATGATTCGGAGGTATGCACGTTATCATCTGGATTATCACACACTATATAGACACTGCCTTGGGAAATATGCATGGGAAAATAATACAACCTACCAACGGACACTTATTTATTCTGTTCTCTCAATGAATACAACACATAAATTCATATAAGCGTCCGTTCGCCGGTCGTTCGACTCCGACATACGCTCAATACAATCCCCGATTTTTATATTCAATCATTCCAAATTCTACAAGGGTGGTTACACTCTCAATCTCTCTCCCATCGGCTCATCAGTTCGCTCACAGATTCATCAAATTATTGCTTCATTTCATATAAAACATATTTAACGGTTGACGCATAACGTGCTCCCGAATGTAATAATGTGCACAACGTACCAGTAACCAGAACAAAACGCTCTCCAAACTTCTGCCAGAAGGCAATCGATGAACAATTAATTCACATAGCCTCAGCTAGTCTTAGATTTTTCTGTTTCTGGTAAAATAAATATGTTAGCACGTTCGTCTTTCGTCGAAGACAATAATCTGGTTTAATTAATGAGAGAGGTGCGCTTGTAAATGCATTTTTATGCACTTTTTAATACTCAAGAGCTTTTCTCCATTTTTATTTCTTGAGTTAAGAACCTATTGGTGGCTTTAAGAGAAGAGTTTATCCGCAAAAGCAGGTTACATTTTTATTCATTTACACCAAATGACCTCCGATCCTATCAAAGATATATACCTGCTTGTTAAATAGATCAGTCTTAAAAATGTCTCCTAAATCACTAAATAACATCTTATATCACTATTACAATAAATCCTGTCACTCACGATGTTCATGCACGTCACAATAGTCCCCATTAAAAAGTTGAACTATAAATCTATTATAGTTCAAACAAGTATCTACTAAACGAAAGTGTTTTATAGTATGGTTTACTTTTAAAAATCCATCCAGAAGAACTTTCAATCTCGTTTACTGCCACCGGATCCTTTAAAAAGAATTCGTTCCAAAAATCTCACTCAATATGCAATTACATCCTTCGTCTTACATTTCACATAAGTACATCGTATAATATTCTACATTCTATCCTTATCCTAAGAAAGTAAAAATCAAACATACAGAAAGGCCCGTTAAACACACAGACACTCATCCATAAAGCACTTTCATCCATGAAGCACATTCCAAGATTTCCACCACTGTGTCTCGGTGTCTCCATTTCCTACACACCCAACAAATCCCGTTCTTCATTTATAATATTCTCCCGTTCCCTTTCCACAAACGCAATATGAAACCAAAATCCGTTAGAATTTTCCTTATAGCTATCTCCCACCAATCTAAATGTTACAACCAACTTATTATTACACACAATATCTTATTCAAACACCTCCTCCTTCTTTTAAGATAAAGCTAGATAATCCATAATTACACGATACACACACACACATACATTCATCGTAGCATTTAAATTCTTTTCTCTGTAAAAAGAAAAATCTAATCATATCTGAACCTTTTAAAACACCAGATAACTCATAAAACATTTACTCGCAATATTGTCTCATGTGGTTTTTACGGTTAGGACTTGGCATCCGCCGGTGATCCCTGGGATCTCTCTCATCTTCATCCTCCAGGGTCACCCGCAATGAACAATAATATATATAAGCTCTGCATAGGGTCTTCTGTTCCTCCAACCCTACTAACCAACTCACTAGCATAAGGTCTCTTTCAAATGCACACACACACAAGCAATATATATATTGCTTATGCATCGTAATAACATATGCAATAAAATTTCAAGAAGGATATGTCACACTCACTCTCAAATCACCCTATCATCCCTTAAACTACCCTTTCCTCGTAGTAGTCTTTCCTCTCTCTCTCTCTCATTCTACTAGAGGTGGTCTTCTCTGTAGTTCTCATATATATTCATTATATTACGTATCATCGACCGTTATAAACAACACATACATTCATATGTGTATGGTATATACGTACATGTACTTATCGTGAGATAAATTGGTGAGAAAAAATTTTCACACAGGACTGGAATCCACGAGCCAAATTGTGTGTGAGCAAATCGGGAGGAGCATCCGCATCCGCTTACCGTTTATTCCCATGAAACATTTTTCTCATCATTTGCTTTCTTCGTATTTCTTTTAATGTATGAAAGTCTACCGAATGAAATACTTTCCTAGCATTTCTAAAACTCACACAACAACCCCATCATCATATCATCATCCCTGTGGCCGTCATTTCAATTGTTTGGATCTTATGCGATAAAAAACAACGACCGTTTGGACATGGTTGGCACTTTTTGGGGGTTTCGGTTGATGAAAGATTCACACATATATAAATAATATGCGCAACCAAAAGTTTCTCACATGCAATTCACATATTCTCTCTGAACTTTCCCAGTGCCAACTTGATCGTGGGATGAGAAGATGAGACATCCGGATTTCAAAACTTTTTTATATTTTTACTTTTACAATACATGAAAATCGTCTCAACTTGCAACATACATTACGTGAGCTTTGTATAAATGAAATTCTTTGCAGAGATTGAATAACTAATTGCACAATGTGTATATAAGGACAGTCTGCTGATTATGAACAGAAAAATTCTGCCTATAATAAATTCGAATAAAAAGTTAAATTCTCATTATTGCATACTTATGCTAATAGCAGGCATTTCACAAGGCAGAAGCATTTAATGAAGTTAAAAGGGTGACAAATTGAATGCATCTGAATTTTTCACACGCAGGTCCCAGTCACAGGTAGATTTCTGATTTGAATAGGAGTTACAATAAACCCTCAGACTTGTGAACTTTATAAAATTTTGTAAAGATCCTTCACATCTCGAAGACGACCTTGTCCTTCCTCCTGACCGTGAGAACTTGAAGATGTCTTTAACTAATCTCAAACATCCGAATCCTTCAAGAAGAATCTCTCTAGCTTCTTTCTTTTCCACCTTCCATGCATATAATACTTACAAGAACAATATAAGCCGCATCATCCGACATTAGAAAGATTTTTGGAAGAAAGATCTTTAGGCAGATTCTTTAATGAGTTGTCCTCTGCTCTTCCGACCCATTTGCGCCTTCATTTATAGTCCATACAGAATGAACTATTATCTTCTGTGTAACATCATTGTAAAGATGAGAATATACAAGAAATGCCACACACCAAGAACAAATCGAAAGATCATCTCTTATTTGTTTGTTCTTTGGCCACTGCTTTACACTCTACCAGTCTTCTATATGCCCAATCCGTCTAGTCGACCTATTCTTTAAGTCTTCCGTCGTATACTGCTCCCTAAACCGTTCAAGTTTGAATGATTAGGCAATAAAACTACCACATCGAATCTTTGCACAACAAAGCTCGGTTCAAAACCCACCCAAAATCCTAAGAAGGAGAAAGTCTCGCCACAATAAAGGATGTTATTGCATCTTTTCTTGGATTAAATTGCATCTCCCACGAACAAGAAATTAAATGCTTAGTCTTTCTAAACCCAAAGAACTACCAAAAAGGCTAACCAAAATCAATAAACCACCCTTAAAGGATTCACACACACAGAGAGAGACTGACAGACTCAAAAAGAACTTGTGTAGTGTGGTGTGGTCCTTCCAAATAATCCAAACTTCCAAAATCCAAAGAACTCTCATTGCGCGTCTCAAGAAGGAAACTCTTTCTTGTTCCTCACGGTCCATCCACGGGAATGAATGAACTGGAATTACACGCTGGATGAATATATATTCATTTATATATTCCCAGTTTATTTAACCTGGAGAAGTGAGACAGGATGTTATTTCAAATCAAAGTGAGCTTTTCCTTTCGCTTGTTTCATATTCAAGCATTCTTCTGTGTCGGGTCGTGCCATTACGTAAATCTTGAGAGGATGAATAAGACCAGTTTATTCTTTAAAAGAACACTCTCTCTCGAGTAATAAAAACGATGGATGAAACAACTTCTTTGGCGATATGGTGAGGAAACTATTCGAGCATCAAGGAGATTCATTCAGAGTACACAAAACAACATCATATAAACTGTGATGGGAAAGAGGAAAGGCTAAATATAAACTCATTCGAATGAGACGGACGGATGTTTCAGATTGCAATAAATCGAGACCTAATCAACCCTAAGGAAATGGGATTTGAGACATTAAAATTAGTCTCGCATTTTCACTTTCCACTTTCTCAGGCTCGTTTTGATGTTCTAATTGCTCCCACTAAGGCGAACTAACTCCTCCACCCACACGTTTACTTTTTGTCGGCTTCACAATCTTATTACTAAATTGTGATCAAGGTGGTATTGCGAGTTTTGTGACTGAGTGAGACGAATTATTAAGTCGTTCTTTAAGTCTAGAAATAATCACGTGTACTTTCAAATAGTTCAACCATTCCGATAAATCTGCAGATTATATATCTCGTAAATCAATATGTATGCACACCATTCATCAATTGTTTTCTCGCCTTGGACCTACAGGGCAGCAGTGTATGTTTGATGTGTACTTGAAATACAATGTATGTATGCATTAATATATATCATCAATTGGTTTCAATCAAGATGAGATAATGTTACACCAAATGACACACACGCTAAGCGTGTGTTCTGCAGCTAACGATACTTCAGTGTCATCCACAGATTTAATCCCGTACAATTTAAATATTGACAATATTAATCAACTATCATTACTTTAATATTAACTAAATCCTTGTAGACTTTTGTCGGAAATCACTAAAAAAGATAATATTTTTAACAATTTTTCAAGCCTATCCATCAATATGAAACTATCTGATTTGCCTT
>Ga0194135_10003062_pt1 | contig 10196 bp, 10 predicted proteins | sample LitLau_LLRF_2013_FD_134024 | JGI IMG/M metagenome (GOLD analysis project Ga0194135, IMG submission 134024) | Freshwater sediment microbial communities in response to fracking from North America - Little Laurel Run_MetaG_LLRF_2013 (version 2) | ecosystem: Environmental > Aquatic > Freshwater >... | reverse complement strand
GTCTATGCACTATTTTTTTTATTTACTACTACCCGTAACACCTATTGTTTCTCACAAGTGGTTCGAAAGAAGAAGAAGAAAGATATTTTATCAAAAATCATACCATGTTTTGCAATTCTTTCTATATTGCTTGCAGGCAAGTCCAGAAGATGTAAATGAGTTAAACAGTTGCTTGGAAGCCAGGCTTAAGAAATGCAGAGAGGAAGAATTAAATGGAAATTCGTCTAGCAATGGTAGAAATTATGAGGCTAAAAGTGACATTTGCGAAACTGTTGATGAAAAAGCATCAAAATCTTTAAAATCTGAACCAGACGTACTAGTAAACCACACGCATGAAACTTAAGCTAGGTACATACTTTTCATTAAACGCTGAACTTTCTTACATGTTATTAATATCCTAGTAAGTAACTAGATATTTTTTTAAAAAAATCATTTATCAGTTACTCTTTTTTTATGTCATTGATTTCCAAGTAGTTCTTCAAAAAACGTAAGCGCAAAAATATCTTCGAATGTTTTTTCAACCTTGGCACTTCATCTGCAAGTTTTTATTAAATTTTCACTTGGTCGTAATGAATGAAATATTTTTGGACGAGCTATAGCTTCTGTGAAGTACCTACCTCTCCACTTTTCTTTGTCTGCTCTTAAATGTGTCCTTAGTTATGAATTATTGCTAGTAATATTTTTATTGTAGCTTTGTACTGCTTTTGATTTCGTAGGTAGGCACCTTTACCCACTTCATTCTTCAATTTATTATTCTTATGTAATTATTATAGGTACTCATTTCCCTTTTTGGGCGAAGAAATTAAAATTTATTTTTCTAATACAATGGTATATTTAATGAGTACATACAGTGTGTGTAGGCTGCCACTAACAATTTATCATTTTCGACTTTTAAATATTATTCTACCAATGTCACGTAGTCAATCTCGATTTCTGTGGAAAATAGCTACCAAGGGGTATATTATACCTATACCAACAGGGCGATTCAGTGAAACCATGTCATGTACCTATAGCCACGTACATTGCACGGAAAGTAGGGGCTGTGCTGCGCTGTGGCCGATTCAAAATCCTGATTTTGTTTCACTTAATCCCTTACGAGACGGAATCGAGGTATGGCTAATCACCCTGTAGGTATATCCTTCATAGGTTCTTCATGGGAGCGTATCTCCCTGTGAATAGTCAGTTTTGCTGCCTCTAAGATCTCTCCAAACGTCCGCCTTTCGTTACCTTTTCTCGAAAACAGTTGTTTATTGTTTTTGCTCTTCAGCCAGTCCTATTTACAGGGTCAGGTAGTCAGGTTCTGGAAACATAAGCAGATCAATAATATTGTCAATACGATGGATATTGGAAATATTATTGATCGTGTGCGGTCTGCTTAAGGAAGTAAATCTTTGATAAAACGCAACACCCGATAATATCCCATAGCTTGAAAGGTAACCTACCTACCTACCTTGTGTAGAAACAATCGATTTTTCTCGAATCAAAGTGTACCAACCTTAGGTAAATACTTAATAAGTACCTAGGTATATCTACCCAAAAAAACATTACATTATATGTTGCATAATAATATTATTGAGTTTTATTTTCTACATAAAAATGCTTTCGCCTACCTCTATTTAGGCCCTAAACGACGACCTCCTACCAAAATTTGATGATAGGATAAATAGCAGAGACTAGATCGTCCAGTTAACGCTAATACGGCGTCCAGAGAACATTATTCGCAATATGGCGTCCGGATCGTTGTTTGGACAATCTAGTAATAATTGTTTGTCTGTGCTATTTATCATCAAATTTTGATAGGAGGTCGTCGTTTAGGGCCTTAGATATCTACATGGAAACCATAGCAAACTATTCGATAGACTATACCAACCAACCATATTAACAAATAACGAATAAATAAATAAAATCTGATTTTGAGTGGTCCAGTATGCGAGTTTACCTCTTAGGTAGGACCTAAACATTTAGAGTATGAGGCGCTCCAACGGTGGAGCACTATGCGGCCGAGGTCATTTTTTGTGTTTGGCGTCCCTTCTTTTTCTGTCCAGCATGTATTGTAGAGTGTATGTTTCGGGTTCAAATGCGGGTGGATATTCGATGCCTGGATAATCAGGCAAGACAGGCGTCCCTAATTGCGTTGACTCCTCAACACTCCCTTCCATATTACTAAAAAGAGAAAAATATACAAAAGACTGGGCAACATCTAAAGGATGATGTTTATTACCTAGGACTTTCAATGCTGTTCCACGGAGGACGCTGACTGCAGAATATGGCTCAAAACTAGGGACTAAAGGACATATGGGACATTCCCACGACTCATTATAAGACGTATTCTTTCCAGGATCTTCAGAGGGTTGAGTTCATGGACTCGACCTAATCAAAAATACAGGCGATTGGGCTCGCGTGCTTTTGGTGCAGTAATTGAGTGAACTCGGTCGCAGAACTCAACTTCCCGAAGAACCTAAAAAGAGAACGTCTAGTGCTCCAAATGTAGGCCATAAACGATGACCTCCTACCTACTTTGATGATAGGATAAATAGCAGAGACTAGATCATCCCATGATCGTCCAGTACCGCTAATATGACGTCCAGAAAATATTTTTTGCAATATGGCGTCTGGATCGTTGACTGGACGATCATGGGACGATCTATAGTCTCTGCTACTTGATGAACGTTTAACTTAATGAAAGGTCTTAGTTTAGGGCCTTAGAGTTTCACTTTCCCATCGTGAAATTAATACTTACTGTAATTGATGAGAGGACGAGGCGGGTCTCATTAGATTTCTTCTTGCCGGAAGTTGTGGAATATCTCCAGCTGATTCCCTTCGCCCGTTATCACTGCGTGAAGTACTGGGGTAAACTGAAAAGTGGAAAAGAATATTCACATTCCTACGTCCTACCTACTTTTTTGGATACCTAGGTAGATCCAATCGGGGTCTTATATGAATAACTGTTAAAAGGTGACACGATTCCATCCATCAAAAAGAATAAGTACGCATACCTACCTATAGGTAATAGGGATGAATTAAAAAGAAACTGATTCGTATAAAAATTAGGCTGCACGGGGGGTAAGAATGGGCGCCGGGTCTCAGGGACACCAAAAAGGTAAAAAAGTAGGCAAATAAGAATGAGAAATAGGTAGGGAGCGGGACAAAAATGTGGTGTAGAAGTTGGGTAGTTACGCCACGGGGTAGGCACTGTTATTTTATAGGTAGGCAGTGTAATGCTGAAGGCCTGTGCATTTGAATATGATTCTCATTATATCTCACCTCATAGCACCTCAACTTACCCCGGGTTCGAGCGTTTCGGTTTACACGGAGATTTCGTTGTTCTTCCTGACGGGAAAGCATAAACTGCTCCAGGGTCATAAATCCACTCATATCCTCTTGCCTTCCTTCATTCCGCAGATTACGGAACTCTCGTAAACGCTCTTGAGTCATTCTATAACGGAAGGAGAATAAATGCTTTATCTTTCGTCCTAGAACCATTATCGTCTCATAAAGTCCTTCATAAAGCCGTCATGTTCATACAAAAATTCAAATATAGGTAATAATTTTTCACTAGGAACCGATTGCAGCCTAGTCAGCCTTGATCGCGATAGTCCGTCGTCGATAGAGCGCCGCAAGCCCAGTGTATTAGAGTGGCCCGTGAGCTCCTTATCGAAATTCGTTGGTGGGTTTTTGTTTCATGGAATAGATTCAAGGTTCTTCTCCATTCATAATTAGTCCATGCTCTTCGTAAAGGGACCCCCTATCTAACTTGCTAATGGGAGCCCTACAATTTTCCCCGTTACCTAAGTTAATGTGTGATAGTAAGGAACAAATTGTACTTAGTCACGTAGACATTTTTACCTATTACCCAACACAAGCCAAGCTTTGGGGTAGTAGAGCATCTGATCATTGGTTCTTTTTGTATTAATTTTTTCGGGAATCAAGTATAATCAAAAATTTGAGGATAGTGGCATTTTAGCATTGTTATCCGCGGATACCCTTTATCGAAATGAATTTATCTTACCTGTAGTCCGCCATATCCCTCTGAACAAGGGAAGGATTCGAAGAATGGAGTGAGCGCCTCGATAGTCTTCCAGGCTCGAAAGAATCTGGAGGTCTCACAGGGGGAGGCTGCATCCTTTTGTAACTGCGGAACTGAGAAGTGGGAACGGGCAACGGGACAGACTTGTGCATCAGCAGCTTCAGGTATTTTCTATCGAGACTCGCTACATCGCTCTTTGACTTTCCTTCGCTTCCACTTCCTTTCACCAAAGAAACTCTGGGCTCTTCATTTCTGTACAAAACAACAAAATTAATTATTTCGTCTGCCATAGAAAATCCCCGAGTAAATTTGGAAAATCGAGGGAAAACAACGCCTTTTGAAATCTCTAAGGTCAAATAATCTCATGCCAATTTCTTTAAAAAAAAAATTATTGATATGTTATGTTTTGTGGAAAATAAATTACAAACCAAATATTATACCTGTGCATTAAAATGGGCCGGAACCGCTGACCAAGAGGAGGGTACCTAATGTAATCGTGGAAAAACTAAATTTTGTGTTGATCCTTGTCCAAAAAGTTTGTCGTTTGTACGATGTTAAAATTTGATATTCTGATAGAGTACACCTACCATAATTTTCATAACCCCTGCCAAGGCCGGAGTTAGGAATTACATTATTATGAGATTTGCAATTTTTTTAGTAACCGCTAACAACGAGTAAAATCATATAACGGACAGTTACTTTAGATTACTTTTACTTACTTAGCGGAATCAAGGGCCGATGAAGAGGAATGATGAGACCTTGGAGTTGTGGCTGTTCCGCTCAAAAAACGTAGAGTTCGAGGTTCGCTTTCAGTATCACTGTCAGAGTCACTTGCACTCCAACTACGGGGAAAAAATACATGATGTATTGTAGCCAAACCAACCGGAGGTCTGTTCTTTTCTATGGATCCAAGCTGAGTGAAGTCAACTCTTAATGGTATTTTTCATGAGAAGTCGACTCAACCCCGCTTGGATCCATCGAAAAAAACTAGGGTGATTTACAGAACATTCTTAAACAGGATACCTGGCACAAAGGCAGCACATATAGTAATTAATAGTTTTGGTTGGATCTTGATCGAGTTGCCAACCTTTTTTGCGAGACCGAGTCGACTCCATTACGACTCAAAAAAATTCAAACCCACTCGTTGCATGTTCTTCATTATTGCGTCGAGTTCACGAACTCAACTCAGTCAGGATCCAACAAAAACGCTAACAATATTATGCAAGAGCGTACAAACTCTCAATAAAAAGACCAACCCTGGACTTTGTGAGGCAGCCGCCGCGGCCACCTCCATGGAAGAGGCGGCCAGGCTCGTACTGTCCACCCACTGTTGCATCAATTCTTCGCTTTCGGCCGCAAAATAGAATACTGTTCCTGAAATTGAACAAAACGTTGATTTGTAAACATCATTTAACCTCCGGGTGCCCATCACGGGGTTTGCAGGAAAACTTGTTCTGCTGTAAAAACATTTCTGAAATTGATATTGATATGAACGCTAAATACCTAATTATTGTCATAGCAAAGTATATTTCTTTAATAACACGAGGTGTTGTAAATATTTCAACATGCCAATTTTTGCTTGGGTTTATAGCAAAATGTGTTTAGGAACATTCTATGGAGCGGACGTTTCAGTAACAAAATTTGTATAAAATTAACTGGTGATTTCTAGGCAGTTCCGTCAGCAGGAAGTGCCGCGGAACAATTCCAAAAATTTAGTTTTATTTTTTATTATTAAGTCTGCAGATATTCCGGACACGAATCCTTCCGATGTTGGTAGAATGACCCATGTAGGTATGTTGTTTAAAAGTTAATAAAATTTACCTACCTGTGTGATAAATTTTGAAAGCATTACTCTTTGATTTGACTTCGTCAGCGACAGCGCAAGTGAAACCAGGTAGGTATATAAAAAGATCAGCACGAGGCCGGTCTTTGTGCCTAAATCCGTAAAACGCCGGTCCTTGGAGATGAAAAAATGCTTGAGTCCAAGTAGCAGGAGTACGTCGCTTACGATACCACAACACACCCGAAACTTGTGAAGCCCCGACGTCTTTCACTGTTACTTCGCGCCGTCCTAAAAACATGAAGACAAATAATTAGACATTGCAGTTTATTTTCAAACCATTCACAATAAGATTAATAAGGTAGGTTATCAAACTCAATAAAGTAAATAATAATATCATTATTATATAATGATGAGTAATTAACGTTTGTTAAGCAAACAAATACTGAAAATGTTAAGTTTTCTTATTTTTGGGTCTAGTGACATCATTTGACAATTTGATAATTTTACAACGATTTACCCGATCTAGGCACTAAGCACCCTATTTAAAATACTTATCAACCAGTGGAGTAGGGGCTCTTCTACTATGCAACTGGTGAACTGGCGAGCTGTTCCAGAGTACAGCTACATTTTCAAATTTACCGTGAAGATCTCAACTTCTTATCGTTTCAGGCGAGAAAGTAAAAAACTGAAACTTACTTGCTAAGACTGAATTTTGTTTTCTAGCAGACCGCGGACTGGTTCCCCCTCTTCCTAGAGTCCACATGGCTTTCAGATGGTCTAAAGTGTTCTTAGACCGTTCTTTCTCGGAAGAAAGTGAAGAACTATGGGAAAGTGTTGGGGAAGGGGAGAGTTTGAGTGAGGTGAGAGATGTTGAAGTAGTTGGCCGCGCAACTAATGGGGGAGTGGGGGGAGAAGGCTGCGGCGGAAGCGGCCGACACTTATTCGGGGCAACTTCGCTGCTCCGCAACTTTGGCGGAAGCGGTGGCAATTTGCGTTGTGCGGCAACTGGTCGAATCTCTCGAGGCGCAGGAGGTATTTCTTTAAAAAAAGAAGAGGTTAAGCACGGCCTTACTTGAGTTTCCTGCAGCGGAATCGTACTACATATACACAATTAATAATTCTTGCAGTGGCTACCAATGAGCTATTGGAGCTACTCATTCCCTGCAACCTGTGTTACACGTAAGGTAAAAAGTTGAATTCCTTTTGAAGTTTCGGATTTGTTAAAAATGCTAAACAAAAATTATGTGAATTCCATATACCTGAAAAGAAACTGTCTTCTTCCCGGTCTTGATGTAGGGTTTGGTTGATGGTGTTCACCATGCGTCCGTGCTCAATCTCATTATTGGAATTAACTTCTGAAATAGAAAAATACCACAATATGGTTCATCAAACTGCATACTTACAGAATATAAATAGGGAGTGAAAACAATTCACTTACAAACTAACAAATAATTTATTGAATTTTAGATAAATCAAAAAATTATAGGAAGATATGAACTGAACTGAAAACATATTTTTCAAATTTAAAAATTGCGCGAAATATAAATTTTTTAATATTTTTTTTTTTTCAATTATTAGTGGACGCTGTCGCGTAGCGCTAGCGCAGCTGTCCCGCAGAGTTTCTCCAAAACCATTCTCATGGCATCTTCTAATTTCGAATAGGTATCTGAACACAATAAAAAGGGTTTTACACATTGACGGCACTTTTCCCCAAAACAGCCATTTTTTGCATAACATTATTGGGGTCGTTTCATGTTAATCTATATTAGTTTTAAATAATGATTTAGCTAAATATAATATATCTATCTGATATAAAATAATTATACTTTTCTTGCAAAAATAGTATTTTAAAAAAGCGCAGTTTAAGCCATTTCCAATTGCAAACTTTATTTTAGAAAATATTGGCCATAAAAAAAAGTTATATTTCCACAACGCTATTTTTTATTTATATGTATTTACCTGCTATTGTATGAGTAGGAACACTGATTGTCGTCCTAGGCGTAATGACCGGTTTGATGGGCAAACATCTTCTAGGGCTCGGTTGCGGTGGCTCCGGTTCCCCTAAGTCATACGCTGGTGTGCTCCGACTCTTGTCAAGTCGCCCGCGAGGGGGGCTTGGCTTAGACGTATGGCCCATATCACTGAAGAACGCATCTCTCTTCACCTTTAAATCAAAACAGCACTCAGTGACACAATAATAGACAATCTTTTCCATGTGGCCCATTCAAATAAGTAACTAATACTTTGAAAATATGGCGGATGCGTTATAAAACCAATGGTAAGCAAACATGAATGACGGAAAAATTTTAGTGTGTAATACAAGCCTATATTGGTTTACGTCTCCTTTCATAATAATATAATACCTAACTCGTTTCATCGCGCGCGTGCATTCGTCCATATCTACCCTGGTTCCCGCCGCCATATGCATATCCAATGATAATCGAATGCGAAAAAATACAAAATGGCGCTTACGGATATAGAGGTCATCGACAAGTCTCTCTGCAGATAAATTATTAATAATTTTTGTTAACAGATACCTTATTTAATTGAATAATGTTGCGGGCGTCTGATGCGGCAGTTGTGTGATAAGTCTTCCTCAGAGCGACGATAATCGAAGTACCTTCACTGAAACTTTTATCTCGCAGTTCAGTTGTTAAAGTTTTTTCTTTATCTCCATCTGCCTGGCTGTTATTCTGATTGGACCGCCACGAGCGCTCGAGCTGCAAGCGCCTCCAGAACTGCTCGGATTGCGGCGACGGTCTAGGCGGCCCGGAGAGAGTGAAACGACGCTGAATGGGAGCTCGGGGTTTTGGTAAGTAAAGTCGCATAGATGTAGGACTGGTACTGTGGGGCAAGGCAAACTCTTCATCGCTACTGCTACTGCTGTTACTGGATATTACGGAATCGGCCAGTAAAATCTTTTCCTCTTCTGGACCCTGCTTTTTTGCTTGTTGCTCAAGCTGGTCAGACTTTACTTGCGGTTTCGTTATCACGTTTCTAAAAAAAATAAGTTATGAAACTAAAATATTCTATTGCTTCTGAACTAGGGTGTAAACGTGAACAAAGTGAATTATTTTCTTTTTATATATAAATTTGTTCCAGCTCCGGCCCTGGTATAGCTCACAAAATGTCGTGGAAAGGTTGTCCTAGATATTTAAAACATCATTTTTATCGGACGACATACTTATCTGGCCTATAGCAGAGTGTGGATCACCTACACACCACACAGACAGTATATAGAGGCATTCGAATCGAAAAATTATCATGTCGTCTGAATCGCGGAACAGTCAAATTTAAAATTTTAAAAGGAAATACGGCCTGAGGTTTCGGGCTCAGCTTACAATGTTCGCGGATTTTCTCCGCCACTAATCGTGCCGATAAATCTAAAATGTTCCCTTGTTAATTTTCCGACTCGAATGCTGCTTATATAATAGGTAAATGACTGAAAATGAAACCTACATTGAAATTTCATGATGAGGAATTGTTAGAAACTCAGGCCTAGGACTCGGCACATCATTCCATCTCGAATGTGGTGTTGCTCTTTTTCGGCTCGGCAGTCGATACGGTTTCATGTACATCTGTCCATACATGTTGACATGGCGAGGTCTCCGTTTGAGTGTCAAAAGAAGGTCGTTGGGACTCTCTTCTATTAGGGCAAGGACTTTCTTCCTCGCCCATCCCACAACTGTCTGATAATTGACTTGAACGATTTCATCACCTGGCTGTATTTTTCCAGATTGATGAGCGGCCGAGCTAAGTTTCATTTCCCCAATCTGGTGATCACCGTGAAAACTTGGTTCAAGAAAAAAACCCTGCAAAGAAATGGATAAAATATTGTTTATAGTTAGGCTACGTAAGCTCAACACAGGATCTACGGCCTTAGTTACACCAGCCGGACGTAAAAAAATATCGTTGGTTTTTCTATTTGATTTTCAATTTTTAAAAAATTTCCTTTTACTTACATTAGTCTCTTTTAATCATAATAATAACAATAATAATAAAAATAAAAATGAAAATAATAATAATAATAATATTAAATAATAGTGTTTCAGGCCCTAAACGACGACCTCCCATCAACTTTAACCACTCAATGTTAAAGAAGTGTCCGCCCTCATTAAACCCTTCTTGCACTAACTGAGGTCACGGAAAATCCCGAAGATCACTTCGGAATATCCGAATGCCTCCGAAGATCCTTCGTTGAATTCCGTCAGTGTTCGGAGCGTGGTTCGAAGAGACTCGGAGCTCACGGAAAATTCCGAAGATCACTTCGGAATATCCGAATGCTTCCGAAGATCCTTTGTTAATTTCCGTCAGTGTTCGGAGCGTGGTTCGGAGAGACTCGGAGCTAGTCGGGTCCTCGGAGGGGGGCGGACACTTTGGGCAATC
>Ga0194135_10003061_pt1 | contig 10196 bp, 5 predicted proteins | sample LitLau_LLRF_2013_FD_134024 | JGI IMG/M metagenome (GOLD analysis project Ga0194135, IMG submission 134024) | Freshwater sediment microbial communities in response to fracking from North America - Little Laurel Run_MetaG_LLRF_2013 (version 2) | ecosystem: Environmental > Aquatic > Freshwater >... | reverse complement strand
TATTAGTATATTACTGGAGTGCGCATGACCCGTGATTCTTGAGATACAGAGGGGAACGGACTTATTTAGGACCCTGTACATACTTCATGAAAAGCTTAGGTGTAGGCAAAGTATAAAAATTGTCGTATTCCAAAAAAAATAGAATCGATATACAAATATAAATACCCACTCTTCAAATTCATATTTAAAAAAAATCTGATTTGATTCATTAAAAATTTTCTTATGGGAAAATAATTCTGATCGACCACGTTTCAAGCATACATAAGAATTGTACCATTCGTATGTATTTTGTCGACATGTTCCTGTAAAGAAGTTTGAATATGCGAATTGCGCATAGCATCAACTTCCTTCTGATAATGAAATTGAGTAAACTAATACTAAATTAAGAAAGAACGGATACCTGTAAACTGATAACTCCATTCATTTTTCATAGCATCAGCTAATTAACATTATCAAATTGTATGGAAATCCCACATATCAGAATCTAATTGCTGCTGCTGTTACATAGTTGCAGTTCATACTGAGAGTTTTGTATATAAGTGCTTCATTGGGAACAAAATTCATTAACAGTTGTAATCCAGAGAGTCTGAAATGGCGTTCATTTCAAAAGGTAATTTTGATTAAAATAAATTCATGCGCTCTTGGTATATCGATATCCTGAGATTTTTTTTCCTACAGCTTGTGTCTGGATTGTGTTTGCATTTATTCTTATATCGTTGGCTGCCCCGTTTGTGACTGCCGCCGTAAGGATAACAAAATTCAGGGAAAATTTACTTATTGCGTTAGCTAGCTATAAATAGTTCTTCGGTTTTAGTGTAACAAATACGGTGGTCCGTGTCTTTTTCCTGAAGACTGCTGCCCAGGACAGAAATGCACCCGCAATCCGAAAGGTGGAGTGTTCGTTTGCCGATAGAACTCGCCGCTTGCCGAATCTGTCGCCAGCAAGTTTCTTTTCGAACTGTGAAGTCAAAATTTAAACAACTGAATTGAGAATATATAACTATTTATCTCAAATAGAAATAAAATTTTGCTGGAAAAACTAAATAGGAAAATTAACCAGATTTACATCATTAACCCAAAATTATCCGGTTTCTATTTTTGAAATTAATATAAATGCCGCTAAACTGCACAGGAATTGCGAGCTCTTATCAGACAAGTCATAATTTTCAAGAGTGGCGGCATAGCATATAGCATTGCGACAGGTACTAGTGATTCCCCCAGACATTGTGTAGGCCATACGGTACGTGTTCCCATTTCCGTTTTTATAAGAAAAGAAAACTACAAGACTTTAAAGTCGGCATCAACACATATTACACCATTATTACAATTTATGTTGCACACGCAACACACTAAAACGTCAATTACTACTGAATCTTCATTAGGATGTTCTCATGGTATTTTGATTGCCTCAGCAGGCTTGACACAACGCTCACTTCTTATAGACAGGATGATTGACTGACAGACAGGCAGCTATGAACGTAATTGGCCGAAAAAAAAAACTTCGCAAAACGTATTTCTTTTCTACCTCCTCAAATATTATTGCCATTCGCCAGTAACTAATCTTATTAGAACACTGGATGTTATTCCTTTCAGAGATATAAGTTTAGGATGTTGTGATACAATTAACTATACATGGTGCAATAAAAATTAGAAGTGACACAAGTTGATTCAGAACGCTGCTGCGTTTCGGGGTGTTTGAGTCAACTCCTGAATTTAATATAATATTTAGCTGCGATTCAGTAAAATGTCATCAGGTTTTGATTTTGTGAGAATGACAGGCAGAGAACTAGATGGACTTTCCTCAAACTTAGAGAAACGTCTCCCAAAAGCGGCACAGGTAAAGAAATTGACTATATACTTCTTCACAAGATTAGAGGTACATGTCTTCTATTTAACTTTCATTAGCTGGTCAATATTGTCGGAATTAGCCTGCGCGGGAAATTTCATGAGGAATACACATTCTTTCGCTACAATGAGTATGAGGATGAAGTCACCTGCTTCCTGTCCCAACTAATAACTGCAAGCTTACAACTTTTCTTCACTTTGTTTTTTTGTAACGAAATTTTCAATCTTTATGCCTACTTATGTTCTACTTCCCCCTAGCCGAATAAAACATACTGGACTATCTTGGCTCCAGTATGTTCTGATGAAAAAGCAGCAGACATATTGCGATCCTTTTGCAAATTGGTCAATTGGAACCAGAAGAATTTATTCAATGCCGTGGACAACTTGATTTTCCAGCACTTGACTGATTCCTGCTTGTCACCCCATGGACTTCGTCCACATCCACCCGGCGGTGGGGTATATTACATGCCCAAGGAAATTGCTCTCAATCTGGACCTGAGGTGGAGATAAGTTTTGGTTAAAAATTTATGCCTATCCATTAGACATGATTTAATCAATAAGATATTGCAGCATTCCCACTGGAGTCACGATTAGACAACTGGCGGAGAATGACATGGCGACTGTTTTCAGTCACTGGACCTACGCTCATGAGAATCCGGACATGGATTTGGTATTGGGCGCCGCCGTCCACCTCGGTTCCGCTGGTCTAGAGGTGAATGGGATGCTGGTTAGTTGGGGAATTTCCATGCGAGATGGAGGGATCCATGCCGTGCATACGCTAGAACCCTACAGGGGACATGGGTACGGGAAGATTGTCATGAGACACATTTGCCAGAGAATCGTGGTAGAATCCAACCAATTCCCAGTGGTTCATATCGAGGGGTACAACAGTGCTTCTGTTCGACTCATGACCAGCATTGGGTTCCAATTCTCCCATTCCATGACATGGACCGATTTTGACCCTTCTTAAATTAGATAAGAAACATACATCACGCAAACGTATACGTAAGTTTATTAATATAGTTCGTGTTAAGTACTGAGTGTGAGAGTGTAGGGCCACTTAGTTGTTGGTTAAATGGTGATTGCTTTAATTACTTTATTGAGCAGCATTTTAATGAGCATTATGGAACACTCCCGGAAACCTATTCAAGTTTCCCAAAATTGATTTCCAAATTGAATTCCTCGAATTCACAGTAGAAATAACCGATTCATTCCGAAAAACTCCGAAAGTGACAAAATGTCTCTATCCGTGTTCAAGAATGGAGTTTTTGATCATTTAGTGAAGGAACGTCGCTAAATTTATGTTAAATTTTAAACCCCTCTGTTTTTCGTCTTAGAGGTTAGACTGCTTGATGACTGGGGGATAAGCATGCGCCCCTTTAATTTGACTGTTGAGCGGTGTCGTGTCGTGTCAATGAGGCATTCGAATAAATTAGATTTGAATTTGAAATTAAAGTTCCTGGACAAAGAGGATAACAATTTGGCTAGGAACGTTTAATTCTTTTTATCCTACATAAACCCACTACATTTCCATTTCCAGTCGATTCTCAAATTTCAATCTTCAAAGCAGCCGATATATTTGGCAAAATACTTGAGAAAAGTTAAAATCCATATCCAGTGGGCCTGCCCAAGAGTAATAAGTGCAATGATTAAATTTACTCCTCAAGAGTCTATCTCTATGCTCACTAAGCCCCAAACACAATCGACTACCGGGGAACAATCAGCAATTTCTCAAAGCCAAATGAACATTAAAGGGAACCGGCGTTCTTTGCAATTATCATTCTGGATCTGAACCTCTCTACTGCCTCATTTGAATAAAATTTGGCCAAAACTTCATTTAGGTGGAGGGCTAATTGAAAACTGTGCTGCTACACGCGACTATTTATACTACAAATTAACCAATGTTTCTCTTATTTAAAACAGAAAAATCTCTAAACTAGAAATGGATCTCTTGGTTTTATATAACTTACGTAAGCAAATATTTTCTTTCATAAGTGCAGTAATCGATCTGAAGCATTTCCCCATGAATTGAGCTTTCGCAGTGTTTTCTATATTGCAATATTATGTGGCACTATAATCCACGCCAAGGTCAAGTTAATTACACCCTTGAACTCCCGTCTGCGCTGAATCGTAAATGATTGAAGTAGGCACCAAACGTTTCAAAAAATGCGTGACTTCTACCAATCTATCAAATAAGGAGACAATTATTGCTGACCGATGGAAATTGAATTGGAACACCGATAGTTGCAAAAAATGCCAAAGAAGCAGTCGATTAAAATGAAATTAATTCAGTCAGCCTCGTACTGAAAATTAGACTCGGCTTGTGCGACGCACGTATGATACTCTGCCTTTGGTTTTCATGAAATTACCACCATTTGACTTAAAGACAGAATTTTTGACAATTCCAGGTATGTCTCAGCGTGTTATTCATATGTTTTTGCCTAATCACTTGAATTCAAGTTAGGGATGACCAAAGGAGACGAAAGCGAGACGAGCGATGACGAGTTTAGCAGACACATGTCAGAGTTGGATTTTTGTGATTTTAAATTTTCTGTTCAAGGTATCGTGAGAGGAATGTTCAGAAGATAAGATTTAAAGTTAACATCAAGCACTTGAGTTTATAAATTTCCCAACCTACGTCATAGTCCTTAGATTCGTTAACTTCTCAATTCTTGGAATTATTAAATTGACAGATAAAATGATTCCCGGTGCCATTCACAATGAGTGGGGAAATTGATGTCAACACATTTCCCACTGTTTCATAAACCAAATTACGTATTATATGTCAAGTGTAGAATTGATTTATGTATCATTAAACGTCGGACAAGGTAATTCCAACCTGGGCTAAATTGATTTTAATTGACAACTACCAATGTTAACATAACTAATCAAACCAAAGTACCACTCAGAGGTCAACTGGAATATTATCTGGTTCAGAGTCGACAGGAATTTTTTTTTGAGATTTGTAATTGCGTCAACGGTGGGAATTCCACTTATGATGATCGCATTTTCTATCGCCATCTCCAATCCTGAAACTACGTTTCCATTTCCAAATGAATTTCTGTATATAAATGCGACAAAAAATTTGATAATTCCAACTGTTCTCCATTTGCAAATTACTGGTGCTGTCAATAATTCTAAAAAAGTCCACCATGAAGTTTGTCCAAGGGGTAACTGCAGTCTTAGCATTAGCAATCATCTCAAGTGCCTTCATTCTTCCCCAAGAATCAAAACGGCTTATCAAATTCAGTGAGAACGAACCAGCACAATGGTTGACCTCAGCAGAAATTGAAAAGATTATCATTGAGGATAAAGGGTTCATGGACATCACGGATCACCAAGAGGAGAACCTCGCAATCAAGGCACCTTCAAGTGCTGTTGGTAAGTTGGAGAGAAAGATTTACATCATTACTTCAGGATTCAAAAAATGCTCAATTGTCAATCATTTTGTAATAACACATTTCATTGAACTTCAGCCATTCCGACTGAACTCCAATTCCAGTCTACCGTCAGGGCTGTCATCGAGCATCTCTCCGTTCCACGCATGACCGATTTCTTGACTAACTTCATCGCCTTCACCAATCGATACTACACATCGGAATATGGAACAGACTCCTCAAACTTTCTCCTGGGCGAAGTTCAACAGGCAATTGCAAGCAGCGGGTACAAGGGCGCCGCGACTGTCCGTCAATACGAGCACACTTGGGCCCAGAAGAGCGTCATCGCCCGAATTGAAGGCTCAAGCGGAAACCCTAAGCAAATAATTGTCCTCGGAGCTCATCAAGACTCCACGTCTCTTGGTATGCCGGAAGGACGTGCCCCAGGCGCCGATGACGATGGATCCGGCTCCACTGTGATCCTTGAGGCTTTCCGTGCCATTTTGGAAAGCCAAGTAATTCCCCAAATCACAATCGAATTCCAGTGGTACGCCGCTGAAGAGGTCGGACTACGAGGATCTCAGGACATAGCCCAAGATTACAAGAGCCAGGGGATTGACGTGGTTGCCATGACACAATTCGACATGACTGGATACCTGTCAGCCAACCGGGAGATTGGGTTCATCACCGATTACACAAATGCTGAGCTGAATGCATTCCTGAGGAAGGCAGTCGACGGCTATCTAAATATTGGGTGGATGAATCGCATTTGCGGTTATGCTTGCTCGGACCACGCCTCCTATCACAATGCAGGATATAAGGCGGCTTTCCCCTTTGAGGATAGATCAAATCCAAACATCCATACTACCCGGGATACTCTGACGTACGTCGACTTTGACAATGTTCTAGAGTTTGCCAAATTGGCTGTAGCTTTCGCAATTGAAGTTGCCGCTCCAACAACAGTCTAAGATCTTAATTTTTACTTACTGTAACCAAAAACTACCGTTAATCCCAATTTATGCTCTTTTGTCTACAAATGGAAAATATGATACGAAATAAATAAAAATATTACCCTAAAGTATATCATGATTTAACGTGTGTTTTTAGTTTATTAGGATGCGGCTTACGGAATTTGCGCATATATTTTCAAACCAGCCTTTGCAGAATCTTTGAGTTTCCCAATTGGAATCAAATGCAAAAAATATGTAAATTAGTTATACTTATTAGAATAGGATTGAACAACAAATTTACACTGCGAAACCGCCCGCTGTGAAACTTGCTTGCGTGCTGTACTCTTCTGACCGGGATGCAAAAATTGACCACATCTTCCGGTGAATGTGCTAAAGAAAAAAATTACACTGACTTTTTCGTTAGTCTAAAGAGAAAATAGGAATAAGATAACATGTTTCGTGGTATTATATTCTTAGCAGAAATATAAACGCTACATCTCCCATGCTCGTAATATCAATTATGTATTGAGTTGATTATATTATATACCTATTATATACCTTTTGCAATACTTGTTCGAACTTGTACACATTTGTGTGACAAACGCTTTGAAAATCATAAGAGAAATGATCTTCAAACAAATTTTCATTGTATCAACGTTTTTATTTTTTGGGGAATTCTACTCGACGGAAATTGGAATACGGGAAACATTTATGCGGTTTCCCAGTCAAGATGGAAGTAAAAGTGGTTCCAGCATTTCTCACAAATGAATGATGACAATGACACAAAGAATTTATACTCCTCCAAAAAGCTTCCGGATGCACATGCCATTCAGTTCCATTTGTGTACAGCGTAAGCGCGCAATAAGTTTTTGAGTAAACATTGAATTCCAAATTAGAATCACGCCTTAAATAAATTATAAATACAAAAACCCGAGACTCGCCGGAAAAACTTTACATGAATGACAGCGCAGCTTTGATTAAAACCAAGGTTGTTCCGTTACAAGACTTGAAAGTATTATGTTACGGTTTTGCCAATTCATTTATTAATCCTTTGCCGTCCAACATGAAAAACAGTGAGTATAATGAATGAATTAAATAACATATTGTTTAATTAAATCCTGTCTATGTGTGATTCCCATAATATATTGACCCCTATACCCCCATATTTCTACCCCAATAAACGTAATTATAATGCCTTGGAGGTGGTTGGCCGCCGCTCTATTTTACATAGACGCAGTAAACAATTTGTTGGTTGTTGGGAGCCAAATTGCTCAAATGATTCGTTACTTGATTCACGCCAATAACATTACACAAGATAAAATATTTTTTATTGGCCACAGTCATTGTAGGTAAAGTGATTTAACCCGGCGGGGTCCACACACGTTTTCCACTGAAAATTTTATGAAAACACTTTTCTTCTAGGGTGATTTTCTTCTCACCTTTTCTCTCTACCTTTCCCGTAGCGTTTTAGAAGAATTTTAATGCGTCGGAGACCTAAATCGGGCAAAAATTCAAGTCACAAGCCGACCTCAACAAAATATCACAAACATCTGCCATGCTAAAGGACAAAATCCATGATGACCGTACATTTAACAAATGTTGGGGACGTTGAAATATTTCTCCGCCAACATATGTTGCCGTCTTCGCCCAGGAATAGTAGACCTGAGGGAGTAAATATTAAACAAGTTTAATATTTTATATAATTTTATTTCCTTGACTTCGGCTTTACGCCCTATCAATATCCCGGAATTGTGTGGTTTTGTTTAGTTTAGTCAATTTTTAAATTTCCAAAAACAACGGTGTTTTTGATAATTTGAACATTGAAATTATACTTTAGACACGAATCTTGATTACAAATTTTCCCATGGGTTAGTTCTCACTCCCGTTCTCAGGAGTAACTTTGTGGAACGCATAACTCCAGTATATTCAAGCGATCGTCGTGCAGTTGTATTGAATGCAGCGTTCACGATGCGTTTTGCCACAAGGCTATTTCTTCTTGGGAAATGCGACTGCAAACCTCAAGCGGCCATGGGTGAACGCGTACTAAGTAAGCACATAAATTTTGACCAAATTGTAGACAAGAATATAACTCCTACGGAAAAAATTCATGAAAACTTTATATTTCCAAAGCACGCGGAATAAATTTTTTGAATACAAATCCTATGTGTGTAATTTGCAATTACGGAATTCAGATTTAGTTTGCAATATTGCCAGTGCCTTACTTTAACCACAGCAAAAGTCCCAAAATAAAGGATGATGGCTAGAACGGCCTGAATCCAAGCGCTGACAATTTTTTGAACATGGTTATCAAATGCAAAGGGGATGCCAAAATACGATTTTCCATTTAATACTTAATTTGTCGTTTCAAAAAAAGGAATTTAATTTCTCCAAGGACCCAACACCCAAATTATTATTATTAACCGAGTTTTATTTCATCCACTATCACTGGTATATACCCGCTCAGTGGTTTCTAATTAGAGTTCGCTCAGACTAGTTCTCTATAACTAGCTCTAATTAAATGCTTGTCCTCAGTTAAAACCTAAAGGCTTTGCTAAAGTATGATCAAAATTAACAGCATCACTAATCAAGGAAGTTTAGGTAAATGAGGATACCCATTATTAAAATGCCAATTTAAAATTGATTTCGACTGTGAGTCCGAATTAAAACCAAATTTTTGATTAAAACGGCTGAAATTGGATGGATAGCAAATATGAAATAAAATTTGATTTCCGTGATAGCGATTAAGTGCAAAATTGAATGCTTAGAAATTCACCCGAAGTAATATTTCTTGGATGCATTGATGTCAAATACTAGTAGAAAGTTGTATTTTCACTTTTCCTCTGGAGAAAATCCTTATTTCTTACACTGGTTGTGAGTTGCAATAATAATAAAATGTTTTGACATGCTCAAAAGGCTAATACAAATTAATGTTTCGTTTCGAAAACGAGCTTTTTTTTTATTGTTCTTCAAATGAAGAAATCGGGATTAGTCGCGGACACAATCCCCTAAAGGTGGTATTGTCCACTTTCCGCTTCCACCCTGGCAGTGGTACCCGTTCAAGCAGTCCTGACTGGTTACACATTTCGGATGTGCCTAAAAATCAATATCAAATTTTTATTTTCAGGCTTTATAGGCTCCATCGACACGTCTCATTGAGGGGAACAACATTCAACTGATTAGCGTTGCCGAGTCGCTGAAAGTTTGTTAGGACACTTTGCAGCACTTTTTTGTTAACTTTGATGTGGAGTTTTACCATCTTATAAAAAAAAGTGAACGGGTTATCTAGCAAGCTGTCAATAACGCTACAGATCCCATGGTTGCAGCTTGCAGGTCGCTGGTAGAAACTGATTGCAGAGAAACAGACTTCCGCTACATTGGTTGCACCGTTTTAGCACGGATTATTAAAACTACAAATGCTGATGTGCAGATTCAACTTGTCTTTTGGTGTAATTTGCAATTGGGAAACTAAGATTTCGTTTGGAATGTTCCGTGTCTCTTACTTGAACCCCAGCAAAAGTACCAACACAAAGGATTATGGCTAGAACTGCCATCAATCCAAGAGTAGAAAATTTTTTGAACATGGTTATCAAATGCGAAGCGGATACTGTAATACTACGACTTTCAATGCCGTTTCTCTTAACAAAAACCCAAAAGTAATTGTACGGAATTAATCTGAAAGCACTTATATATACCCGCTTTTAAGGTTTCTAATTAGAGTTCACTCAGCCAAATTCATCATCATTAACTCTAATTATAATTGCGTGTCCTCATGATGCATAGTGTTAAAGCTGAAGGCTTTGCTAAAGTATCATAAGACTTTAAAGTTTCATTAATCAAGACAGTTTAAGTAAATGAGTAAATCCTTTAGTAAAAATGCTCATTAAAATTAACTTTTGCTATGAGTTCAAAATTAAAACAAAAATAATTTCAATTTCGCAGTTTTTCCCAAATTTATTTAATTAAGGAAAAATACAATGCCTGTATTTAGATGGTGTTTGGTTAAAATTGAAGAGGAGCTGGAGTT
>Ga0194135_10003060_pt1 | contig 10200 bp, 12 predicted proteins | sample LitLau_LLRF_2013_FD_134024 | JGI IMG/M metagenome (GOLD analysis project Ga0194135, IMG submission 134024) | Freshwater sediment microbial communities in response to fracking from North America - Little Laurel Run_MetaG_LLRF_2013 (version 2) | ecosystem: Environmental > Aquatic > Freshwater >... | reverse complement strand
TCTCCTCCACTTAACACCCACGAGCCGCGACCAGGACCCACACATTCCGCTCAGAAATAAACTCTTATTCATTCTGAGGAGAACAGCAACAAAGGGGGCAGCGTAAGGGTCGACTTTGTCGTCTGGGTACATGGTGGAGACGTGTCCTGGAAATGGTACCGGGTACCTCCTCCACCTCCATTCCTACCTTTTTCCTGAGTACCAACTGGCCAAATGAAAGTCCACCAGCACCAGCCGCCGTGGAATAGGAACAGACAGTTGACCAAACCCCACGCCCACCCATTCGACTCAGGTCAGTGACATTGACAGTGAGAGAAAAGATAATAATGAGTTAGAATTTTTAACCATAATCATGCAAAAGCCTCATGCAGTCCTTTGATGAGGAGACTCACCCCAGTCTGCTAAACTGCTCCTAATGGATTTTCACTTGATAAGGGCGTGTGTAGAACTTGAGCTTACGTTACGTTGCGAGAATACTCAGCTCTGTTCGAGTTTTTTCTCAGTCCTTCTTAATGGGGTCAATCAAGTCAGTCAGTGGGATTCAGACATTTCCTTTGGGGTTTCATTGCATGTGCCCCTCGAGCCTCGACCAGAAATCATTCCATTTCTCAATTTTAATTTCACGCTATCAAGCTGAAAGGAAGGGATTTATTGTCAGCGTAGCCCGTGAGCCCGACGACTTTAGTCGGAAAAGTAAGAATGCGTCGTCCAATTCCAATAAAAGCTCTAAAGGCAAAAGGCCGCGTGGACTCCATGGCTTCATGGAGTCCAGCAAAACCAGCAGATTCGTTCGGAATTGGGGTGCGAGGGGAATGACGCTTTTGTTGATTCTTGATTGCGTAAACAGACATACATAAAGGACTTATTTCATTGGTGAGGGTAAAGCAAAGATCATTTCATGGTAACGTGGTTGGTCGGTTCGTGGGTTTAAGGTTTAGAATCACTCCAGAATCCACAGTTGACATTTGAAGATAAAGATTTGTTATGCTGACGAAGGAGGCGGCGGCTCTCCGAATTGATTTCTGATTTTCGTCTACTAAATTGATTCCCGTCTGGGAGGGAAGCTGTGGATCATCCACGTCGTTGTCCGAGAGTAAATGCCGTATTCCGCAGTATATGGCCACTTTTGAATGAATTTGGTAGTTAAAGTAGGAAAATGGAATTGACAAATGGGTTTTCCAGATCCCATTAAAATTAAACTACCCTTATAGATACTATAAGAAGAGTCAGAGGTCATCTCATCAAAGGCTTTGCGGACAAGGTTTATATGGTTCCTAATCATTCACTCAGGTTTCAGTCTGTCAGCCTCAGCCTCAGCAAGGACCAGGAAGATTTGGCTTTAATAGCTTTTTATCAGTTCCAAAAGTTTAGTCACGTCTCCGTCTTTCTGGAACAACTAACCAACCGCCGTCATCTCAGCTTCATTCATCTCTTTTCAACAGTTTTCAATTTCAAAAGTTCGGACTGGGAATCTTAGTTTCGGTAATACTTTCAACTAATTTTATTTGGCATTTTCGGATTTTCACTGTTTTAGTTTTATGGGCAGAGAAAGCAGAGAGAGAGAGTCATGGAAAGTGGAGAAGGCGGCGGTGCGGTGTAAAGTGCGATACATTTTTTTAATTACAATTCAGATAGCTCGAACGAGGCGAGGTTGGTTCTTGAGCAAAAGATTTCTCCCATTAAAGCCCATGATCTGGTCGTGATCATTAGCGTAATCGGAAATGGAAGTTGAGCCCTAAACAATTTGATGTTGTTAATATGTTTTTTCAATTGATAAGTTTACAAGGGTGGGTAGTAAACAAAAGTCATGAACGCTACTTTTAGCAAAGTATTATCTTTATGCGTATAACTAGAGCGTGGGTAATTGACTGATTAGGTTCAGGATGACTCAAACTCAACTCGACCGCACTTAACGTACGACTAAAAAGAGATCCGACAGGGAGACGCAGACACGGACAATAGAATTCTCTGGAATCCAGCAAGCGCAACAACAGAACCACGAAAATTGATAGTCAAATGACAATTCATTCAGCTTGGAAAGTTTGGCTAGGGTGGTTGCTTGGAATCAGCTCAAGACGCTTGAGCAGAATATTATTGAAAGCTCACGCTAAATTAATTCAGTCTACAGTCAGCAGTTTAGGATTGCCGTGATTATGGATTTCAGCAGGAATTCATTGAAACTAATTTAGATCCGGCATCTACTCAATTCCAAGCCTTGCAGCAGTAAGCATGTAAGCCATTAAATAGTTATCTCAAATGTGTTATTGCATCACAACAATATGATGAAGATGATCCTTCATATGCATCTTCTCCACTGTAGACGATGATGATGATATAATGACGATGAAGGTAATTCGTAATTGGAATTAAGATCAGACTGTCGACGTTGAAATTTACTAGATTGTACATAAAATTAATCACGGATGGAGTCTTTCTGGACTTGAAGCTGATGCTGAGGCTTCTTTACAATAATATCTCCAGACTAATATAAACTCTAAAGGCGTGACTGGTAATACTTTCATTGGATTTCCAGGAACCGGCGAAGCAACTACTGGGCATAAGTCAAATAGTCTCCAAGTTCAAATATGGTTAATTCCAATGGATCTCACAAAGTTATTCGGAAGGGTACGTTAATTTCCAGAACTTAATTTGTGCCTCCTTTCACTCCATTTGAGCCAGTCATCGGAGGTGAGGAAAACCGTTTCTAAAATTCTCATTTCCTTCTTTCGTCTTCAGGAACATCCTCCTCATTGGCCTACCTCTCAATACTTGTACTCATGATGTCAGTGGCGGACAGGACTTCTGGAATCGTAGTAGTCAGTGATTTCTTCCCTGAGCTCAATGGAGACCTTACTAAAGTGATTTGGGCCCACGGTGTGAATTCTCAACAAAAACTCTTAGAAGCGGTTGAGGGTAAGCATTACGTTATCATCATTTATCAATCAACCTTTCTTCTTTTAAATGCAAACACTAAAAGAAAGCGGCGATTGATTTATAAATTAGGATCCGCAATGATGCTGGAAGCAGACATCCTGATGGGAACTACCGCTTCTTCATCCAAGGAAGTACCTATCATGGCCCACCCTCCAGACACTACCTCCGACTTGACATTCGGAGGTTTCCTGGACACGATCCTCCACGTCAACGCTCACATGAACAAGAAGAAAGGGATTAAGTTGGACTTTAAGGATATTGCGGCCGTGGAACCAGTTTTGATGATGCTGGAGCGTGAGTTTGTGGCGGAGAGGCTCCGTTTCCCCATTTGGCTCAATGCGGATGTACTCAAGGGACCAATTAACTCTACAATGGAACCAATCAACGGGACTTCATTTATTAGCTTGGCGAAGCGTTATCTGTCCACTGCAACGCTCTCGCTCGGTTGGACCACTCGCTACGGCCGGGATGACTTTGGAGCCGCGGAAGCAAGGGGTCAGTGACAATGGTTCAACCACGACATAAGATGAGCAGCGGCATCTTGAACTTTTTTTAAAAATAATTTTAGGTGATAGTATGGATAATTTAAGGACAATTAAGGCCTTCAAAACGGGTTATACGGAACAACACATTTCGGAAATGGTGCAGCTAGTTCTTGAGAAAAATTGGGATGGTCCCGTCACATTCGCAGGTTAGCATACCGTCTTTTAATAGTCACCAGCAGTGATTAACGTGGGAATTTATCAGTTTCCTGTCAAGATTTCTGAGACGCCGTTGTCGACTGCGTCATTGAACTCTCCCAAAGTTCTCAAAACTATTCCCAGACTATAATATGCTTTCCTCTTTTTCACAGTGAGGGCAGGACTAATTAATCCGAAGGAATCTCGGACGCAGCTTGCACGGTTGATGGAGGAAACAATGTTAGACTCAACAACATTCACGATCTGGTCCAAGCCGGACGACCCTGTCAATATGAAGACACTGAGGGACTGGGTATTGAACCCACAGCAGGGGAAAGTCTACGTGGATCTTCCATTCGACTTTATGGAGGGGGAACCAACTCTTGTCCCAGACCCCAACCCGGATCGTCCACTGGGCCGGACTGACCATCTCCAGAGCAGCAGCAGCTCCAGTACAAACACCGCTCTGCCTTTTCTATTTATTGCTATTCTTATAGGAGCCTTCATCCCGACGTAGTCCATAATTTCCTCGATTTCCTTCAAACCGCTTCCTGCTATCTTCAGTGTGTAAGTGCAGAGCGAAGGATTCATTAACAAATCCACTTCCAGTGTTCCTTTATGAAATGAGCCTATTTATTTTTGTAGCGTGGTTTTCCTTATCCAGGATGCTCAATTTATTATCGTTATTGTTATTCCAACTGTAAGTTAAGAATTATTGAAGCTAGCTAAACCAAATGAGATTGAGATTAAAGATATTAATGGCTTCCAAAGCTCCCGATTCTCCGTGAAAGCACTCAGCCAATGAAAGTGAAGCAAATATGCCAATAGTTTCTTATTTTTAATTTTTTAATTTTTTACACTACGCTTTCGGTTTTCTCCATTTTTCAACACATGTCTCACCTGTGCCGTGATATGTGAGGCTGGATTGAGTAACGTCTCCTGCTGTTTGCCCCACGAGGTTAAATTCCTTTTTGATATTATGATTAGTTGACCTTCTGTAGAAACTGCTTTGCTTCTTAACTTCACTGGAGGATTTGATTGGCTGGTTCTTCAATTCCCTCATTTCTTCAGTCATGGATTGCCTGGATCAGAGGAATCTTAAACGCTAGGGGCAATTCAGAAATGATAAAACCTCAACTTGAGATTGTCTTTACCTAATATCGCGATCCCATCGGTATATACTCCTCCATTACCACGGCCTGGACGGCTCGAAACAGTTGTTCAGCAGGCGAGGGTCTGGAGGGTCCAGGATTCGAAGACACGTCGGCACTCTCTCCTCCGCCGTGGCCATTGGGGCCGCGATTCTGCCCAGCTCCGTTCTCGAAACGCTCTCGAGCCGCATTTCCCCTCCGTTCATGACGAATTAGATCTACAACCGTCTTGGACATTTTCGGGTCAGAGCTCAAAGTGATATAATCCGAAAGGAGTCTATCCAAGGCAGGAGTATCTTCCTCTGACATGCGCCATATGATCTGTTTCCAAGCTTCCATCACTTTTGGAGCGATTCTGAAAACGTAATTCCGCCGGAGTTCATTCTCGGAGGCAGGTCCAGCGCTGCGATTTGCCGCCATTCGTCCGAGCGCCTTCTCCAGTTGTGTTTCGTAGAGGACCATATACCCTAAATCCGAGGTCAAAAGGTTAACAGGGAAATGTCGGTTTAGTATAAGAGGATAAGGGAAGGTATGAGTTACCATGATGGCGGCACAGTTGTGAGGTCAGGCGTAAGACGATGGAGGAAAAGCGATGGAAACTTTCCAGTTGGTCTTGGAATCCGGAGATGCCCAGATTAGCATGAATTTCTTCACTCGAGCATTCGAACTCTGCATCGGTTGGGAGGCGGCTGATGAATTGGAGTTGGGGCGATGAGTTATTCCCGTCAATGGCGTGTATCAGAAAGTGGTTGACATGAAGCCCGAATTCAGTGAACAGCGTCTTTTTCAGTTTCTGAAGAAAAGAAACCAAACATGAAAGCTGGACGCTAAAGCCAGAGATTAATTAATTAATCGCTAGTTTTTACCTGCGACTCTTCGTGCTTTTCGCGACGCGATTTCAGGGTTTTCATCTTGGAAATGAGCCGGCAAACCTCGTCATCTTGCTCCGTAAGCTTGACTAAGAGACACTGAGGAAGGAAATCCAATTATAAAGCTCAACTTTGGAGGGGGTATCAAGTGTCCGGGGTTTTAGAAACGGGACGTACCGTGTGGTCACAGGGGTTGTCGGTCGGATTGGCCGGATCGATGCATCGGCAGCTCACTTCCGCTTCATCCCACCGCAATACTCCTTTTTCGGTGAAGCGAATGAACTCTGGTGAAAGGTACCCATTGGGACACTTCGGGCATTTGATTGAACCCAGGAAAGTCCCAAGTTCCGTTGGGTCAGCGCATCTGGCACAAGCACAACCAAATCCCCATCTTGACTTGAAAAATCGCTGTCGGTAAACCGTAGGGAGGAGGGGATGTTGAAGAAAGTCGAGGCTCAACATCTCGCCTGCACGAACAGCATGCGTCGTCCAGATTTCCACTGTGTTCTTGTCAAGGTCTAGCTGCACTTCTGTATTGGGGGCGCATGCTTGATTGAACATGATGAAAGCCGGATGGAAAATGCCAATACTGTTTAAAATAATAAAGTAATTTAACCTAAAGCTCAAGTCAAAGTTAAAATGCTGTAACTAAGGCCTTACTCTGCCCTTGGGTAGAATCCATTCCCAAAAGTTGTCAGTATACCAAACGCCCTCAAAATGGACTCATTGACGTTATTGGCCGTCCCAAAGGCAAGAGGAAGGAAGCGCTTAGTGAACTTGTATCCATAAGGGCCATCTTCCAAACCGTCCATAATGAGCCCGAGATGTGGGTCTTTCATTACTTCCGCAACTTCATTTCTAAATTCCTCCGAGGTCATTTCCAACCGGAGGAATCGAGTCAGCGCCACGTCCAGATAAACATCCCCCAACTCCAGGAAACGGCGCCGTCCACGATTGGGCTACAAACAAAAGCAAAAAATGAAATCGGAAACTGAAAGCAGAAAGGACAATGAAAGTGGAGCAGGAGGCATTACAATGGACTGGGAGAAGCTACAAAGTGAATCCATGCTATTATGCCGCCCATCCACGCCACATCTCGGGCAAAGCGGAAGCTCGCATTCGGAACACCACACTAAATCCCATTGGCAAGAAGCAAGAGGTCAAGGTCAACTGAACAAGGAAAAGCTCTGAAAGGGCTTTCATCCAAAATACCTGGTACGATAGCGCCAATTGAGACGGAACAGCAGATGCATGTCCAGTTAGCAGGCATAACCCCACCTCGGACATCCACGACTTTGTACACGGAATCCTTGACGCCGAGACAGGGAGTCATAAAGTTCGGGTAGGTGAGTCTTGGCTTGTCCTGAAAGATGAGCATCCCGGCCTGGAGGTCCTGTGCAGCAATCAACTTCCCGGTGGGAAATGGTCCAAGCTCAACTTTAGTTGACAGAAACTGGCATGGGGAGGACCCGGGATAGCAACCGCCCCGCATTTGCACTGTCATTACGTATAACTGTTCCATCGTCCGCTATAGTCAATTAGTCAAATTCAACAAGTTAAAAATTGGGATTCGCGGGAGATGGCCATGTGTACGGAAAAATGAAAATAAATAATCCTTGGTTTACCGCTTGTGTCGCAATCGGCAATCCCTGGTCTGGAGTGGAATCTCCAGCGGATCCCATGTCAACTCTGTTTTGACCCAGTCGGTCCATTCTCACCACTCCCGAACTAGACAATATGTCTCCTCAGAAAACGTTTTGGAAAGAAAGTCTTCTTGAACCTTTTCCACTAAACTCAATCAAGAAGACAAGATGAATGAATTTTGACGACCTGCTCTGATGAAATCAAGATGCGGAATGAAGGAAAATTCAATCCTGCCCCGAATCTCAGAACGAGTGAGTGCGAGTGGAGCGACCGTAAGGGGGTGGGAGAGAAAGAGAGGGTCAATGCTCGAAGGTGACGGACGAACTCGTTGGGGGCTCTGAAAACACTTACCACTGCACTGGTAACAGAAAACAAACAGACTGAGCTTTGATTTCTAAGGGGATCGACACGGAATCCGATTCAGAAAAAAATAAAAATTTCACAATCCCTTTTACAGGAATTGGAGTTGAACATCCTTCCATCAATGTTCGGGTTTGGTCCAATAAAGGAAAGGATTCCTAAAGGTGAACCGACTTATTTAAAGCGGCGTGATACAAGAGTGTCCGATCCAGAAACTCCATAATGTCCTTCCGGAATTTAAAGTTTACATGACATGAAATGACACCTCTCCTCTTTTCTTTACGCTCCCTATAGAACTCTACTCTCCATTTAATTTGTACTGATTCCTTATTGTTATTTTAATTATTACACAGGCCAATAGAAAGGGAACTTAGGAAAATAATTAATTGGTACTGGTTATTACAAGAATAAATACTTTGATTCCTTGATTATACGCAACGTGAGTTAACTGAGAATTTGATGTAAGTGAATTTGAGTTTCGCTTTATGCTGGGGTCACTCTTGATCCATTTCCACTCCTTCGTCAGGTGGATCAACTGCTGGATACATGCCAAAGTACGGAAGGTCGTTAGGATCATAGTTCGAAATTGAAAAGTTGCTGCTGTACGTCGCAGGATGGGAATATTGAGAATCATTTGGTCCACTTAGCTTCAGCACATTCGTGCGTTCTTCCAGCATACGCTCAATTGGCTCCCTGGACACTGTTTGATTGAACAGGTTCAGACTCTGCATTTCACGGAGTTCTGCCTCAGTCATGGAGTGAATGAACTTCTTCACGATGGTGTGATAAAATCCTGCCAAGGTCTCACTCATTCCATACCCGCATGATGCACGGAGGAGTTTGAACAAGGTAGCACTGACGGAAGCAGACAACTCGGTTTCCTTTTCCAGGAGGCGGACCAACGTGCTCGTGATATGCGGCGGCAGTGGTGCTTTCAAATGCTCCAAGAGGCGTCTGTGGAAAAACAAATCAATCTATAAGGAGACGCAATTCATACTGTGTAGACTAACAAGGAACATACTTAAAGAGTTTAGAGGCATTGATCTTCGAACACAGCATCCTCTCCGATGTGCCCTTATTTACAATTATCGGAATTAGAAGATGATCGATGACCATGTCCTCATCAACGGAAACCAACTTCTCGTAGCAGGGAAATAGTTTACGGGAGTCCGTTGATTGGAGCTGAAACTGAAAAGAATGGAAATTGGGAATTATAGCTTTTAGGAATCTGCATGGTGTTATTTTTTTTTTCGTCCCAGCGGAATATTTGCTTACCTGCGGAAGCAGCCCATGACGAATAATGGAGAGAAATTTTCGATTCTCCTGCGTCACCAATTCCCCAATAGAGTGCTTGTGAGCTGCATTTATCGTCAAGTTTTCCAGATTCCCACATCCCATTTTCACGGCATGTGTTGAAAGTAAGAGTTCAAACGTATCATCTGACAGGCTCACTATTTCATCATTGAGGCTAGATGGGAACAATGCTTCTCCTGTGCTGTCTATAACTGCCCGCGTTTTCTCAATAATTGCCAGTTCCCAGCCGGGGAGACTATCCGATTTCTCCACGGGCGGACGACGTACTGACAAAAAACAGTCAATGAGCCGCCTCACTTCTGGGGTACAAGTTGGCTGGTCATAGACTCCGACAATTTGGTTGATCATCCCGTGTATTTCATCCATCAGCTTTATGCTCCCATTGTTTCTCGACATTTCAGTTTTTCTGCTCGAGACCTGTTGGGCTCTTTCACTCATTTCCCAATCATCATCTTCCTTCTCGGTCACCGCAGGTACATTGGGCGGAGCCGCTAATGCCGATGCTGATGCAGCTGGAAGGCGTGTCAGTTCATTATCCGGTCGTGTTTTCTTGGGCGGAGGAGCATTGATGTCCTCATAAAGCTTGTCCCCTTCTCTTTTGTCACAATGAGTGGCAGCAATGACCTCCCGAACTAATTCCATATGCTCGTTAGTCCGGTTCACCGAACTTGGAAACATTCCTATCTGAAATCATTATTAAAAAGTATGTTTTCAGTATGTTAACACCCCACCTCCTGAGAATTTGGGACAAATCTTATTCTTCATTCTTCGGGATATTTTGAGCCGGTACTCACGAGTTAAGAAATGAGTTGAGTGACGAGAGTCAGCTGGTCCTGTAGAGATGATAGTGACCCAAGGACGAGCGGGGAAGCGGATAGTACCTAAAATAATCATTGAGAGAAATAAATTAACTCATTATTCTACCTACGTTTATTTAATGTAGAAGAAGGGGAGTGAACTTTGGCATCCCCGACGCACTGTCAACTGTCAACAGTACAGTGAGTAGGTATTATCTTACCTGTGGATTAACTGACAGTGACTATGAACTCTAAATTCGCTGGCTCCTGTTCGTCTGGGGTGTGGGGTCTATGTCCTTCTAACTTTCTTCGCCTTCTTCTGCCTTTTTTTATCCTTTCAGTTTCTTTCTTTTGGATGAAATGAAAAGTAAGTTCTAGAATTAATGCGGTTCTGCTAAAAGTTGTCCACACTGGACTAACTTACACCATACAGAGTTGGGCACTCTTATTA
>Ga0194135_10003058_pt1 | contig 10202 bp, 11 predicted proteins | sample LitLau_LLRF_2013_FD_134024 | JGI IMG/M metagenome (GOLD analysis project Ga0194135, IMG submission 134024) | Freshwater sediment microbial communities in response to fracking from North America - Little Laurel Run_MetaG_LLRF_2013 (version 2) | ecosystem: Environmental > Aquatic > Freshwater >... | reverse complement strand
TAGATATTATTGGAAGAACTTGTTTGAAAATGAAATTTGTTTAATTTGAACTCTTGCAATGCTTTTATCATGCTTTGGTATTCTCATATTCTGCAGATTTCATCTCATCTCCTGATATTTCTATGCTAGTAGATGCGATCTACTGTGTTCGATTCCAGTCGGAGACTGGGAACACAGTAGATAGAAGGTTGGTAAGCTAAATGGAATGTCCGTTGTTGCAAATTGCAACAATTTGGCCGTGTGCATGTGTTGCGGTGCCACCAACACAAACAGAACCAACCGCACACACTCTGCATGCACAGTCACCTCAGCTCCTCCTCTGCTTGTTCTGGATTGGCTGAAGCCTATCCACAGTGAGGGATAGCAGGCATAGCACAACTGTGCACAAAGTTGCATATGTATGTGCAAAGTAGTAAAGCTGGGCAAATACACAATTGCCTAGCATTCAAACAATAATGTCTCAAGTCTTAATCACCAGAAGACATTTCGAAATGCGACCTTTTGTGACTTGTCAAGGACCCCTACGAGATAATCAGTATTGAATATGGTCAAAATAAGTAAAACTCTAAAGGGCCCAGAATGGTCCTGACGCGATATTAACGGGAATTAAAAAATCTGGTTTTTTGAAACTTATCTAAGACCCCTCTAACATGTAAACTATTATGAACGATGATGATTGGTATGACCGTGAAGCGTCCTAAAGGACCCTTATACTCTCTTCATGGGAATTTTAAATCTATTATTATTGCAACTTACTATATACTCCTCTAAAATGTAAAACACTAAATACAAAGATACAAGGTAGGACCCTACATGACCCAAGTGGTCCCTTCTGCTGTATATATGGAAACTTAGCAGTGTCAGTTTCTGTAACATGCATAATTATTTTATTAACTTCTAAGTCGCGAATTAGAACAAATGATTTAACTTACTGATTGAGAACCGTAAGATAACCCAGCCTGACCTTGACATCATCGTTATCTCACTCAAGGTGTAATTAATTAATTTACTAATTCATACTGCAGTTTATACATTCAAACTATACTACTTCGAACAACACAATAACACTACGAGAAACATTTCAAGGATGTTCATAAAATAATTCATTATGGTGGAACCAAAACACGAAATTAGTTGTGTTAGTAACGATCTCGGTAGAAAGGTTACTTCGCAAAAAATAGTAATACACGCTGTTATTTTGACACTTCTTACTACTACTAAGTGTAATATTACATATCCAAAATTAAACGTAGCATAGCATTATAATACATGCAAAATGAATTTTCATTTCCAACTTACTACAGATGCTTACTTCTGCAATGCAACAAGCAACTAGTACATAATAGTGAACTAATATACGTTAAGGGTACGCCCTGCTGAGATTGGTAAACTGACATATTTGTTGAACGACATGCTGGAGAGTACCAACTATTAATTAGGATTTGAAATGTACACCGTATTCATTTAACACACCAAGCTGCACAACTGCATAAACTAAAACCTTGACTTGTTTCTTGGAGGTAGTTCAGGTGCTGAGTAGTGATCTTCAATTTTACTGGGTGCCGTTGGTCTCACAGACTTCACATTCATGTCAGCACTTGCATATAATACACCTGATTTTCTTTTGCGTTTATTTCCGCAGTTGCAGCATCGGGTGAACCATCGAAATGCGTATATTGTATATCCAATCAACAAAACGGACAGGAAGCATACTAAAAAAAATCAGTTCTCAATATACGTGTTTGTTCAACAACAACAGAAATGATCAACCCAACAACTTACTGAAGACGTAAAATATAATTTTCAGCCACAAAAAGTTTTCAGTCAAATGATTCCACATCGACTCTAAGAACTTGCCGAACGTCTCATTCTCATCTGTAGTTAATTGTTTGCCTTGCATTCTCTTGTTGATAATATTCTCCAATCTATTGTTCTCTGCAAGGTTCCTCTGCATTTCAAAGGAAATGGTAAGTTGGCTTACTTCATCTGGTGAATACACTCCTCTGTTTAGAGCAAAACTGGGCTCTTTTTCAGTGACTTGCTTTCCAACTTCTAAGGACGGTAGAAAGGGAAGATTTTGCTTGAATGTTCTGTTGGTAAGAAGAATAGACTCAACTCCAATATCAAAGTAAAACGACGGTGGTGGACAAGGTACTGGAGTTGGTTGGCTAACGATTTCGTGGCTGATTGGTCTCATCCAACCGTTGTACACATGGTGCTGATAAGCATACACCACTGGCCACTCCGCTGTGCAGTTGTCTCCCCTATCCCCCAGTCTGTATTCCCTACAATGAAGAATAATACAACTACCCTTACAACTGCTACTTTACTTGCTTTCAAAGATGATTAAAAGTTCTACTTCATATGTGTACCTTATTTCCTGACATTTCCAAAGCGCAACTACATCCCCATGCAGTCTAGCTTTTCTCTTTCCATGAAAGAAAACAGTCCCGACCATCATATTAGGGTCTCCATTTTCGGCGGCGTATCTAACAGCTCGTATTATAGCTTGTGTAGCTTTACACAAGCTCAAATGTATCGTCTGAATTTCAGACACTCTAGCCTCTTTTGCTACGTCATAAAGGTAATGAAACTTAGCGTCAAGCTCAGCCTCCGTTACTAGACTTATTGAACGTCTGTTTCTTTGAGCTTGATAGTGTTCAGTGAAATACTTTTCAGCTGCTGTAGTAGTCAAAACTTTTCGAGAATAGTTGTTCAGATCCTCATCTGACGTGAACATAACCCCTTCTTTCGACATACTAACAAGCTTACCACATAAATAGGTTGGTTTGCTAATAGTTAGACTCATTTCAACATCGGGACATGACAGCACGTCTTCAGTTTTCAAACAGACAGTTGTTTGACCTCTTTTTACATTACATTTCCTTATCGAACCAACTTCCCACAATAACCAACCATCAGTAGTTTTGCACAACCCTTTAGTGGCTGCACAAGGCTCCACTGTTCCCGTTAGACTCATGATATTATTATCTGCACTGTTCACGGTTAAAACTATAGTTTTAACATAATAATTAATCCTAGTTAATTTCTGAGGGTACCAAAAACTTCCTTCTGGAACACTGTAGTCCTCCGTGCTCCAAAACCCCTCTCTTATCAGTTGCAATTTTTTTCCACCTTTACTTTTCATTGCTACAATTTCTTTGCAGTCTTTTATGGACAACTCAACCTTTTCAGTTATAGAGTACGTATAATCACAACCTTCTAGTAGTCCGTAAAAGCATGTCACATTAGACCGCGTTGCGTAGCACTCTTGACCTTTTAGCTTTTGCTGTTCAATATCTTCCCACCATATTGTAATTTCAGCGGCAGTGGTGTGATTAGGATGTCTCGGTAACTCACAGCTTTTAAATGGGGGAATTCGGTACAATATGCCGTCACTTATTCCGGTGCATACATGCAAAGGCGGATCTTTTGAATCTAATGATGAGAAGTACTTATCAATATCCTCATTTGGAAAATTGAATTCTGGTACACTGGACACACTGACACACTGACAAAAAACCTGCAATATGCTTGAAAAAAGAGTAACCAACTTCATTTTCTCCTGTCACTGTTCCCAGAAAACACAACTTAGATTTGGCAATTTGTTTCCACTTCACTGTATTTCTATGCGTGATGACGAGAAATGTCGCAGCCAGCAATTAACTAAGTACTGTCTGCTTTTTCTGTTTTTTTTCAAGTCTAAGCTGGTGACTTGACAAAGACACGCCTAGCCGAAGGTTAATGTAACGGTATCATATAGGTCACAGTTCATATTTTATTACGGTCACAACTGCTCAAACATGACACCATTATTTAGCATACTGATACTCAGCACGTCTATCTTATCTTAACTAATCACACACGTGTGTTTAAACAGGACTACCAAAGTTACAATAATATTGTCCTACGCCGTCATTCTGACCATTCAAAACAAGTCAACTTTTATGACTAATCGCACGTGTCTGGTACAAGGTTCCGTAAACTAGTTTAATCCTTATAGTGATCGTCGAACACAGCCAACGCCCTATCTCTCGTCTCTATACATTTCTTACAAAACTCTGCAAGAATAAACGAATGAGTCATAGAACGTCTTATTTGAATTATAAATATCAACGGCTCAGATAGAAATAAAATATCAAGTAGGTCCTTAAGAATACAAGTGATTTTCAATTCAACAGGTGCAGTTTAGAATTCACGCAATTAAATTGCAATTCTGCAGGTGCATATTGGAATCATAGGTTAACATTCAATAATCATTGTTCGATACAAAGATGAACTGTTCAATCCAACGTTACGCAAGAACAGCTTGCAATGACAGTAAGTCAAAGTTGACGTATTTAAACAAGCAGATTGATTGTTTTGAATTTAAACTTTATATTTCCTTAATGTAGAAGAATTGAAATTGTTTGTTGCCGACCTTCCTGAAGAGGTCAAGACTTTGCTGAACACTAGATGCAATGCGGAAATCAGATCTCCAAGTCCTTTCAAAAGTTTGCCTTTGCAAACTGTATGCAAATGGCATGAGGAAGAATTTTTGAGCAAATACGAGGAGTTTCAAAGAGATATAAATGGTTGTTGTTCCCCTTTTAACAACGCAATTATTCATTCTTGTTACACAGACTTGCACAGTATTACATTAGAAGAGGAATTGCGATATAAATCAACAAACCCTTACATCATTCATGGTCGTCAACTTTGTCAGCAATGCCTAAAGACGCTACACAATACAGAAACACCAGAATACTGCAATGTAATTCCACAATTTCTTAAAGGAATCAAGTTCTCTGAAGTATTCATTGAAAAAGAAGTGCAAGATATGTACATGGAATGCTTAGTAAAACACGGAAGAATTTTGGAGCCGTGTTTGAAACATTTGCAAGCAAAAGCTGTACACTCGATCATGCTGCAAAAAGATGTCTTGTGCGTCTTGGCAACAAACTACGGAAAAACTCTCATTCAAATCGTGCCATCTTTCTTGGTTTGGAAGGTACAGCCATTTGTCTTGTATTTAATTTGAGTAGTAGCATCTTATCTGCAAATAAGTTTCTCATGTTGTCGTACATCATTTCAGAACAATAGTCGCACATCTGTCACGCTCATAATATCACCGTTATCTGCACTCATGGAAGATTTCGAGCGGAAGATAATTGATTGGGGTTTGAAGTGTTTTAAACTTATCGGTAATGAAGAAAACTACAAACTTATCAAAGGCGCAATAGGTAAAAAATGTCGTACTTATAGCGTTAGTTAATTGTAGAGAAATTTACAATCGTTGTTGCGATTTCCAGATGACATAACTTGCAAATCTGCAATATACATCCTAGCGTCACCGGAAGTACTCCAAACTCCCTACTCACGGCGCCTTCTGGGATCCGTGGTGATTGACTATATCATGGTAGATGAGTGTCACACTGCAGTTACATGGTAAGACATTGCAATTTCTGTAATGCGAATGAACACCTGATCTCATGTGAACTTTAAAGGGCGGAGGATTTCAGACGTGACTTCAGCAAATTGCACGAAATCCGGCAAGCTACAATGGCACCTGTCGCCTTATTTACCGCTACGATAACCAATGACATGTTAAAGAAATTGATCATCAACACAGGAGTACTGATGGATAATTTTGCAACAATCAGCGATTCCCCAGACAGGTAAGGTAATAAAAGTTACATTGAAGCACAGAATGCAGATGATTGTAGCTTACATTCGAATATTTCAGGCCGGAAATATTTCTGCAACTTGAACAGAAGCGCGGAATGGAACAAGATTTGCGAATATTGATTAACGATTACATGAAGCGTGGATCAACGATGGACAAAACATTGTTCTTTATTGATTCTGTGTCAAAAACCCACGAGTACAACATTGCATTCAAAGACAAAATTCCCAACAAGGGTAAGGAAGATGGTTATTACATTTCTGATCATTTTTCGTCTGCAACTGAGCCTGAGGCAAGATTGCGAATCCTTAAGGACTTTGCGGATGAAAATGGAAAGTTGAAGGTCCTTTTTTCAACCGTTAGTTACGGCATGGGTGAGAACAAAACATGTGTATGTGCGCTTTTGCTTTGAGATTACTTATGTGTATCTATGTTGTTGTACGTAACAGGTATTGACAATAAAACCATCAGGAGGGTTGTTATAAATGACATTGGGAAAGACAGCAATGACGTCTGGCAGAAAGTGGGAAGGGCATGTAGAGACGGACAAGAAGGGACAGCCGTCTTACTGTGCAGGGGAATAAGTCACAGAGATATCATTATAAGAGACGTTTGCATCAGGCACTCCATTCTGAGGAAGCTCATGGGCTACGAAAAAACAGCACTGGCCGTTCAATGTGTTTGTCTTTCAGCGGACTGCACGTGTTACTTGTGTGTATGCTGTAGTGTATGTAAGAAGACCTGCAAATGTCGGGAAAAATCCAAGGAGGCAGAATCAATAACCTCATTTGATGAGTCATCAGAGTTTTCTGAAGACTCTCTGGATAGGGACGACGACTTTGACAAACTCAGTGACAACAGATCTACCAGCGAGATCACGAGTGACTAGTGCTTCATTTCTGTTGAGTTGTAATTTTAGACTGCACGTAAACGTTGAGAGAAATACTGTTAGTTAACTATGGAACCTAAGTTGTTAGAGCCTATTGTATGCATTGTGTGTAATGGGGGGTTCGGGACAGAACGTAAATGGAGTATTGGAAATAAATATCAGAGAAATGACTTCACAATCGTAGACGCGATCAACGCAGTTTTATTTTCGATTGATAATATAATAAGTGCAATTGATGAAAAAGGTCAGGAACGAAAGATTTGTTTGTCATGCGTTAAAGAGATTTGCAAAGCATACAAGCCTTTCAATGACTTGAAATCCAGAATTCATAAAGATTCTCACGTACACAGCAAGTTAAAGGCAGAACAGCCTACGCCTTCACCTAAAAGAATGGTAGTGTATCCGAAACTTGTAACTCCAGATAAGAAGAAGGTTGCACAAATGATGGACAGTTCCAAGAAGCGTGCAGTATTTTGCAACCAAATTCGTAAAATATTGAGTGATGAAGTGAAAGAGTTATCTACAAACGAAAACTTGACTAGGATACGACGCGACAGGGACGGTTATATGGCCTCAAACCCACAGTTTAGAAATGAAATGAAATATTTCGCGCCAGTTACTTTAGCATGCATTGAAGGCATGCTGGAGGGGAAGAAAAAAAACTACACATTCACAAGTGAAATGAGAAGTGTCGTGGGAATCTCGATGAAATCGCGTAACCTTTTTGCAAATGGATTTCAAAAAGCCGTTGGTTTGACACTCTTCTTAGGCAAAGCATCTGTAGAGGTACTTATGTTTGTTTAATATTTAAGTCGTACATACGTACATCCCAGTTTGTAATTGCAGACTTACGCTCGACTCGCTAAATTGGGATTGTCAGTTTCATATCCTACAATTCAGAAGACTTTGGAGAAACTATGTGAAGGTTATGATGCGAAACTTGTGGATTTTACGCAGGTATTCGAATGCATTGTCTAATAAGTGCGAATCCATTAAAAAAATTTCACTCGTGATTTCTTTTGCATAGAAACTTGCAAAGAAGATTAATGATGAAGCAATTGATCCCCCAACACCACAACCAGGCCCATCACGCAAACTTGATTTTGACCCTCAATCTTTAGACGATGGCATTTTGTATGGAGGAATGTTTACTACGGATAATATCAATCACACTATTTTCACATTGCACGCTACTCGCGCTAAGGGACCGAAGATACTGAATATGACCAGTAATGCTTTCGTGTTTAATCGGATAGGAATGAAGAAGGAACAATTCTTGGGTCAAAGAAAGTTCCAAAAGAGTAGTCAATGTCCACTGGAGGCTTTTCTGCCAACAGCAAATGACGATGAGATGATTAGAAATGATCACAAAATACTGATTAAACGGACCCTAGTTAAGTACGTGCAACGTTATAAAAGTATTCAAAATCACGAATCGGTAAATTGGTATATCCGACACAACTACTCTGGTGAATCTTCGAAAAAGTCCGAAATAGTACCTCTTGGTATTCTGGATTTGAACCAAGCGACGACAAACGGCACCAAGGAAGTTTTGAAATTCTTGGGAAAGTACATACCAAATTGTGGAAACAGGAAACTCCCTATGCTTGTAGGAGGCGACGCATTGTCAGTGAAGATGATAGTGAACTCTAAGTATCATTTGAGTAACTCCGGACCCAACGACGAGAAGCTTGATGGTATTTGTCCCGCGTTGGGTCAATTTCATTTACGGGTACGTGGTTTTATTTCGTAGCCTTAATGGTATGCTAGTGAAATCTTTATCTTCGCAGATGCATTTGCTGCATGATCAAAAGAGACTTTTCTTCAGTAAAAGCGACGGATCTTCCAGAGGAACTTTGCAGTTTTTTCGTTATTACTTTAATCATCCTCAGGTAGCAAATACTTGCCATTTGTATTTTACAAGATTACAGTTTACGGGAATTTTGCAAAAATATTGGACTTGCTTTGCAGAAACTACAGGATATTAAGCACAACTTTCTTTTAGCTACAAGATTTTTCAAATTCGTAACTGTAGCTTACATTATCGCTGCGATGTGTGACATAACCGGAGTCACAAACGACCAACTAACGGAAGAATTCAAGGATGTACCTGACGAAGATAAGCTACGTGAATTGGAAACAGTTGTAGACAAAATATTCGCCATGGAGTGGATGGACGTGTACAAAGTCGCATCTCAAAGCAGGTATTTCAAGTTTTGAAGTGTTTCATATTCCGCAATAAGTTTATGTTTCAATTTGATTGCAGGTTTTGTTTATGTAACACTGAACATGACAGCACCAGACTGTACATAGCGTGTGATAACAATTATTGCAAGTAAGTTAAGTAGACATTGCAGTCCGGTTTTTTCAGAGATTGATTGATTTGTTCTACTTAGGCATCACCTTTGGTACCATGTTGATTGCCTTAACAATCAAACTGTCTATAACAAGCCACCTGAGCTGTCAAAAATCAAGAAGGCAGAGTATTACTGCTCCAAAGAATGCAAGTTCTCTTGCAGGGACAAAAAGATGTTGTATTCATTGTCTGTAATTAATGCGGGATTAATGATGATGGGGTATCATGACAGCATCAGGACAAACGACGGCTTCAGGATGAACGCGTACAACAAATATCACATGGTGCAATTTAACAACTATAGGCACCGGGTTTATTTCAAGTACATGATTTTCACGCAAGCGATGAAACAAGGCTGGGCGGCACCGAATGTTCAATTTGATCTGTTACACAATGTTACGGTTAATTTGACAGGTAAGCAGATTTACTGTATCCAGAAATGGTGGAGTTATTCTGAATACGTTTGTTTTTATTGTATGCCAGGAAAAAAGAATTCCAATTTGGAATTGGACTTGTTTCATGAGATGATGAACAAGTAAGTTGTACTCATTACTTAGTGAAGGTGTAAGGGTGATTTGTACAACTGCAATATTTATTAAAGGTTACTGAAAGATATTATGCAAACACATCGGGGGAATCCTACAGATGCTTCTATCACACGGAAAAGCAATGCGTTGGCCGTGACGAAGGAATTGATGGACAATTACTACAAGCTTTTAAGTTCATACGAGGATAACGACGAGCAAACTCAGCATCATGCCGTTTATGACAAGTGGACTCAAGATCTTCCTGAAGCAGTGAAAGTTATTTGTGAAGACAAGTTGCTTAAGAATTTGAGTGGAAGATACCACAAAGGTTTTTCAAAGTTCAGAAATGACCTTTTTCATGTGGGAGATATAACTGAGTACAAGGAGAAGATAAAAAACAGCGTCACATTTATTGATACAGCGGAATATTTTTACGAGGAAATGTTTGAGGATATTTAGAATACCAACACGTCGCATCATGTTGTTTCGCTTAGTCTAGACTATAAGGTTACAGATATGTTACCGTTGTTTGAAATTATTAGCTATTCAATTGTACGGATTTCATAGTTTGTGATAATTAACACTTTCATAGTTATTATGAGTAACCATGCACTGTAGTTATGAATACTCGTGATATAAATACTGAAGGAATAACTCTGATTTATAAATCTCTGTGACTTGAATTGTAAAGGCCGACGCGACGGCTAAATCGTTCTTATATTATAAACTCATTATCACTATTAATTTAATGAATTAATACAACAG
>Ga0194135_10003056_pt1 | contig 10204 bp, 17 predicted proteins | sample LitLau_LLRF_2013_FD_134024 | JGI IMG/M metagenome (GOLD analysis project Ga0194135, IMG submission 134024) | Freshwater sediment microbial communities in response to fracking from North America - Little Laurel Run_MetaG_LLRF_2013 (version 2) | ecosystem: Environmental > Aquatic > Freshwater >... | reverse complement strand
CCATAATATTATTACCTATTCCTTGACCCTTCCTCAATGAACAATCATATCAAACTCACGTAGCCTCTTTTGCAGGTCGACCACGTTTCCTCCTAATCAAACATCTTTTATTGAGATTTCTTACACAAAAAAGAAAAACCCTTGCGTAGACTTAACATGCGTGTATACATATATTATATTCAAGTGCATCGCCCGTTTTGCCCACCACTAAATCAACATTGTATGTATATTCAGTAATTCAGTAGTCAGTATAATCAACAAGGCTGCTATTCATATATGATCACCAGAATCATCAAATCCCTATATATACTATCATCTATATCATCTACATAAAACTGATAAAAAGTTAGTACCTACCCAGCAATGGGTTGTTGTGGACCTGGGTGGACCTGAGACAAATTCATACACTATTTCATACATCATGAAGATATGATATGAGACAAATCTCAAAAATGCTTTCATGAACCCTGATCCTTTTATACTTCCATGAACTCTGAGCAGACATACTACTAGTACTACAATCTTGTTGTTGATCGTGTCTCTCAAGTGTTCTTGTAAGAAGAAGACCTGAGAGAATTCATACCAGTAGCAAAATGCAATAATATATAGTAGTAGAGGGAGAAGAAGCCGGTTATTATTACTTAGCCGACTCGAAAGATTCGACGGAAGGACGCATGTTGGTAGTTGCGTGTCTGGAGAAAGTGTAGAGAGTCGAATCAGCATCGAAGAAGCTTTGTTTTGAGGCTGCTGCTGGAGAGGATTGGAAGCATACGAGAGAGGCTGCTGGAGTCGTCGTCGTCGTCGTCGTCGGCTGGAAACTCTACACGATGATGATGATGATGAGATGACTAAGGGGTGGACTTGGTTTATTATGACCACAACTCTGCTACTTTCACGCAATATCCTCGCAACATCAACCCTTTCTTCTTTATCTCTCCACAACACAAGGCAAGAGACTATCCGGAACTTACTTGAGGGAGCAGTCTCCAGTCTCCAGTACCACCACCACAATAAAAGTCTTTCTTCATCTCAATTAGGCAAAATATACAACAACTGACCATCAGAACAATAAAAGTATTCCCTCATTTACCCACTTTCCACCACCAAAACCGTTTAATACATCTTTCGGTTGGATTTTTATCCTAAAAACCAACCCTAAAAAAGCCGGACAAAAATAACTTCTCTCCCTTGTGTATTATTGAAAGTATACTACTCGTCGGTATAGTATATATATATATTATACAAGACGACGAGGACGGGTGAACAATTCTGAACAAATCCAACAACCTAGTACTAGAATCCTGTCTCCCTGTCTTCCTGTGACTTTGAGACCGTTTCCTGTCATCCTGTCAAAAGGTTTAGATTAAAAAAGCCTATCGTTAAATTGTCCAGAGACTCACGTGCAAATACTGTGTACAAAAATATAAATAATATACGCCGGGTAGTGCATCATAATAAAGTTAATTTTATCAATAATAATATATATGTGAAATGTGAGGTTATTATCACATACATACATGAAACAAGTACAGATATCTTGTTGTGTGTATACATTAGAGGAGTGTCGTCATCAGAGTCAAGAAGTCCATTCAATGTATATAAACATAAGATAATTGTCAGATCAAATTACGAGAGAGCCGTTAATGAGTCGGGTGGTTTAGTTATTGCGTAATAGAGGTTTGTTATTGTTGTTTTTGTATTTTTGACACTCAATGATATATATTATATAGTCATTAAGTTGAAATTTAAAATCCTAGACTGAATTTCTTGACGGGATTTTTGTGTCAACTGTCAAAAAAGTTGTGTCAAATTGCAGTTGGAAGTAGAGTAAAAAGAACTGGTAGCGTGTGTCTGTATGGTAGACATTTATTAGGAAATTTAATGTAACATGTGCATAATAATAACACACTTTTTATGAAACTATATAGCTCATCATAATCACTGGAAGCCTTGTTTTGTTAATAGTTACATAGAAGTATTTATTCTGCTCTTAAATATTGTAATATATTAGTCATATTTTCGCAAAGCCACAAAAGGAGAGTCTTGGCCAAACCACGAAAGAAACCGTTTCCTGTAAAGAAAAGATATCTTGTTCACTTTGTCCTTGATCGTTAGCAATATACTATTAAGTTTAGTAAGTTTTATTGCTGACAGTTAAACATTAGACATGCAGAGGAATTAATTGGGAAGGAAGTTTTTGCATTTTGCATTTTTGAATGCATGGATGATTGGTGGGTGTGTAGTAAGGCTCAAGATAAAATCGAATGTGTAAATAATTGTATTAAACCTGTCAAAAGTAAAAAAAGTAATGTTCCGAGTTGATAATGAAGATTGGTCAGAATAATTAACGAATCTGGCCCGTGGAGTAAAGATAACTTGCATGCGTCATCTTTGACGTTGGAGGAAGAGACAACAGAAAAGACGGGAATTTTTATAAGGAAGTCGAAGGATCTTTCATACTTTTGAAATTTCCTAATTCTCGTGTATGGTTTCGGTGTCGTTTGGAAATCGTCCACGGAACGACTGCGACTATGTTCAGAAGAATTGAGTTGATGTCTTCGTGGATGATACGAGTGGCGATTTTGCTTGGGACATTTTTACAAGTAGCATGTAAGATTTTTTACTTAAATTTGAAAAGGAAATTAAGATATTAAAAGTATTTGGTATTTGGAATGATATTATTAATATTGACTTTATTTGTGCAGATTGTGATGAAGTTAAAATAAGCGTCGCGACAGTAAATGGGACGGACACTTTGGGAGGATTTCGGATCGTGACGTGTCGCGTTAATGATACGGCAGTGAAGGATGCTTTATGGTGGACAAATGACAAGAATGAAACAAAACCGTCTGAAGCCACATCGAAAGGCTCATTCCATGAAGCAACGCTTGTTTTTCAAAATGTGTCTTTCAGTGACTTCGGGAGATACTTTTGCAATGCGAGAGCCTTTGATCAAGTGCACACTGAGTCTTTTGACTTATCCTTTAAAGGTAATTAGGGTTTCATAGCAAATAGGATGTCTTAATATGAGTTATTTTCTAAAAAGTTTATAATAATGTTTTCTAGTGAAACTTGGCTTAAGATTACAGCCTAATTATGTGGTCAACGAAGGGAGTAGTATTAGCTTGGTGTGTGATGCAGTTGGATATCCTAGTCCGAAAAGCATTCAGTGGACGTACAATAATGATCAGTTTCATGGACTGGCTAATTCTACAAATTATGTTATTACTGAGAAACGAAAGTCTATAGGCGAGATGTCTTCAACACTACAAATTCTTGATGCCAATAAAAATCTCGGAGGAAGATATTCATGTAGGGGCTCTGATGCTCTAAACGAAACTAATTTGGTTGTAAAAAGTAAGCAATCCGTGTTGATGACTCAGATTTTGTGGAATTTTATTTTAAATGGTTAAATTATCTCTAGGTAAACCTGCAATTAAGCTAACCATGGTAAAGGCGGTTAGCCGAACCAAAGTTTATGTTAGTTGGACATTGTATGACGGAAATTCCAATATTACTAAACTTACACTTCGGGTAAACATCTATTTTCAGTTACAGTATTAATCAACAAGTAGCCACCATGCAATATGTAATTGGTTGTTTCTGTATTATAAATCGTAGTACATCCAAAATGGAAGCTTAGAGTACGAAACTGTGAACCTGAATTTGACCGCAACTGAATTCTTACTTGAAAATTTATCACCTACTACGTTATACGGAAATTTCACGATATTTGCAGAGAACTCCATCGGCAGAAGTGAAGAATCGAGCTCAGATTTTGTTGAGACACTACTTGAAGGTATTAATTAGTATTGGGTATTGGTCATTAGCAGATTATTATTGGACAGTATGAGCAGATCTTCTTTGAATGTATTGAATTGATAGATCCGAAATTCGTGCCGAATGTTTCACTGAAAGGTGTGACATCGGATTCTGTAACACTTGGATGGAACATTCAGCCAAACATTACCGACTTTTACACTCATTACAACGTCACTGTGCAGAACATGAGGAACTTTTTCAAGACTTACATAGCGCCAGCAGATGAAGTAGACACAGTGAAGCAGGTTACTGATTATATGGTGGAAAAGTTGAAGCCTGGAACGGAGTATTACTTCAAGGTAAATTAAAATATGTCAGTAATGTCAGGACCTTGCGACTGACAACAGATTACTTATATGCAACGAATGTATTTAGGTACAAGCATGTTCAAACTATACGAAGATGTGTGATGAATTTTCTGGTGACGTCAGTGGAGTCACTATGGATGGGATTTCAAGTGCTCCTCCAAACCTTACAATGCAGTGTACCTATAATGAAATAACCCACGAGTCTACAGTACATGCAACATGGAACAATCCAGAGGACCCACAAGGAAAAATTACGGAGTATGATGTTAATTTATCTGGAAATGCATCTTACTATGATGAACATGGGCGACATGCTGAAGATAAATTCGGTCCTGTGAAGAAAACAGTTCTAGCAAATCAGCCAAAAAGGATAGATTTCCGCAATCAGCCTCCTAACACAAGATTGTACTTGAGGTATGCGGCGGATAACTAACACTTTGTCATTGAATTTTACGTTAAATTATAAATTATTTAACCATTTTGCCTTCCAGTGTATGTGCTAAAACACGCGCAAGGCTCTGTGGACCTGCTTCTGAGGCTAATTGTGTGACTCCAGAAAGCATTCCTGACACTGAAGCCTTGAGTAAAGCAAAATGGACAGCAGTGACAAAACGTTCTGATAGCGAAGAGATATATTTCTTAGTTACTCTTCCTTATATATCCCAAAGAAACGGAACAATATGCTGCTTCCGAGTTGTTGTAGTTCGAATGCAAAAAGATCAAACCGTGAAGGATTTGGCACCACCACACCAAATGGAACTTTCGACGTATGACGTCGTCCATAATGGAACTAAAACTGGAGCATACGTAGCTGAAATGTTAGATCCAAGCAGGTAAACCATCGTATTTGTTTTAAATTCTGCTGATCATAGATAGATCCGACATCCCAAGGATGTAAATAAGTAGCTAATAAATAAGTTGAAATTAAATTGACAATTTTAAATCTTTCAGTCGTAATATTATGATTGGAGACGGAAATACTTCTGTGGACGACAAACGGCAATGCCATAGATGTTGGTCGCCTGAAGAATATCCATCAAACAAGAACAACGGATATTACAGACCTCCTGAACAATATCCTGTTTCTTCACCATTTGACTCTTCTGATGCAAAACGACATAGAAGACACACAAAATCAAGTTCCCAGCACTCATCCAAGGTTCCTTTAATTATGCCCCATGATGGCCCACTGGATAAAGAAAGTACTTATACAGCCTACCTAGAAGTCATAGGTAATAACATTTATTTGATAACATAACACGATCAAGCCAATAATTTTCTGACTTTATTGTTTTAGTTTCCAACAAACATGGCCGCATGAGTGTTCAAAGCAAATACTTTCAAACCCTACAACCAGTTAAATTTGACAAACCCAGAGAAAGGCACGGGGAGGCAATAATCGGAAGTCTCATATTAGCATTAATAGTGGTTCTGTTTGCTCTCATGTGCGTTATGAGATGGCGGAATAAAAGTAATAGTGAACAGGAATATGGACTCTCTCATTCGATTCAGCAGTGGTGCCGAAGACTTAGAGGACAGCAGCCAATTCCAAGTGAAGAACCGCCAAACCTTCCAGCAATAGCCAAAGAAGATTTGGTTACAGCGTATTTAGATAGGCACCGAGATTCTGACTTATGGTTCCAGCAAGAATTTGAGGTACCTGCATTAGTTTGATTTTTATTCCGTATTTCAATTTTGTATGGTACTGCTTTGGGTTTGTTTCGATAATGTGAATGCCCTTTTCTTTACAGAAATTACCTGACAGATTTAGCGACAGAACCTTTAATGCCTCGGATAATAAAGATAATTCTGGGAAAAACAGATACCCGGATATTAAAGCTTACGATCAGACAAGAGTCAAACTGTCCACGGTGGAAGGAGGATCAGATTACATAAATGCTAATATTGTTGTCGGGTACAAGGAAAGAAAAAAATTTGTCTGTGCTCAAGGACCAATGGAAACTACTGTTGTGGATTGGTGGAGAATGATATGGGAACAACATGTTCATTTTATCCTCATGCTTACAAATACTGAAGAGTACAACAAAACTAAGTGCGCTAAGTATTGGCCATCTGAAGGCTCCGTAAACTACGGTGATTTCGTTGTCACCCATAGTTCTGAAAAGAGATTCTCAGGTATGCGAATAGAAAGTCCGCATTAAACAACTGAATTATATATTTAGAGTAGAATATTAGCGACTCAAACATTTAATTGTTTTCACAGATTATTTGGTTAGAAACTTAAAACTGTCAAAAAATCGGGCTGGAAGCAGTAGTCAAGAAGACGGCCCTAAAGAAGAACGTGAAATTTTCCAATATCATTACTTGGTTTGGAAAGATTTCATGGCTCCTGAACACCCAGTTGGAATACTGCGTTTCATTAAGCGTTTCAATGAAGCGTATGCCCCAGACAAGGGTCCGATATTAGTTCATTGTAGTGCTGGTGTCGGGAGGACAGGCACTTTAGTGGCTCTGGACTCTTTACTTCAACAGCTCAATGATGAACAAAGTGTGTCAATCTTTAACACTATATGCGATCTTCGGCACCAAAGAAATTACTTAGTCCAATCCTTGGTAGGTATTATAGTATATTTAGCATATAGACACACGTGTTTATTAACTAATTTTTATGCATTTAGAAACAATACATTTTCATTTACCGTGCTTTGATGGAGATGGCTCAGTTTGGAGACACTGATGTCGCTGTATCAGAATTAAAAAGTCAGATCGAAAAGCTAAAAGGAACGACAGATGGGAAAACAATATGCAGAATGGAAGAAGAATTTGAGGTAACCTAACCTGAACGATATTATCTGCTGTATCGAAAGTATAAAGCCAACAAGTTACATTATTTAATTACTTATTTAGAGGCTTACACAAGTTATTGAGGACAGAAAGCCATTTACAGTTGGTGCTTCCGAAGAAAACCGTCATCGAAATCGACACGAAAATGTCGTTCCATACGACCGATCTCGTGTTCATTTGTCACCAATGCCGAGTCTAAACAAAGAAATCAACACATATATAAACGCATCATTTATTGAGGTAATTTGAAAATTAGCCAGCCACTTTTGATGAACAGAAACGTGTATTGACAGTTTGTGATCTATTCTAGGGATACGACTCAACAGAGCAATTTATAATCGCTCAAGATCCGTTGGACGTCACAATTGGAGATTTTTGGCGATTAATAGTTGAACAGAATATCAGGAGTATTGTGATGTTATCAGAAACTGGTGACGATAAGTGTCCACGGTATTGGCCTGAGAAAGACCAAGAGACTAGCCATGACTATATCAAAGTGAAATACATGCAAAGCCAAAGTTTTCCATTTTACTATCGTCGAGAATTTACTGTAACTGATACGAAGTCAGACCACTCGTGTTTGGTAACTCAGTTTCAATACAATGGATGGCCCGTAGGAGAGTGTGAAGTTCCTCAAATTGACCGTGGCATAGTAGAATTAATTGATACCACTTTTAAGTATAAGGATACTCTAGACAAAAATGTTGGTCCTATCGTGGTTCATTGCAGGTGAGCAAATTTTAGTAACGTGAGATATTAGTAGATTGTTTTTTCCTTGGAAATTGTATTGACGCAATTAATTTGCTGGATTTTTCAGTGACGGGGCTGACAGAAGCTGCATTTTTGTTGCATTAGCGATTCTAGCACAACAGATGATGAATGAATCTCGCGTAGATGTTTTCAGTGTTGTTCGGAAGCTGCGTTCTCAAAGACAAGGATTATTTAGAAAATACGTAAGTTTTGCTAAGTTAAGATTGTGTTTTGAAGATGTTTTAAATGCATCAACTTTTTTTGTAGGCACAATATGAATTTATATACCGAGGACTTGTGACGTACGCCGAACTTCATGTTTCAAATGGAAATTCTAGGCACTGACATACTGATGAGTCTGAATGATAGAGATTAAGAATAAACTCCAAATGACAGGCAGAAATGTAATTATCTGATGCTACCAACATACAGAGGTTCTCGTATCAAATATTTTTTTTAATTCTTTCTACCAATCAAGTCCTAGAATTCTGTGCTTTAAATAGCTCACTCAATAAGATATTATGTAATTAACTAGTTTTTCATAACACAATCCGAATCTGCTGTAATTCACTGCATTTTATGACTCAATATTGTCATTATGACTAAATGTATGCAAGTTGTGACCACTTCCATAGTGCTGTTAGCATCAGTCAGTAATTTCCAGTCCTAGTACATTTACTTGGCTTTATAAGTACAATTATTTAAGAAGGCATACGTAACAAGCCAATCTACAAAGGAAGTTATTTTTCATCGTTTTCTTCTTCATTCATTCTGTGGAAACTACAATCGCAACGTTGTTCTCTCGCGTGCCATGTTTTCCAATGTTATTCCTACTTTGAAGAATTCCTGAATTATTATTATTTTGTTATGAAAATCCTTATTTATGCTTGTGCTAATGTATCAACGATAAAACAAGAAAATCTCATTCAACGACTTAGTACTCCGTAATGTAAGCAACTGTAATCCAGTTATCCATACCATAAATGGCTGGTCTAAATGCAATGATCTTGGATTGAGTCAGAGCAACATAATACCATTTAAATTTTGACTTGTTAATGTTATAGCTTAGAACTTAGGAAATGTTAATTGTAGTCATGATGGTGTCGAAGTTGGAGTCTTGTCTTGTTTTACTGAAAACATTCGCTTGTCATTCATGTTGTTCGTCTGAATCGATAATGTTTTATACGAATACAAATGATACGATAAATGTTTATACACCCTCTTATATGAACTTTAATTCGCATGTGTTTAAAGAACCTTTTTTTTAACACCTCAAACAGTCAATATGCTGATGGATATCACCTAAAAAGTTATAATCCTATTTCTTCAAGTGAAGCATAATGGCCTCTAAAACCTCTAGCCACATTTATAAAATGGTCCTTGCTGTAGATTTTTTTACAGCTCAATATTTGAAACATACCATTTCTGGTAAAATTTGGTGTTGTTCTATTGTTCATAGTACCATAGTCCATACATTCGAAGACTTGCACAGACAAAGTATAACATACGCAGCACTAGCCTTTTATATGAGTCTACTTTTTTGTATCCATGCGTAAAGCAACCCTTGAGGTTTGAGACACACAGAGATAGATCGAATTTTTTTCCGGCATGATCATCATCATCGTTCTTCGTTTCCTAAAGTCAGATATCCGAAGCCGAAACCTTCTTGCAAGCAACCTACAGCCTACAACCACTACCACTACATCGCACATGCTTCTATGGACTTCAATCTTTTTGCCTGTAGCTTGCAGAAGCTCCGAATCTTTTCCCGTGTTGTCTCTGCTCTGTCAGGCAGATATTCTTCTGGCATCGATCAACTAATTGTAATAAGGACACGTTGGCCCCATGTGAGAAATTGCTAAGTATTGATGACATTATCAATTTAATAGGGCTGAGGTCACACTACTAATGACAGACTGTCATACACAGGAGCAATACATAATTTACAATAAACATCTACACATGTTATATCACACGAGAACTATGTCACGTTGTTTTATAATAATATTGGAAAGAGGATAATGGTTTTTCTTTCCAGTCTCTATACAGGGGCATTACGAGACGCTTAAATATCTTCCACAGATCTCTCTCTCTCTCTCTCTCTCTCTCGTACTCTATATCCTTACACATACAGCCCAGTCTTACAACTTCAAATAATTTCGAAACATATTTTAAAATTCTATTCTCCCAACCAAATTCCAGTTCTATTATCTCTTGTATACCCCTTAAAAACGGGATCATCTCAAGTCATTGAGCATTTAAGGCAAATATCCAATCATTGATATCTCCTCTACTACATTCCACAGACACCTTTGTATAACCACCAAGTGTACCTGAAGAAGGGACCTTTTGATACCACAGCAATAAAAGCACCTCGTATAGATCATAATAATCTATATAGATGCATCTACCATACACACTATTACACACATAGTGAGTAATAGTACCTCTTCTTCTTCTTCTACAGTAAGTGACGGACTGCCCCGTCATCTTGTACAATCTGAGGCCAAACGGTGTTG
>Ga0194135_10003055_pt1 | contig 10204 bp, 12 predicted proteins | sample LitLau_LLRF_2013_FD_134024 | JGI IMG/M metagenome (GOLD analysis project Ga0194135, IMG submission 134024) | Freshwater sediment microbial communities in response to fracking from North America - Little Laurel Run_MetaG_LLRF_2013 (version 2) | ecosystem: Environmental > Aquatic > Freshwater >... | reverse complement strand
TGGATGCTAAACTTTCATACGTTTTCATTGGAGAACCAAGTGGCACGATTTGTGCTTCAATCCATGAATTGGGACTTTGGGGAATTTGATCAACTCTTCCTTCCAGTCGAAATCCACTATCTGGTATTTTTTTATTACGCCATCCATTGGATTCCTCTCCGAAAATTGTATTCCGAACTTTACACAAGTTTTCTAACTTCCGAAGGTTGCGTTGCTCGTTGTAGAATCCCATTTCAAGTGGGAAAGACCACAGAATGTAATTTCCGAAAGTGTAAAGCAGCTTTCGGCCTGGGTAACACGGAATCCGGACTTTAGTTCCTGGACTTGGGACATAATCAAGCGACTTCATCTACACGGTTTTGATCGCCATGTATCAAGTCCTCCAAGCATTAGCAGCCTAATTTCCGTAAGTTGGGAATTCCTTCTTTTATTTCTCGTAGAGAAGTCACGTTTGTGCAACTTAAATATCTTTCTAGGAATTGCCAGCATTTGACAGTAACGTTGAGTTGGGCGTACTTAAGAAGGCAGTTGATGAGAAGAACCCAGTGGCTTGTGCGGTTACCTTGCTCCTCACTCCGATTGGCCACTCACTGCCTCTCATCTGTACCCAAGGATTCGAATTGATTGAAGTCTTACTGCAAAATTCCAAGTTCGAAGCTGTGATTAACCTTTTGTTTTTCTTGGTCCCGCTTTTCTGTGGTTCCAGGGAATCCATTGTTACCTGTGAAAAGTAAGTCTTTACTATTTATGGAATTCAAAGTAATCAGATTGACCCATGTAAAATCTTTTGATTTCAGGTTTAGAAATATTCTTACAACCCTGTTGGCTGCTGACATGACTTATGTCCGGATGGCCAAGAGTCTCATCCCCGGTTCTGAATTCCCTGGGATTTTTACGAAAATGTTTGGGGAAATGATTCACACGCAGCTCTATCAACATTTGGTGTTAGTTTATAATTTTCAACGGAATTTGTGTAACTGTAATTAAATATAAGTGTGATTCTGAAACTTGTTTCTTGGTAGGTTTGGAACAACAAAAGGGAGACTGATTTTACTCTGGCTCGATCTCCTCACAAAAATCCAAGGATGGAATAAGGATAACAACATACTGTGCCTTTTGGAAGTGATTGCCAAATTTTCCTTTTCAGATGAAGATTGTAATGGCATATTTCATGGATACTTTAACGCCATGTACAAGGTATTCTCATTTCCTAAGTTATAGTTAGTATCGACTCGTATTAGTTGATTGCTGGTGGTTTTTCTTAAACCGTACAATCCCTCCAGGAAATGCCACTCCAAAACTCGTCAGGCATTGCCTCGTTCCTCTTCAATTGGTCGTACAGTGCTACGACGGTTCTGCCAAATGCAACTTACCCGCAGATGCCTTACTTTACGTACTTTATCCTCACTATTGAGTCATCGCTGGAAAATGAGTCCGGATTCTGGAAATCTCTTTCCAAATCTCTTACGAATCCCAAAACAACTTTGGAAGCTGCGGTCAAGGTGAACTTGAGCTACTTACACCAACTCAAATGTTTTATAATACTGTGCTCAGATCCTTTTAATTGAGTAGTGTATGCCTGTCATTTTAGAAAGCGTGCGGTACTTCAAAGTATTCCACCACGACCAACTACTTGACGATTTATCGATGGGCTCAGCACTGTCTCGAATTGCCATTCTCACATCCACTTCTTTTAATTTTCTGGCAGAAATTCTTTGTAAAATATTTCCATCGTTCTATCGCCAGGTAAGTCTTGAAAGTTTGGCATTTTCCAAGTTCCAAGAAATGAAACGACAAAGAGGCGAAATTTATTTTTAGTGACAACGGAGGTGGAATCGGGGAGCGTTTTTTTGAGGGGATGATAAACACTGCATTTCTGAAGAGGCTAAAGAAGCGACTCCATGATACCCTTCAGTTTTACACGACGGAAATCAACAAGTTGGAAAATGAGAATGGGGGCAATGAGGGCAACCATGGAGAAAACACGGGATATCTTCTGGATCGTCTGAAAAAGTGCTCTACGTAAGTGAAGCTTACAATCTCTTGATTATACTCGTTTGCATCCCACAAAAAAAGATCCACTTTTAGATTGGTGAATGGGATGACACTTTGGATTGAAGACTCTCGCTATCACCAGGACACATTGTACATTCCAGCACTTCCGCTTCAATGTCTCCCTGTGCGGTTACACACTCTCATGGATGGAGATACTGTAAGTATTAAGTATAGACGTAATAAAAAAAATTATAATTTTATGCATAGTTCATTTTTCAAATCATTTTTTTTTAAAGACCGACTGGACTGAGTATATCGACCTTGACGAGATCCAGTTGTCAGGAAAGACAACAATGCAAAATTACTTGAGCCTCATCATCCGCCTTTGTTGGATGCATCCAAGGGGACTTCCAAAACCATCCAATTGGACTTCTACGCTCATGGACCGAAGGGAAGAGTTACTCAAAAGGCTTGACTCCTATGATGCCCCACTTGACCCACCTCCAGTTCCAACTTTTCCCCAAATCCTTCCTAACATTACAACGCCCATGCTTACTGACCTTGAGGCTATGGAATCAGGATTGAAAATCCATTTTACACGCCTTCTTACATTTGCCAAGTAAGTGTTTTATTCTTTAAAAATTGCCAACAGTCAGTGGAATTTCTGAATTTCATGATTATCCGATTTTACATTGGCAGACAATTCTCGCTTCAAATATCGAAGCACACGGCACTTGACTGCACGTATTGGGACAATTTACCCGATCTCTACACGATTAGTGAGAGTGAAGCCCTTGTGAATGTTGAGTGCAAAAAGTTTTCGAGGTGCGCTGGACCTGGACACGCCATTTTCAAGGTAATTCAAAAGTAACAGAGTGGAGAATCCCGTCTGAGAAATTCATTAATTGGTGCTTTCATCGTTCAGTTTTCTGAAGCGAGACTGAACGAGCGTGTGGGTCACATAATTCATCAGAACCGAACGGACTATCACAATTTAATTAGTCAGAGCTTGATCCAACCACCACCGCTCCCAATGTCCGTTGCTGCCGTTTTTATCGAAGATTTCATCACGTGAGTAACAATGGCTGATTTCAACAACCATCAAATCCATAATGGAATTCCTCTTTGAATGTCTATGTTTAGCAACTTAATTTTACTTCACCGGAACATGTTACCAAACTCAGAAGAATTGGGGAAAGTGGAAAGAATTGGAACCGAACTCTTTTACTTACTCGTCAACGGTGTGAATGAAGACACAAATTTTTATCCACCTACTCGTCAATTATTTTCATCCTTCTTGGAAGTCCTGGGCCATGCATTCATAGAAAGTGACCCAACTCAGTCTCAGCGTCTCGTATCAATGTGTATCAATCGTCCGCAACTTGTGGGAACCCTCACACCTCACATGAAGCTTCTAGCTACTTCTGCCGACATGCTAATTCGCATTTATGAGGATGTCATCAATATCCCAGATCGGAATGGAGATTTAGCGTTTGTCATACTTTCCAAGGTCAATTAAACATTTTTATTTAGACCTTACGAATCCTAAAGAAATCAATGACTTTGTCCTTTGTTTTCAGTTGGATCTACGGGGATGGTTAAGGAAGCGAAAGCCACGCCTGGTTGAAAGATCAAAATTGATCACACTGATGTGGAAAGCAGTAGCGGGGGATATACCAAATCCGGAGGGGAGGAATCCAATGGTGATTGGAACTTACCGGAAGCATTTGAAAACTATGCTCCTTCATGATTTCCCTCAACACTATGGAGAGATTTTGAACTTATTGCTGGATGATAGCGAAAAGAATTTTGTTCCGTTGGAGCTCTGGTATGACTTTTGTAATGCTTTGAGTCGAGACACTGTTCGTTTCTCCAAGGAAATGGATCCGTTCCTTCGTAAACGGGAATTGAAGCGATTTTCAATGGAAGTGGATATGCTCCGACATCAAGAGGTACGCAGCTCACAAAAAAGAAAACAGGTTTTTAATGAAAATGAATAATGATTAGTTATGAATCAATTACAGTTGGTGGAAACGGTTGTCCTCCTCGGAAACCACTTCAAGAAAGAGCGACTTTCCTATGGTATCTACGGACTCTACCCAAAGTATCGCTTCTATGTTGAACCACTTTCATGTTTCTTCCAAATGATCTCATACGCTCTCATTTCATCCTCACTCAAGAATTCTAACGGAAGTCCTTCAATACAGAGTAAAAAGAGATTTGGATGTTAATTGTAAAAGATTACGTAAAATATGAATTTTTTATCATTTCAGTTGTGGAGGCTGTGTGGCCCTTTCTGCGTGATCTCTACAATCCTTGGATTTTGCCTTACAGTCAGCGGACGGTTCAACAGGACTGTGCTCAATGGATCCAACAAATGAACTTTGACAGTGCGAGCGTCCTCTCCCCTTGGATTGCAACAGATTCCAACTTTGCTGCTCTCTTCATGAGTGATTTTACTGACAGTGTTTTGTTCCTTGCTGAGACGCTTCCGGGTATAAAGAAACAGGAGGAAATGATGATCTGATCCCAACGCTGGTTTTGAGAACAGCAGCGTAGCCTATAATTTATATTTTATTTGTGGTTTCATTTAGGTTGTCCAGCCCTTTTCTCTCACCTTTGGAATTTCTATGCTGAGAACTATGCTCATCCTACTGTGAAGGACCATGTCTTGCACGTCGTCAACAATTGCTACATTAGTATCCCTTGGGCTCTCTTCTGGCCAACAATGGCGGACATGGAGTTGATGAATAGGGTACGTGAGAAATAAAACTTAGAACAAGACTTGGAAACTTGAGTTTCACAACCTTTTTTATTTACAGATAGTTGAAAAGTATCTTCCGGCGTGTCACAATCTCATGGGAGTAATTTTTGCACAAATCAATTGGAGAGAGTGGGTTCTGCAAGTCAATGGTTGCACGACCAGCATCAAGAATAAATGTTACGCGATTCTCCTCAACCTCAGCGTCCATCTTGCCACCGACATTGTTGCGAGGGAGGTAGGCATCTATTAGCCTAACCTAAAATCATTCAAATGAGAATTTAATTTCTTTCCTCTTGGAAAGTCCCCCACTTGGACGAGCGTAATGCAGATTGTCCAGAGCTTGAACTGGGAATTCATTTTACCACCTTCACTCGAACCCGTCCTCAACTGGTTCGTCATGAGCATTGATCCGAGAGTCGTTTTGGGACTGGATTTCATTCATCATTTGGATAAGGCTTCATTCCAGTTAGTTTATCAATGATACTTTCAATTTACCTTGAATTGGTAAACTCTCCTAAGTTTTTCCTTTTTGTTCCTTCAGGTTGCTCAAAATTGCATCGGGCTTTGGTGCTTCACCGGAAGAGATTCAGTCGCAGCCTCGGCGAGCACCCACGGGCACAGTGAAGGCGGATTTGAACCGGAAGCGATACTTGTTTGTTCGAACTTACACTCGCCTCCTTGTCTCAGCATCCACTAAATACAAAAACCTACTTCAAACGAATGCACAGAACTTTGAAAAGTCTTTACAGAACATTTTGGATGACATTTCCGTTCCCGTGAGAGAAGAAAGTAGGCAATAATTTCAAATTCATCAAAGTGTAGTACAATGCACAACCCAGCGGAAAATGTATCTTGAATTTGTGTTAGATCAACAGCGTTCTGAATTTGGTGCTCATCTGAAGGAAGTGATTGGACTTATTACGAATCATTATTTGGGTACAATCACGAGGAATGCGGCGATTGCGTGGCTTGAAACAAACAAGGATGCTCCCTTGCCCTTCATATACGAGATCCTCCAAATTACATTTTCGATGAAGGTCCCACCGTACATCACCGTACCACTCGTAGAAACTGGGATTCCATTGGTATTCCGTCATCCTGGTATGTTTTTGTAAATGTGATTCACAATTCTACGGATGAAAATAAAAGAATAAAAATAAAAACTATCAATTTAATCATTTTAGATGGAAACTGGCAATCAATTGGGCATCTGGCTGTTATCACTGAGCAGAGTGAACAGAATCAATACCTGGACGTTGCATCGAAGGATGGGCACTTTCTTGTCCTTTACTGTCTCCTAGTCAAAAGGATTCATTTCTATACCCACGGTGCTCTCCAGTCTGTATCCTCCCTTATGGAAATTATGAAGAACATCAAACCAAGGTAAGACATTTATGAATCAAGTTTTTAGTATTTCCCATTTATTTAAATAATCTGGTTAGCAATCAGTGGATTTATTTATTTTAGGGAATCAAATGAAACGGCGTTACCTCTACTCTACCGATTCTTCTTTAAAGTTTCCATTGCTCTCTTGGATGAAGGTGCCAAACATCTCGGAGGACATTTGGAAAAGGCAGTGAAGAAATTTCTCAGTACGTTTTCCCTCCATTTGACCTCAGTTGGGGATGACAAGCAGGGGTGGGTCCTCCTTGGTGTTTTGGGACTCACGAAAGCATCCCTCCTGACTGTCAGGTACGACATCAGAATAATATTAGAAATTATACTAATCGGCTTGGGCTTGGACTTTTGCGCTCATCTATGTGGACTTATTTGTTTCTTTCAGAGGTCGACTTTTTGCGAGATGTTTGAGTGTGTTTCTCATGGCTCAGCTACCTGTGAATGCTCCCATAAGACTGGAAGTGAAAGAAGGAGACCCTGTTGCTACCACCAAGTGAGTCGTTGTCCGTACATCCTTAATTATGAATAATATCACAACTCACAAATTTTTATTTACTTGAAATCGAATTTCAGAACTGAGCCGAAACCTCATGGAGAGCTCGAATCCAGTTTGCAGAAGCTCGAAGAACTAAAAGCGAATCGACAATATTCCGAACTCTTGGATTGCATTGACTCTTCCCTTAATTTCATCCGTGATCCCTCCCACACGTTGTCTTCATATCAGGAATTCATACGACTCCTCATCGCTCAACTCTTCACAGAACCATACCTTCTCCAGGAGGCAGAATTTTAGCCAAAGGTTTAATAGTATATTTTAAAATTGATTCAACAGAATGCCGTTGGTGCCTCAACTTCCCTTTCTTTTTTTGGAACCAAATGTTTGTAGCTGAACAACCGAAACATAATAATAACTATTGATTAAATGAATTTTGAAACCAGTTGAGTTCAGTCATGATTTATTCGTGTATTTCGATTCATGGTTCAACTAATTGAGTCTTCCTATTGGAATTGGGGTTTGTCTATTTGCTCGTCTTCCTGAAAGTAAATTTAAATCCTAATGCTAAGTCCAAATTAAGATTTCAATCGTAATCCATTTAATCACAATTTGGAACTGTCACTCAAACAAATAAAAAAGTTAAATAAGGAACGGCCCATGGCCCGAAAGGTTAATTTCATAGTTGCAGATCTCGATAAATACGACGGTGGGGGTGGACGCTGGTGTGTGGCAGGTTACTGCCCAAGTGAAAAGCCACCCGGGAATAAAATGTCCATTGTTGTGATGACCCAACTGCAGTGGTAAAAATATCCATCCCAATGTTAAACCATTAAACCACCAGCCCCATCCACAGACAATGGTTTTACTAAATTATCAGGAAATACAAAAAAAAAACCGTATTTTTATTCTTACTCTATTTTCCAAAAAGTTACATTCTATTGAGACAGAAGGCTCCAAGAGTTGCATGCCAACTACAGCCCTGAATCATACATTTGTAAATTCCGACAAGTAATCGCGAGAAATAAAATATGTATCCTGAAAAACTTCAACCTAATGACGATAAGGAACAAAAACATAACTTTAGTTAAATTTTATTGGCTCCGGATTCGGAGCTACGGTGAAAGGTCGGTGAAAGTCCTTATGGGGTTTTCTATGGGGAAAGTAGGGTGGCGTATACTTTTGTAGAGGTCAAATTTCAATTTTTTTCACATAACTTTAAAAGTTACGAAGGAATCATTATGATTCCTTTGCAATTGTGCTTCAAATATTTTATACTTTCGAATCAGTTCTTTCAACCCCTGTCGTATACACTGTGGATCACTGTATGCATACATTCAAAAAAAAAATCTGTAAGAAACAGTATGCGGCTTTAGGGTATTTGCCTTTTGATGTCCTGATCTTTGACCGCTATGATTCAGATTCATGTTTTTGCTTTCCGATCGTGTAATTTTGAGTTTGATTGATTGATTTCCTTGTTTGATCTTCACATAAACATTCACATTACATAAATAAATAATGTTTTATTTATTACTTGAATTCGGCAGGAAGCATTGTTTGAATGAATTTAACTGAAATCATCAAAGAAACTATTCTTATGACTAATACACGTAAGAAAAGGAGATGCTTAAGAATTTTTCGTAGAAAGGAGAGTTGAGAATTTTCTTCGGGTTTTAGTTGACGACACTGATGAGATGACACGTCACACACAGACGCTATTCGTTTGGGGGACGAGGAATTGTGGTCCCATTCTCGTCCGAATACCGTCTCTCCTATAAACAGTTACAAAAAAATAACCTTTCAAATTGCAAATGTTTTAATTGAGGTTGAAATTCTGATTTATCCGAATTAAAAGGTGCGGTGAGTTTTAAAGAATTAAGGCAGCATAGCAAATTACATTAATCAGAAAGTTTATGAAGCAAATTATTAGCAGGATACTTCGAGCCAAAGTTATCTAAAAGTTATTGAAAGTGATACGAATTATCTAAATCTAAAGCAATGTAGATGTAAGTCGAATAATCAAAAGCTTCATTTTTCTAAAATGTGAATGCAAACACAATCCGTCGGATGCCTTTCACTGAACGACCAAACCCCCTCATGCAGCTTAAAGGCCCCGGATTTCCCTGGGTCGAATCTATATAAACTCGAAATTAAAGCATTACTTTCCGTTCTATTCTAACAAGATTTGAAGTGCAAATGTTCGAATTAATCATTCAAACTAAATATGTAATTGACAGGATAATACAACTTACGACGTGATCAATCCATTGCTTTTGAGCCCATTCGTCCAAATTCTCCAATAAATCCGCAGTATCTACACAAAGGAAGGAACGCATTGTATTTACAGAGAATCATTAAGAATTCGCAGATACTTAATACAGGCTGACTATCATTTAATTACCTTCTTTCTTGTCCAGAGACACAATGTACTCATTGGACTGAGGGCGAGGGCCCTGTAGTCCAGTTCTGAACTGAAAAGAACGACCGATAAGTGGCTCGTCCGGATTGTTAGAGTCCTTTGACTTGGAGAAGATGTACTCCATTTCCGTATCCGTCCCTCCCAAACGAATCTTCATATCCATGAGGTCGTCAGAAAAGTCTGAAATCACATTAGAATTATTTGAAGATGAATAAATACATTTACAGTGATGTGCAACGCAAACCAGACACTTAAAAAGTCAAAAGTTAAAATTTTGAATTTGATAGGAATCAAAAAATTAGCTCAGGAGTGTCTCGTTTTCTATAAATTGTGAATAGTGAATAGATTGTAATACCCGAAACAAGAATTCTCATGTCATTCTTTTTATCCATTGGGCAAAAGAATAAAAATGCCCTCTTTGACTCCTTCCTCGGGTCGTTGAACGCCAAGGGTACCCCACGAAGCACCGTCGGATAGAATGTGCACCGGGCCGTAAAAAGGTGAGCCATTCCAACTTTTTGAAAATTAAATTGAATAGAAGGAAATTAATTTGGTTTACAAATATTGCAACTAATTCGGTTACGAAAGACTTAAAAGTACTGGTTAAAGGTTGCTTACCTCCTAAATCGTCCAATTAACAATCGAAATTAGTAGTAATTGAGTGTCTGATTGGTATGAAAACTGTAACTGGACTCACTGACTGACTGATTGACAACGTGGTTTACTAAATGTTGTAGAGGGAATTTGGTCTGGAATTGTAGAAGATGTATAGAGTTGGTGGCACGTTTTCATGGACAAATCTACCTTGCGCGTCCATACGTCCTTCTAATGAATCTTTGACTCACACCACGGAAATTCAACAAGCTTCTAATATGAAAATGACGAAACCTATCGGGAACAGTAAAAACAAAAAAAAACGAATATGACTGACAAGCTTTCGCAAGACGATAAAATTGGATTCTTTTTCGGACTTTATCCAAATGAAAATCTCACCAAAAGGTGGACTAAACGAGAATTATGGCCAAGTATTGCTTCAGTTTACTTCTATATATCCCTTAATCTACACAATTCTTCGACCAGGCTCTTGGGGAATCACTAAATAAGGATTATTTCTTATTCAGTTACAGGCATATAC
>Ga0194135_10003054_pt1 | contig 10205 bp, 6 predicted proteins | sample LitLau_LLRF_2013_FD_134024 | JGI IMG/M metagenome (GOLD analysis project Ga0194135, IMG submission 134024) | Freshwater sediment microbial communities in response to fracking from North America - Little Laurel Run_MetaG_LLRF_2013 (version 2) | ecosystem: Environmental > Aquatic > Freshwater >... | reverse complement strand
GTTTTCCCTAAGCGATCATATCGCCGTAATATGGAGATAATTAAAAGTCGCGATAATGTTAAAGGACCATTTGTAAAACTACATTATAAGAAACGAATCAATCCATTATTTGATTTAGTTCTAGATCGGAGTGCAGAAAAAGGAATTTATAAATACTGGAATAGAAAATTCACTTATGCAAAAATGGTAATGAATAATATTTGGGGAGGTAATCAAACTCATGATTATCCTGAAGTGCGTTTAAACCTGTCTAAATTGTTTAATTGGTTTGAAGCAATGATGATCTCGGCAATTGTAATATTCTGAGTTTGTAAAGAAAAACTTCAAGAGTTTTAAATATTCTTTACGCTTACTTGTAGGTTTGATGAAATTTTATAAGTGCTTGTACTCATATGACAATTTAGAAATTGCGAATGTTGAGAATCAATAGATTGTTTCCTACCGGGTTTAAGTAAGGCCAACTTGTTAATTGCCTGGCTATTTGTGAATTAATAATCATGCACCAGTGATTAATACAATCAGCACGGGTCTTTTTTATAGAAAGATTTTCTTATATTTTCAACGCAAATGATTGTGGTACTCAAGTCCCGGAACATTTCAATGTAAATATCTCTGCTTAAATGGAGATCATACGCAAATTGTTACTTGTATTTACGAGTGGTAATTTTGCATATATTATGGTAACACTGACGATAAGGTACTAAAGAATACTCAATCTTGGTGAGATAAAAATCAGAAATGTCAAAGTAGACTTTTACAAGCGGTCGTTCTAATTGATACTAATTTACTTTGTGTTCAGTACGCTATTCGTAATTGCATCTTGCAGTGCTTCACTTTTATCTTTACTTATTACTTACATGCATCTCCAAAATTGTTGGTTTGTATTAGCTTTCAAACTCCCAGCAGGCTAACAATAAAAATAGTTAAGCTATAAATGAGAACTCGCATGTTTTTAATGTAAAATCGTCACAACTCGGCTATAATACAATAAACAAACTTGTACCAAAATCTCTCCAATGAATATCAATATTCCAATGAAATACAAGCTTACATTGTTTCGGGTGAGTTGCAACCTTGCAACACTTTGCAACGTGTTTTTAGTTGCAGTCATGTTCCCTTTGCTGTTCAAATTTCTGTGGTCCTGCGACCTGCTACGCCCTTCAGGGTCCTAATAGTGTTTTGTGATCAATTCGGTTGTGGTTCTTTTGTTTGGAGTTGTGTTGGGTAACGTGTAGCCAGAGAATCCTCAGGCTAAGATGCGAACATTTCGAGACTCCATCTAAGGACCGTGGGTTAATGGTCAGTGTGAGTCAGCAAGGTCAAAAGTCAAATCACATTTTCCCTTCAGATTGACATTTCGTGTCGATTTGTGCTAAAGCACTCGCATAAGACCACCGCAGCTTTCTAGAATCAAACTAAACTCAAACTACTCTAAACTATGAGATAATTTACACGATTCATTGAAAACAGTTTAGTTTCGATATAAGTACACCTAAAAAATTCAGGATACATAAAACTAGGTAACGAACTAAAAACGAAAGAAGTAATGGGAAGTTGTTTAGTCAAGAATTACCACAAATCGGCTAGGGAACCGGTATTTCCATACACCATTTCTGAATTGTCCTCTAATTGCAATCAATATTTCTCACGGATATTTCTCAACAAATTAACAAAAGAAAATAATTAGTTGTGCTTACATCAACTGTAGAATAAGCTTTGAGTGTTTTCACTATTGAAAACACTCAAAACGCTTTTTTCAGTTAAAAATTGACACGTCCACTTGACTTAAATACCAATTTTTTAATATTTACCAAGTACCAAATATTGTGGAAAACACATTTGTTAAAAGCTCTTGTTAAATCGTTTTAAAGTACTGACAGTTCATTTCTGACAGTACTAGTAACTGTCAGATATTTTGTTAAGTATCGAAACCCTCTTATAACACATTTAAATTGGCTGTAACTTCAACCTCACTTCCAACTTGATTTTTCAGCTGTAGAATTACACATTCTATTTCAATAACCAACAGCGCTTCTAGAAACTCCTAAGTTAAACTTACTTTATCAGGAATTATTTTTGTAATAGTATAAGTATTGTCATTCTTTTACAACAATGAATTTGAATAGGAAACTCGTTGGTTTAATTTGTTTGGAAAGGATTTTGGTGAACTTTGTATTAGCAGATTCCGCATTTTCTCCATTCTTAGAAAACTTTCACTCTATCCTAAACCTTTTGCCATCTTGTCGATCAACATTAATAACCACTGGATTAAATGTGGACTTCAGCTTTGAGTTTTTGAATCCAACACGATTGTTTTCTTGCGATAAATATCAATTGAAGAGCAACAATTTAAATTGCACAAACACGGTAATAGGATCAACATGCGATTTGTACTCGGGCAAAGAAATCGGAAATAATGCTGTCACTTACCTTCACGGACGAACAGCAAAAGGAGACAAATCTTCTGGATGTGATGCTTTCTTTTTCCTAATAACGGAAACGCACAGGGGAAAAAAAGTTCAGGGAAAGCGGAAGAGCCCTAATGGTCGATATTTATATAATGGAATAGATGGACCCAGAGCTTTCTTTCTTCTATTGTTCACGTCAAATATTCCACAATTTCCATCCTTTTTGCCTTACAAATTTGGGGTTCATCTTCCGCACAGCTCACTTAGCTTTGTTATACTGTTGAGTCCTCGCCGCACCGCATCACTGTTCTTTTCAAAACTAAAGGCAAACTCACTTTACGTGAAATGTAATTGCCATATTAAATACCTGTTAAAAGAAAGATTCGGGGTCTATTTTCTGGGAGATATTGAAACTAGTGAGAAAACACCTCGTCTTGAATTCTTAAGCCGGTGGCATTATGACATTAGGAATTTCTCAAATCAGGTAAAATAACGTCAGAATTCATATGCTCTTCTCTCAACACAATTGCTGACTGATCTTATCTTACAATAGATACGGCAGTTCATCCATGTTTTTGTAGGAGGACAATCCATCTGTTCAAATTTAAAAACTTCCCATACAAATTTTAAAGATTTTGTGAGGGTACGATTTGTCACCGAATTCAAGTTTCCCGTTTTCAAATTTTCCCTAAACGATTATAACCTGCTGATGAATCTCTCTAAAAAACAATGTCCTGATGTAGAAAAAATTGAAAACTTTGTCAAATTTGGAGGGAATGCAGCACATAAAATAAATTCGTACTGGATTCCAATTCGATCTCTCTCCTTTAAGTTTCTGACATGCTCCAGGTAACTTTGCGTCTAAACTTAATGAGACATACTCCCTAGTGACAAATTTGCACACTTACTTTTTTTAGTAAGTCAGCCCTTCATCTGGAGATAAATTATTTTCTCGCTCCTTTTGACCAGCTGACGTGGATTCTTTTAATTGTTGCTCTGCTTTCGACTTCGTTTATCCTACATAGCGAATACAATAGTGGCTCTGGACTAAGAAGGTTTCATTTCGGGACCTTGTTTTCCTTTCTAGTCGAATGCTCACCTCCTTCATTTCAACCTCAAACATTGTCATGCAAAATGGCTATTACGTTTTGGATGATAATGAGTATTTTCTTGTGCAATTTTTACAAGATTTTCTTAACAGACGGAACTGTATTGCCACTAACAAACAACCCTGTTGAAAAATGGGGTGAAATATACGATGGTTCCCTCTCTGTGTACTCTTTATTCCATGTGAACAAACTCAACACTGAAGAAACTTGGAGTACAGCTTTTGCTTACGAGGCCAACACTTTTGTATCCTATACACCTCTTACAATATTCGAGAAAAGCTTTTGTGAAAGACTTCCAATTCTGCAGTTTGGGGAAGGTGAGGATAATACCGGTCCTTTTTGCGCCGCAACTGAAACGTCACCAGAAACATTTAAAATTTGGTCCAACAAATTTAATTCGGGGGAAATTATTGACATGAAGTTTTACAAAAGCTTAAAACGAATAAGCAATGAAATATCATGTGACAGAACGCAATATGGATTACATTGTCTCAGTTTTACTTCGAAGAATGGCATTGAAAATATCGAGGGAATTTTATCCCATTGCAATGGGAGCGTTCTTGTGGACACTGACGAAGAATTTAAGGAGTTTATTCTACAACTGTTTCCAAAACGTTCAACAAAAAGAAATCTACTTTATAAACTAAGTGAAGACGCGCTTGAGATAGGAAGATTCATCGCAAATTACCCAAAAGGTCTGAATCCGTTGTTTGATAGAGTAATGTCTCGATCAAGCGAACAAGGAATATATGACTATTGGTATAGTCGGTTTCTCCACGCAAAAGGGACAATTCTCTATTCAGACAAGTCGTTTACGAAAGATATTATATTTGCTCCACAGAATTTAGCGTCTAATATCTTAGGAGTTTTTTTAATTTATGTGATTTTGGTTTGCTTAGTTTTGCTGTGTTTCATTTCTGAAGTTATCTACTACAACCACATTATGTTATGTAGGGCTATTAGTATAGTTATCTATGTCATCAAATATTCTACTTCGCTTGCGTATTATGAAACCCCAAAAAGAAACACAGATAATCAGTTTGTACTAGAATTAAAGGAAGAATTTCAAGATCCGAAGAAACATTTGCACATTATACGGACCTTGGAGAGACTTGTGAAATAGTAAAGCCTTATAATTAATAATATATAGTATAAATATATCTAGGATATCCTTAAACTACATTTAATTTTTCTAGTATATCGAGTATAGCTTTATCGTAACATTAAAAAATAAACAATAAAAAATAAGCCCGATAGGATTATCTGTCCAATTTGGCAATTTTTAATTTAAGTTTACCGGCTCACAATGTATTTCACATGGAGATCGAGCCCTTAAGGGCACAAAAAAGTAGACAAGTGAACTGTGTAGGGCCTTATAGTTATAAAACAATATTTTCCCCTGATAAATCCGTCAGAAATAGAGTATGCTTAACTCTGACGAGGAAAACCATCTTGGTATGGAATTTCTATCTTGGTTCAATTTAGAAAAATTGTTAAAGGGTGTACTGCACAACCCTCCAGGTGGGATGAATTGAGAAACCCGTCTTCATGTTAACATATGGGAACATATGGGACTCGTAGAATTTTAATTCCGCTGCCAGTTTTCAATTCTAAAATTCGAAACTCGACAAGAGTGAAGCTAAAAGGTTTCTTAAGAGTTCTACCGAACAGAATTTCGAAATGTTTGTTTTAGGACACGCAGTGCGATGATTCCGATTTATTCTTATCGTCATTTGATATAATGAAATAATTTCGAAATTCTGTTCAGTTGAACTCTTAAGAAACATTTTAGCTTCATTCTTGCCGAGTTTCGAATTAAAATTTGAAAACTGACAGCGGAATTAAAATTCTACGAAACCCATATGGTCTCATATGTTAACATGAAGACGGGTTTCTCAATTCACCCCACCTAGAGGGTCGTGCAGTCCGCCCTTAATAGATCAAACTAGATACATGTTTTGCCACCATACTGTAAGTAGGTAAGTATCAGTTAAAACTTAAAATAAACAACAAATTCAAACCACTAATCATACCAAGCTGGTTCAATAAGCGACTTAAATAAAAATAAAAATTGGAGGATATCTACCTATTTCTGATTCAGTTACTACATTCATTTCTGATATTACTTAATTTGTAAGCGATATTCGATCTACAAATTAAAAGGTCCTTTTGCACAGTATGTGCCATAATAACAATTCTACATCTCATTTCGAGAAGTGATTTTGACCTTCGCATGCGTCGTATCGCAATTTTTTAAATTCTGTTTCGAGCATTATGACAATAAGTAAAGTTCACTTAAATGATCATCAAGTTTGAATTAGACTTAAATGATCATCAAGTTTGAATGAGAAGGTAAAACTCTGGAACACTTATTATTTCGAATGAGCCGTAACCATGGACCTTTATTCAGCGGTGAGTGGTTATTAAGGGTGGCCAGTTATCACGGGACACACACACAGTAATTTGAAGTTTGTTGGAGTGATACTTCACAATAGCAATAATGTTTGCTGTCATTTTCGTCTTCCTTAAGTATTGAATGTAAACTTAAGATCCTAATAGTTTGTTCAAATTAAAGTTGACTGAAAAACTCCCTGCAATTAGATATAAAGACCAAAAGGAATAACGTTCAAGATGACAGTTACAACGAATTTTCGATGGCTTTTATCTTTTAAATTAGGAAATAATTATGGAGACAATTTGTGGATGATTTGAAGGAGTTTGTTTAACGTCTTTCGCCGGATTATTAAGTTCTGCAGCTTGAATCGACCTTTGCACCCTTATAATACCCAAACAAATTTAACAAATTCCAATTTATCAATCTATTCAATTCAGTGACGTTCTTTGTTATAAAACATGACACATTTAATACAGATTTTTCATCTTCGGGTCCTGCGTTTTTTACTATTGTGTCTGCATAATCAAGCAAAATCATCACAGGCATCTACATTTATTGATGGACTGGGTGAAATTATGAACATGTTTCCGACGTGTCACCATCATATCCACACATTGCATAATTTCTGGAAATTCGATTTCATCAGCGCCCAACCTACAAAAATAATTTCTTGTGAAGAATTCACAATTCATAAAAAAACTTTCTATCGAAATCAAACACTTCCTCGAATTTGCAATACTGTTTCTTCTGAATCCCATTTAGAGCCTGCTTGGGCCTACTACAAAAACCAAAAAGCTAGAGTCTGTGATGCTTTCTTTCTAATAGGAAGTGTAGATGCTAATTTGGGGTCACTAGCGGAGTCAAAGGACTTTTCATTCATGGTCCATATGCCGGTGTACGAAGTATTTAAGGATGGAAGATCAGGCGGGAGAAATATACACGAATTCCCAATTTTCATTATAGCCCCTCTTTATTTGTCCGAAGCGAAGAGTCTAAAAAATTCCAACATGCATACATCTTCCGATACCATTCTTGTGTACAAACCAAAGAATATTTATTTGTCCTGTCGGTACTGTTTGTTTCTGCGTAGCCCAGACTACCAATCAGTATTGCGAAAATTGGGATCATTTGATAGCAACAGAAAATGTAAGTATTCACATAATTTACAAAAACTGAATGCTTATATATAATGTATATTAATGTTATGTTTCGCACACGAGTTCAAATAACATACCATGCAATCAGAAACTCTCATTTGGATGATCGTAAGTTAGCTTCTGTTTACAAATAAAGATTGAATGCAATTCCAATGCAATATAAAATTATTCACAACTTATAAACCAAAGATGCAACTCGTTCCATCATTACAGTTAGCGACAACTGTATCTTTTTACTTTTGAAATCTACAACAGGACAATTAAACTCCACTTAATGGTGTAATATAGTCAAAGTATCAAAGTACTAGACATGTTATAATGGTTTATATCAATGTAATCAGAATCGAAGAAGACTACAGTACAATTGGTTATAAAACAGTTTTCAAACAACATAATTTGTAAACAACCTTTTTCAGTAATTCTAAGCAACATTTTGGTGACATTTTCGTCCGGGAGGTTCGTTCATATACCAACATACGCCGCCGATGAGGGTTCAAACTTCCGGTTTATGGAACTCTTACAATTGGTAATTAAAATTAAAAAAGCGTTGTAAATTTTAAATGTTAACCACAATAAAATTGACTTTTTACAGATAAAGAAAGAAGTGGTAGTAAACATCAAAACAGAAATTTATTTTTACAAAAGTTATAACACTATACAATCCCCAGTTTTAAAAATTCAAAATAATTTTCGCAATTTTGTTTTCAACACTTTACTTCACACCCATCGAACCCCTGCTTATTCATTCTTAATGTCTCTCAACGACTTTTATTTGAGTCTTAATACGACCCATGAAAATGTGCTTAAATTGTGTACCATAAGTATTGATATCTGCCCATTCGCAAAAGAAGAATTATCGGATATCCCACTAGACATAACTGGAATTAAAATCAGATTGAAAACAGGCCCTGATTGGAGAGTTGTGGATCAGTTTACTTTTCGGTTCATAACATGTTCAAGGTAGCCTTTTACTTCATTATTCGACGCCCACCAGTTTCTGTTCCAGTGATTCTAAACGAGTTTTTATATCTTGTGTATTTTAGCGGTTCACCATCTTCTGGTAGTGGTATTGTCGAAATTCAAGTACCACATGTACTTTCCTTTTTCGCAATTGAACTACTTGGAATTATATTCACAACGTTTTTTGGTTGGTCCTTGTGTCCTTTTTGTGAAATTTTGTACATGATACAAAGAAAAGTCACCTCGCAATCGGCAATCACAAAAAGGAATCTGTTGCTCAAAAAACAGAAGGTCATTCTAACACTATTGTGGGTCATTTTCTTATTTTCCAGAAAAACTTTGTACACTTCGGTCTTGTTCAAAACAGTAGTGCTACCTATACGGGGATATTCCCCGCAAACATGGAATGAGCTATTGAATACCCCCAACATTTTATTATACTCTTTACCATACTATTCAGAGTTACACAGTGATGAATATGATGTGGTGAAGAATTCTAGCAGCATTTATGAGTTTCAACCGAGATCAGCGTTTGAAAATATGCATTGTTCAAACCAAAAGATTCGTTATTTTGATAAGTACGATCGTTCAGAGCTACTTTGTGAGTATTACCGACACAACACAGGAGCTCGTTCGGATTATCGCCGCGAAGTCAAAGAACCTACCAAACTACAAAAATCCGCAATACATTTATATAGTAGATTTAAAATAGCTTCGGCGAAAATACCATGCAGCGATAGATCTCATTGGAAACTAGGATTGAAACCAGTTCATTATCTCTCCACCTTTGATTTACATTATGCACTAAAACTTATTTCAGAGTGTAATGCAACAGCTTTCGTAGAAACTGAAGATAACTTTAAGCTGATGATTAATAGCGTTTTCCCTAAGCGATCATATCGCCGTAATATGGAGATAATTAAAAGTCGCGATACTCTTAAGGGACCATTCGTAAAATTGCATTATAAGAAACGAATCAATCCCTTATTTGATTTAGTTGTAGATCGGAGTGTAGAACAAGGAATTTATAAATACTGGGATAGAAAATTCACGTATGCAAAAATGTTACTGAATAATATTTGGGGAGGCAATCAAACTCATGATTATCCTGAAGTGCGGTTGATTCTGTCTAAATTGTTTACTTGCTTTGAAGCAATGATGATCTCGGCAATTGTAATATTCTGGGTAGAGTTTGTAAAGAAAAATTTCAAGAGTTTCAAATATTCGTTACGCTTACTTGTAGGTTTGCTGAAATCTTATAAATGCTTGTACTCATATGACAATTTAGAAATTGTGAATATTGAAAATCGGTATATATTTTCTAACCGGGTATAAGTCGTGTCGCATGTGTCAATAAATAAGCATGCACCAAAGGTTTATGCAATCAGCCTGGGTCTTTTGTAGTAAAGTAAACATATTTTTACAGTTTCAACAAAAATGATTGAATTACTCAAATGCCAAATGATTGCAAAGTTTTTAATATGTCTATTTAATTGCAGATTATACTTTTAGGCAATTGTAACTATTATTTACGAGTAGTAATTTTACATACAATATTATGGTACCACCAAGATACTAAAGAATACACAATTATAAACCGAGTGAAACCAGAAACAAAGATACATGTTGGTATCAACAAATTCATAATACCATTATGAAAATCTTGAGATAGATTGTGATGTCCCAAAAATGGGCTGGTACAATCGGTCGTTCGTATAAAGTTGTTTCTAAGAAAATAAGCCTTATAATGGCGTATAATATGAAGCTATGGTAAAACTGATGATACGATTGTACTTGTATGAAATTGATATATTGAAAACTGCATGAATCATTTGTATGTTTCGCCCAGAGTTTGTAGTAATTACTGTCAGAGCAGATTCCTTACGAGCTCTCTGTACAATATAAACCTCACTCATAAATGTAAAATAGAGGTAATAAACTTCAATCAATCTACTTAAAGAAATTTAAAATAACTGAACTACGCAAAAGTAATTTTTAATTAATTTTTACTTTGGAATACTTTCCATAACTTACAATAAGTGCTGAGACGGTAAAACCTTTTTTCACCCGATTTGTGTCAATATTCATCAACTATTCAAATGTGAAATACCTACTTTTTTAATGGAATTAATCATCAAAGCAATGTTTGACTACTAGGCTACTAATCCAATATGTT
>Ga0194135_10003053_pt1 | contig 10213 bp, 12 predicted proteins | sample LitLau_LLRF_2013_FD_134024 | JGI IMG/M metagenome (GOLD analysis project Ga0194135, IMG submission 134024) | Freshwater sediment microbial communities in response to fracking from North America - Little Laurel Run_MetaG_LLRF_2013 (version 2) | ecosystem: Environmental > Aquatic > Freshwater >... | reverse complement strand
CCCAGTTGTCTGACCAGTTCACTGTCAATATTGGTCCAGACATTTCCGTACTGGATATCGAGTACAGAAATGTTCCCTTTTAGTTTTCCATTTTCCAGTACTGCATGCTGATAAGGTATGGTCACGACTTCCGGAGGCAGCGCTTTCCCGACCTGTGAAAAAGTGATTGCACCGGATGCCAGTCTGGCACCTGTATAAGCATAAACATCCCGGCCATGGAAGGTGTAGGATTTTTCGGAATTTATTCTTCTGTTCAGTACTTCGTCAATCTGTCTGACTTCTTCAATACCCAGGGCCTGGGCTACCAGGGTAAGTGTACCATTGTCGGGGGTGACGATAAACTGTCCGGTTTTGGTTTTCAGCACAACAGATTTCCTCGAAGTTCCTACTCCGGGATCTACTACAGAAACGAATACCGTACCTGCAGGGTAATAAGGAACTGTCTGCACCAGGCGGTAGGCAGCCTCCCAGATATTATATGCAGGGATCTCGTGCGTAAGATCAAATATTTTAAGGTCGGGGGAGACACCTATTGCAACTCCTTTCATAGCCGATACTGCACCGTCTTTTAAGCCGAAATCCGATTGGAAGACCAGGATTTTATTTTGGCCGAAGGTTAAATTGGTGATCAGCAGTAACAGGATTGCCGTAATAAGGCATCGTAATCTCGTATTCATGGATTTATGAATTAGTCCTATAAATATAACAGATGGACTGCTGAACTCAAAGTCTTATATATTAAGCAGATCAGGAAATTCAGTTTGCGGAAAAATTTGTTTTTCTGTCCCAAGCGGGATTACATTAGCCGAAGATGCGCAAGTGGATAATTACCTATTTCAGCTTTTCCAAACGGGAATATAATGGCTTGCTGGTGCTTATTTTTCTGCTTGTATTAAGCAGTATGGTTCCTTTTATGATAGAGTTCATTGAACCGGACCAGGCAAACCTGGATATAGAAAAACCGGCTATTCAGAAACTCAGCTTAATTCTTACCGAGAAAAGAAAGCTTCAGCAACTTAAAAAACCGGATGTAAAATCCACGCTGTTCAATTTTGATCCGAACCAGATTGGGATGGAAGAATGGCAGCGGCTGGGGTTTTCGTCCAGGCAGGCGGCTGTGCTATTAAGGTACAGGGCAAAAGGAGGGCGGTTTTCTAAAAAAGAAGATTTACAAAAGATGTATCCGGTCAGTCCTGAAATGTATCAGCGTTTACTACCTTATATTCATATAGAAAAGGAAGAACGCGATTTTCGGCGGAGTTTTCCAGAAAGCTATCCTGTGAAGGAAAAATTTGTTTTGGTGCCACTCAATACTGCTGATACTTTACAACTGATGGAGATTAAAGGGATAGGGCCCGTATTTGCCAGAAGGATTTTCAATTACCGGCAGCGTCTTGGAGGTTTTTACAAAAAGGAGCAATTGATGGAGGTATATGGGCTGGACAGTCTGAAGTATCAGGCGATTAAAGACCAGATCAGTCTGGATGATCAGGTCCTGGTCAGAATTAACCTCAATACAGCATTGTTTGATGATTTGAAGAATCATCCCTATTTAAAGTATAAACAGATCAATGCGATCATCCAGTTTCGCAAACAACACGGAAATTATGGTAATATTGCAGATCTTAAAAAAGTGGCTATTTTACCTGCTGAAACTATAGAGCGGTTAGCCCCATATATTTCTTTTAATCATGATTGAAACAAAAATTAAACAGACTGTCCGTGATGTAAACGATTTTCCGAAACCTGGTATCGTATTCAAGGATATTACCCCGATTTTAAAGGATGCCGTTTTATGTGGTGAGATTACCGCAGCATTGGCCAGACAACTTGCTGATGTTAAAATTGATGTGATTGCAGGAATTGAAAGCCGTGGTTTTCTGTTTGGAATGGCTTTGGCCAATCTGTTGAATGTGCCATTTGTGCCTATCCGTAAAGCGGGTAAGTTACCACATAAAACTATACAGCAGTCTTATGATCTTGAATACGGAAGTGCTACGCTGGAAATGCACGAAGATGCTGTTCAACCAGGGCAATGTGTGCTGATTCATGACGATTTGCTCGCCACTGGCGGAACAGTAGTAGCCGCTTCTAAACTAATTGAGAAGATGGGGGCCGTAGTTGCTGGTTATTCTTTTATTATAGCACTTGATTTCCTGAACGGCAAAGACAGGCTAAAAACATTTTCTGACCATAATTTTGCTTTAGCTTCTTATTAGGACTTGAATTATTTGAAATAATTTTGTTGCCGTTTTAGCGTCCCTGTTATGACGCTGTACTGTAAAATGAACTAAATACTGTTTCGTTCTGTTACCAGGCAAATATTCAACTGCCTGTACTGTACTTATATTCTCTATACTTGCCGTATTCAAATATAAAACATGCAGGATACGTTAGCACAAAATACAGGTTTCAATTTTAGTACTTCAGAAAATCAGCTGATGATCAGAAGTATGGTTAAGGATTTCGCGGAGAAAAACATTCGTCCCCATGTAATGGAATGGGATGAAGTACAGACTTTTCCTGTCGAAGTTTTTAAGAAATTGGGTGAACTGGGAATGATGGGGGTATTGGTGCCAGAAATCTACGGAGGTTCTGGATTTGGTTATCAGGAGTATGTAGATGTAATTGTAGAGGTCGCTAAAGTTTGCGGATCTATAGGTTTATCTGTTGCTGCACACAATTCATTATGTACCGGGCATATCCTTGCCTTTGGAACAGAAGAACAAAAACATAAATGGCTCCCTAAGCTGGCTACGGCAGAATGGATTGGTGCCTGGGGTTTAACTGAAGCTAATACCGGATCTGATGCGCTGAGAATGATGACTACGGCCACACTGGACGGTGATCATTATATTTTAAATGGTGCAAAAAACTGGATTACACACGGTAAATCAGGAGATATCGCCGTAGTAATGGTGCGTACTGGTGAGAAGGGGGATTCTAAAGGTATTTCTGCCATTGTTGTTGAACGCGGTACTCCTGGTTTTACAGCCGGGAAAAAAGAAAATAAATTAGGGATGCGTGCATCCGAAACTACAGAAATGATCTTTGATAACTGCCGTGTACCGGTGGCTAATCTGTTGGGTAATGTAGGAGAGGGTTTTAAACAGGCGATGAAAGTGCTGGACGGTGGAAGGATTTCTATTGCGGCATTATCTTTAGGGATAGCCAAAGGGGCTTATGAAGCAGCGCTGGCCTATGCACAGGAAAGACATCAGTTTGGACAACCGATTTCAAGCTTCCAGGCTATCAGTTTTAAACTGGCGGATATGGCTACCGAAATCGAAGCGGCAGAGTTACTGATCCGACAGTCGGCTGATTTAAAGAACCGCGGACTGAAAATGACAAAAGAATCGGCGATGGCTAAATACTTTGCTTCTGAAGTAGCTGTAAGGGCTGCTACCGAGGCTGTACAGATCTTCGGAGGTTATGGTTATACCAAAGACTTCCCGGTAGAGAAGTATTACCGTGACAGTAAGTTATGTACTATAGGGGAAGGAACTTCAGAAATACAGAAAATCGTAATTGCACGGGAGATCATGAATAAATAAAATAACAGCCTAAACCTAAAAAACTGTTAAAAATCAAAACAGACATATTCTAACCAAATATATTTTGACCAATCCGGTGAGCTAGTTTCACCGGATTTTTTTTTGCTGTCAGTTTTACAGAAATAGAACAGGCTTGTTTTTTAGGGTGATACTGTTCGGGTACTGGTCGGGTTGTAGTCGGGTACTGGTTGGGGTGAGTGCATGGTGAGTCCATGGTGAGTGCATGTCAGGAGCATGTATTTTAACTAGTTGAAAAGCATGGACTCACCATACGCTCAGGATGTTCCGGATATGTACTCATCCCGACCAGTACTCCTGCTTAATCCGACACAGTACAGGCTAATTATCACATTCAAAATAGTTTACTTGTTTTATAATAAATAATGTGTTAGCTTTGCCATCCCAAAACAACGAGAGGAGGTATTTTAACGTTATGATCATAATTAATATTAAAGACGGCGAATCACTTGATAAAGCCCTTAAACGTTTCAAAAAGAAATTTGAGAAAACTGGTGTATTGAGAGAACTACGCAGCCGTCAGGCATACGAGAAAAAATCTGTAGCTCGTCGTACATTAGTTAAACACGCGATTTATAAAGAAAATATGCACTTAGAAGGAAAGATTTAATTCGTCCCTTTTAATTTGTTATAAATATTGTAAAGCACCATCGGATTTTTCCGGTGGTGCTTTCTTTTTATAGACTATTTGTGTACATTCACCTTACGGGGTAACCATTATACTAAATGACAGTAGAGTCCTACCTAAACTATCTGCAGCACGAGAAACGATATTCTGCGCATACTGTGCTTGCCTACAGAACCGATCTGATGCAGTTTGACGGATTTGTGGAACAGACTTATGAGCTCCGGCCGGAAGAGGCGCAATATGTGCATATAAGAGATTATATCGTACACCTGATGGAAGATAAGACAGGAGCCAGCTCTATCGGCAGAAAACTATCCAGTCTGCGGGGTTATTATAAATACTTGTACAGGCAGAAAATTATTCTGACAAGTCCGATGTCCAGGATCAGGGCGCCTAAAATACCCGAGCGCTTACCCGTGTTTATAGAAGGAGAGAAGTTAGATCATCTGCTCGACTCGGGAGAGTTCTTTGACGACACTTTCCCTTCGGTCCGGGATAAAATGGTCATTGAAATGCTTTTTGGTACAGGGATGCGTTTAGCTGAATTGCTGGGAATGAAAGAAACGGACATTGATTTTTATGGTGAATCTGTAAAAGTTTTGGGTAAAAGGAAAAAAGAAAGAATTATTCCTTTGACCAAACAGCTTATTAATCAGCTGAAAGACTACATTGACTTGAAATCGTTACAGAAATTTAATAACAAAACAGCTAGCTTATTCGTTACTAATAAAGGAGCCGCAGTTTACCCGGTCTTTATCTATCAACTGGTAAAAAGTTATTTGACCTATATATCCACGCAGGATAAAAAGAGCCCTCATGTGTTAAGACACTCTTATGCGACAAGTCTGCTGAACAGAGGGGCAGATCTGAATGCGATTAAAGAATTACTGGGGCATGCCAGTTTAGCGGCTACCCAGGTGTATACGCACAATTCTATTGAAAGATTAAAAACAATATATAAACAAGCCCATCCAAAGGCATAAAAAAGGAGGACAACATGAAAATTACAGTTCAATCAATCCATTTCAATGCAGACCACAAGTTGTTAGAGTTTATTCAGAAGAAAGTTGATAAACTGGAACAGTTCCACGACCAGATCATAAGTGGTGAAGTTTACTTGAAATTAGAGAACGTAGATGATGAGGCTAACAAAATAAGTGAAATAAAATTGATGGTTCCTGGCGGAATATTGTTTGCGAAGGAACAATGCAAGTCTTTCGAAGAGGCGACGGATTTGTCGATAGAGTCGTTAAAAAAGCAAATAACAAAACATAAAGAAAAAAATAGAATAAAAGTTTCAGAGCTTAACACTGTGTTGAACGCTGATGAAGTCACTGATTATTAGGGATCTATTTTTGTAAATTTTAAATATGAAACCAGCAGGAAATAAACTGCTGGTTTTTTTTTCAAAATAGTTTTGCAACTTTAAAATATTCTTGTAGATTTGCATTCCAATTCGGAACAGGGGTTAACCCATAAAGAGTTGGTTTGTTCTGTGAATGTTTAAAAAATAATAATAAGCCTCCTTAGCTCAGCTGGTAGAGCAACTGACTTGTAATCAGTAGGTCATTGGTTCGATCCCGATAGGAGGCTCTTTTAAACCTGCATCTGGTAGATGAGACGGTTTAAAGGAATGGGGGGATACCAGAGTGGCCAAATGGGACAGACTGTAACTCTGTTGTCGCAAGACTTCGAAGGTTCGAATCCTTCTCCCCCCACTTTAAAATAAGTAAAAGCGAAAGTAGCTCAGTTGGTAGAGCGATAGCCTTCCAAGCTATAGGTCGCGAGTTCGAACCTCGTCTTTCGCTCTTGATTCAAAGAGCAGTCGGCAGGATGGTCACAGTTTAATGCCGGACCGGTATTGATGATTGTGAAGGGAATATTAAGCCGACGTAGCTCAGCGGTAGAGCACTTCCTTGGTAAGGAAGAGGTCATGGGTTCAAGTCCCATCGTTGGCTCAGGAATAAAAATAAAAAAGCTTTGTTAAATCTGTCTTCATCAACAGAATCAACAGAGTTTTTTGTATTGAATTGTATCAAAACAATAATTAAAAATAAAAGTTAACCTACTAATAAGTATAAAAACATGGCAAAAGAAAAGTTTGACCGCAGCAAGCCGCACTTAAACATCGGCACTATCGGTCACGTTGACCACGGTAAAACAACCTTAACAGCAGCTATCACTAAAGTGTTATCTGATGCTGGTTTATCTGAGGCGCGTTCATTTGATTCGATTGACTCTGCTCCAGAGGAAAAAGAAAGAGGTATCACTATTAACACTGCACACGTTGAGTATTCAACTGCTAACCGTCACTATGCTCACGTTGACTGTCCAGGTCACGCGGATTACGTGAAAAACATGGTTACAGGTGCGGCGCAAATGGATGGTGCTATTATCGTTGTAGCGGCTACAGATGGTCCTATGCCACAAACTCGTGAGCACATTCTATTGGCTCGCCAGGTAGGTGTACCTTCATTGGTGGTTTTCATGAATAAAGTGGATATGGTTGACGATCCTGAATTACTAGAATTAGTAGAGATGGAAGTTCGTGAATTATTATCTTTCTATGATTTCCCAGGTGATGATATCCCAGTTATTCAAGGTTCTGCTTTGGGTGGATTAAACGGTGATGCTAAATGGGTTGGTAAAATCATGGAATTAATGGATGCTGTAGATAGCTACATTCCAATCCCTCCACGTTTGACTGATCTTCCTTTCTTAATGCCTGTTGAAGATGTATTCTCGATCACTGGTCGTGGTACTGTTGCAACTGGTCGTATTGAGCGTGGTGTAATCAACTCTGGAGATCCGGTTGAAATCTTAGGTATGGGTGCAGAAAATCTTAAATCAACTGTAACAGGTGTTGAGATGTTCCGTAAGATCCTTGATTATGGTGAAGCAGGTGATAACGTAGGTTTATTATTACGTGGTATTGAGAAAACTGATATCCGTCGTGGTATGGTTATCTGTAAACCAGGTTCTGTAACTCCTCACACTGATTTCAAAGCTGAGATCTATGTATTATCAAAAGCTGAAGGTGGACGTCACACTCCATTCTTTAACAAATACCGTCCACAATTCTATTTCCGTACCACAGACGTTACTGGAGAGATCACTCTTCAAGAAGGAACTGAAATGGTTATGCCAGGTGATAACGTTACAATCAATGTTAAATTGATCAACGCAATCGCAATGGAAAAAGGACTTCGTTTCGCTATCCGTGAAGGTGGTAGAACAGTAGGTGCTGGTCAGGTAACTGAAATTGTAAAATAATTTCGTAATATCCTTCGGGATGTTATTAAATAATAATACAAAGTACTCGGACGTTAGAGTCTGAGTACTTTGTTCCAATAAAATGTTTGTATTAATCTGCACAGGTTAATTCTTATACACGGGAATAGTTCAACGGTAGAATAGAGGTCTCCAAAACCTTTGATCAGGGTTCGAATCCTTGTTCCCGTGCAAAAACTTAGATATGGCTAGCATAGTTCAATTTATTAAAGAATCATACGAGGAAATGACCCAGAAGGTTACCTGGCCTACATGGGGAGAACTGCAAAGTTCTGCAGTGCTGGTTTTGGTAGCTTCGTTTATTATTGCAGTGGTTATTTTTGCAATGGATAAAGGATCTACTTTTGTTTTAGATACTTTTTATAAATCACTTTCTAATTAATAAAGCTAAATGAACGATCAGCTAAAATGGTATGTAGTTAGGGCGGTAAGCGGAAAAGAGAAGAAGGTAAAGCAATACATTGATTCTGAGATAAGTCGTTTAGGTTTTTCTCATCTTGTTCCGCAAGTATTGATCCCTATGGAAAAATACTACCAGATGAAAGAAGGAAAGAAGATTGCTAAAGAACGCAACTTTTATCCTGGTTATGTTTTGATTGAAGCAACATTAGACGGAGAGTTAGAACACATTATTAAAAATGTGAATAGCGTTATCGGTTTCTTAGGGGATAAAGGTGGAAACCCGGTTCCTATGCGTCAGGCAGAAGTTAACCGTATTCTGGGTAAAGTAGATGAAATGAGTCAGCAAGGTGAAACCATGAACGTGGCTTACTATGTTGGCGAGAACGTCAAAGTAATGGACGGTCCTTTCAACGGGTTTACCGGAGTTATTGAAGAGGTTAACGAAGAGAAAAAGAAATTGAAAGTTATGGTTAAGATTTTCGGAAGAAAAACTCCTCTGGAGCTTAACTATATGCAAGTAGAAAAAGAGTAGAATAAAGATCTTAAATGTTACATGCTTCCAACATTTTAACATTGAGTATTACAATTAACAAATCAGAAAATGGCAAAAGAAGTCAGTGCGCTTGTTAAATTACAAATCAAAGGAGGAGCTGCAAATCCATCGCCACCAGTAGGACCTGCATTAGGTGCTAAAGGTGTTAACATCATGGAATTTTGCAAGCAATTTAATGCTCGTACCCAAGATAAGCCTGGTAAAGTATTACCTGTTGTAATTACTGTTTATGCTGACAAGTCTTTCGAATTTATCATCAAAACCCCTCCGGTTGCTATCCAGTTAAAGGATGCTACTAAATTAACGAGTGGTTCTGCTGAGCCCAACCGTAAGAAAGTTGGTTCGGTGACTTGGGATCAGGTTAAGTCAATTGCTGAAGATAAAATGACTGATTTAAATGCATTCACTATCGAGTCGGCAATGAGTATGGTTGCCGGTACAGCACGCAGTATGGGAATCACCGTTAGCGGCGATGCACCCTGGACAAATTAATTAACAAAAAACAGTTTACAACAGTGGCTAAATTAACAAAAAATCAAAAAAAGGCACATGCTAAACTAGAATCTGGTAAAACGTATTCTTTACAGGATGCGGCTGCTTTGGTAAAAGAAATCACAACTACTAAATTCGATGCTTCGGTTGATATCGACATCGCTTTAGGCGTTGATCCGCGTAAAGCGAATCAAATGGTTCGTGGTATCGCTACTTTACCACACGGTACAGGTAAAACTGTACGTGTTTTAGTTCTTTGTAACCCTGATAAGGAAGAAGAAGCTAAAGCGGCAGGTGCAGATTTCGTAGGTTTAGACGAATATGTTGCCAAGATTGAAGGTGGATGGACTGATGTTGACATTATTATCACTACTCCTGCTTGTATGGCAAAAGTAGGTAAACTGGGCCGCGTTTTAGGTCCACGTAACCTTATGCCAAACCCAAAATCAGGTACTGTAACTAACGAAGTTGGTAAAGCAGTAACTGACGTAAAAGGCGGTAAAATTGATTTTAAAGTTGACAAAAGTGGTATTATACACGCTTCAATTGGAAAAGTATCATTCCCAGCAGATAAAATATACGAAAATGCTTTAGAAGTACTTCAAGTAATTTCTAAATTAAAACCGTCTGCTGCAAAGGGAACTTATTTTAAGAGCATTCATGTTTCTTCTACAATGAGTCCTGGAATCGCAATCGAAGCTAAATCAGTAACGGGGATCTAATTATGAACAGAGAAGAAAAACACGAAGTAGTTTCAGCTCTTCAAGAGAAGATGCAGGACTTTGGCAATTTTTACATTGCCGATACATCAAGCTTATCTGTTGAGAAAATTAACAACATCCGTCGCAAATGTTTCGAAAGTGGTATTGAAATGCAGGTTGCCAAAAATACTTTGATCAGAAAAGCGATCGAAGGATTGGAAGGTGATAATTCAAGTATCTTTGAAGCATTAAAAGGCCAGTCAGCTTTATTATTCTCAAGAACAGGTAATGGTCCGGCTAAGCTGATCAAAGCCCTGAGAAAAGGTACTGACAAACCAGTATTGAAAGCTGCGTTTATTGACACAGCAATCTATGTTGGAGATAACCATTTAGATGCATTAGTAAGCTTGAAATCAAGAGAAGAGCTTATTGGAGATATCATTGGCTTATTACAATCACCAGCTAAAAATGTTATTTCAGCATTGAAACCTAGTGGTGGTAAAATCGCAGGAATTGTTAAAACTCTTCAGGAAAGAGAAGGTTAAGGAACACCTTATAAGTTTCATATTATTAT
>Ga0194135_10003052_pt1 | contig 10216 bp, 8 predicted proteins | sample LitLau_LLRF_2013_FD_134024 | JGI IMG/M metagenome (GOLD analysis project Ga0194135, IMG submission 134024) | Freshwater sediment microbial communities in response to fracking from North America - Little Laurel Run_MetaG_LLRF_2013 (version 2) | ecosystem: Environmental > Aquatic > Freshwater >... | reverse complement strand
TATGAAATGGGTGCGCAACGGTAACTTGGCTCACAAAATCATTTAACTAAACAAAATGCGACGAAATTTAATCAATTTCCAATTGGCTATAGAGTTAAAAGTGGGAAAAGGCACGGCAAATGGGCCAAGCAACAACAGGTAATAAAATGGAGATTCACCGGTCTGGCTTGTTAACAAAAAGTCGTCGAAACCTGCTGCCCCACGAATAAAGGGCAACGACCATATCCCAATTCCTTTTACCTTTTATTTGACAACAACTGAAATGAAAAAGACTCGAATACCTGTCGAGCTGGATTTTGGGGTTGATTTCTTGCTCATCTTCTTCCCCACTCCCCTTGATTCCAAAAGGAACCAAGACGAACAGTGACGGCTTGTCACAGTCCTAAATTGACTGCTGTGCGGAGAGACTTTTGGCTCGGGGAGTGTCAGCGGAATTAAAAATTAGAAACAATGGGCGGATTAGCGAAAGCTCCGATTCTTTCGCTTTTGCTCCTATCCGCAGCGTCACTAGTTCGGCCTTCCGAGGCCTCGACAAATTGGACTGATTTGAACAGCGGTTTCGACTATTGGCTCTGGGGACCGGAAGCCACCGTCACAGTCGAATCTTTAAATACTACCAAGTTCTACGCTGGAAACAGTAGTTTGCTGAATCGTCTCATTTCATTGGTAGCGGAACCAGTGGATGAGGCTGTCTTAGTTCTCAATGCGAAACCACTCTGGGAAAACGGGGTTCTCGCCTTTCCTAAACCTGGACTAAACGTAAGTACCCAGATAACAGTTGGAACAAAATGTCCAAGGGATCCAACAATAGTGTATTAATTCCTTGTGTATAGGGAATTTTAGTAAAAGCGGAGCCATTTCACGCATGCCGGACAATAGAACCTCACCCCGAGGATCCCACCTCAGTGGAAGAAGAGATTGATGACCTGGATTTGAATTCCACCAAAGTTGAAACGAAATGGATCCTCATCGCAGAGGAAGGGGACTGCAGGACCAGATTTCAAATGGAGAATGCTCTCAAGGCCGGATATTCTGCACTCCTTCTCCTGTCTTCCGATCCAGAGAAGAGAGAGGATCTCAAGGACTTGGCACGCCTCAAAATTTTTGCAGCGAAAATTGATGTGGAGGATGGACTGAATCTGATTGAGAATTATGTATACCCTGAACCGTACGCACTCACAGATTCTTACAGGAATTTATAATAGTTAAAGTTGTGAGAAAATAAGTCATTTTTGGGCACTCCTTCCAGGTTCATTGGGAAAATTGAAGATACGAGGGACGCCCAATGGGCACATGGCACGTGGAAGCTCGTTGGAATGGTCGTGGGCGTCCTCCTAGTTATCCTCCTAATTCTCCTCATTATATGGGCGGTACGAATTGAAAACGCTGATTCAAGTTCCCTTCGAACGATTTCTTCAATGACGACATGATATTCTGAATTCCTTGAAATTAGGTCATCAGGTACCGGAGAAAGAAAATAGAAGAGAGGGAAGCATGGGAATTTCGGCAGAGTTTACAGAGAGCCATTGAAAACATGCCAATCACGATTTGGGAATTGAATCAAGTGACAAAGGATGAGAAGTGCCATATTTGCTATGGATTATTTTATCCGAATGATGTCGTTCGCACGATGCCATGCTATCACCGTGAGTTCAGGCGGCTCATAACTGTTTCCAGGATTTTTATCTTAACATTAAATCATCTTGTTCATCCAGGGTTCCATCAACGATGCATTATATCAAGACTCGATGCTGGGAACACGGAATGTGTCGTTTGCCACTACAGACTCGTCCCACACGGACTGAAACAAGGAAAATCCTCCGAGAGTACGCCATTGTTGTAAAGTTCAAATTCCAGCCATCAACTGCTTTCAACGGAATTCAAAATCCAATCCTGCTGCTGCTGCCAGTAGTTGAGACTTCACGATGCGTAGCAATTATTTTATTATTATTTTTTTGTTATTATGGGTAATGTCAAATTCCCAACTGCCAAATAGTAAAGACTTTGTTATACGTTCATAAAAGTATACAATTCTGAAATCATAATTTATCCAACCAAAAACGCAGGATGAGGATGACCCCAAAAGGAATTTCCTCTTAAGTACTAACACGCATGTATTGAAAGCCAAGTTAAATCTTCATTTGTAATTCCTAAATGCATGATTTGACCAAAAGAACCGGTCTTGCTCTTCTGATGAGATCAATGAACTGATACACTGAACCCTTTTCTCATTCAAATTTGTTGTTTAGGCTGGATGGATCTTCACAAGCGTCTGTGGGTACCTTGCACATTAACAACCAAAAGCTTGACTCTCCCTACCCGCAATCCTCGACGGATCGGAAGGCAAATCTGGAAAATCTGCCACCTTTGGCGACATTCATTCCCATCCCACTGAAATTGACTCAATTTAGGATTTGACTGTGTGGAAAGTTGTCGAGACGTGAATGAGAAGAAAGGGTCGAAGAAAAAACCAGTTTCAGTTTCAATTCAATCCGTTGTTCTTATGCAGTCCGAGCGACTGTTTATGCTAAGAAAAGGACAATGGCAGTTCGAATACCCACCCACACGCATTATTTATCTTGTCTACGCGTTTCGCATCTCCACCTCAACCATTTACTGACTCGGCAGACGTATTCCTCTTAAACCTGAAGACGGTGATTGGCTGAAGAGTTTTCGGCAAGGAAGTCAACTCTCTGACTCCTCCGGACTCGGCATCCTCCTCCAATCGTCAACATGCCACAAGTGTTCAAGTTCCACAGTATTTTAATACCAATCGTTGTTATAATTATCACATTCCACTTAACCCACTCCAACTGTAAGCCAAATTTGAAAACTGGGATTACCACTAACATGAGCGACTGGTCGCTTGTCGCAAAACTCGTGCATTGGGTATGGGGACCCCCAGGAACTATCACCGTGGATGGAGCCAACCAAAGCTCGAGCATATTCAGCTTTGGCGGTGGGTATACAGCTAAAGTGGACATTTCACCAGAATGGAGCATTCTCTCCCTTTCCTTTCCAGCCGCTGGAATGGAGGTGAGTCTTGTCTGAAAATGAAGTTGATTCCGTTTCAAATTTTAAGAATATTTAGTTTCATACTTCATAATTCAGGGAGTTCTAGTAAAAGCGAACCCACCGGATGCTTGCTACAATGTTGAAGAACCGCCGCTGCACCTAACGTTAGAGGAATTAATCGAGTTGGATGAAGGGGAATCCAACTCGAGTGTAGCTTCAAATCCCAAAAATTGGTTTCTCCTTGCGGAAGACGGATACTGTGATGAGGAGACAAAGATCCGTAATGCGGATTGGGCCGGGTACACCGTTCTCATAATCAGAAAGAGTTCCCCGAAGAGTGGAAAGGACCCAGAAGGAAATAAGACCGTCACTACTGACAAGCCTCGCATCCCCGCCAACATTCCGGATTCCTCGGCGGAAAATGACCATGACCTAACTACGATGAATACCATTAATATTGACCATGAGGCCAAATCCGTCAACATCTACAGTTGCACCGTTTCCGACGCTGATGGACTCACGCTGGAACAATATACCTATCCGATGGCGTAAATACACTTTATCTACCACAAAATTATACAAACTGTAAAAGTCATTTTCTGCGAATTCCAGCTATACGTCGACAATACAGGATTTACGGAAAAAACAATGGTCGCATGGCCTTCCCAAAATATCTGAGATGACTGCTGGATCGGCCGCTACCGTTGTCGTCGCTGGTGGAGTCGTTTATGCGGTTAGACAATCAGCTTTTCTTTGAAATTTCACCTTTCAGCATTTCATTGTTTCGTCAGGTTGTGCGAAAAAAGAAGAAAAATGAAGCGGCCGCGGCGGCAGCCAAAGTTGAAGTACAGGAGACACTTCAGGCAAAAGTCGCCAAGAATCTTGGGAGTGAAAAATGGAAGGCAGGCCCAACTAATATGAGAATCAGGTGCAATTGGTGCCATAAAACGTTTGACCACAATGATGACGTCACAACACTTCGGTGTAACCACAGTAAGGATACAAAAGGAATCCTGTCATTTCTCCAAACAATTACTAACATTGATTCCTCCATCTTAATAATTTGTCAGAGTTTCACAAGGAATGCTTAACCCCGCGAATCGAAGGGGGACACGCCTATTGCCCGATATGCAGATCCGAAATTCACAGTCCCCCAGGAAGCCCTGTACCAAGGGTCGAAGACGAAATTGAAATATCCACCGAAAAAACACCACTCCTCCAATCTGTCAGGGAAGACGCCTCGGTTTCCACAATAGAAGGAAAAGTGGAGACATATACAGACGGCCGGAAGCCCAAGTATCATTGCCACATTTGTGAAATATTGGGACTCCCCTTGAAGGACGAATTGGAATTAGTGGAGAAATTATCATCCCATGGCACAATGTCTCGCCAGTCAAGTATTCAACAGTTACTTGCATCCCGGCGGGAGAGCTTCGCTGACGTTTCGGTTAGTTGAGATGATATGCATTAAGTTTTTTGCTTAACAACTATTATGGAATGAGAAGGGAGAATTACGCTTAAACGATCCTAAAAACGCTGATTGGTTCTTTTATGTGTTTAGGTCTCCGTCCAAGATTTGGAAAATGAAGCTGGGATGGAGGATGAAATCTCTCGTTTGACTGACCAATTGATTCAGATTGGAAAACATTCTGGGGAAGCCTCCTCACACCGTATTCCACACATCGAAGAAAGCCCCGGCTTCACAGAAGAAAATATTCACATCAGAAACTACCCTAAGGAAGCGTCTTTACATCCCATCGCAGACATTGAAGGAGGTTCTGGCCTGCCAGAGGAAACTATTCGAATTGGAAACTATCCTGGACAAACTTCCTTACACCATATTGAAGGGCCTGGTTTGACAGAGGAAAATATTCACATAGGAAACTATCCCGCAGAAGCGACGTTTCAGCATATCCCGATCGAAGGTGCGGAATTTCCAGAAGAAACAATTCAGTTTGGAAACTATCCTGGACAAACTTCCTTAGACCATATTGAAGGCCCTGGTTTGACAGAGGAAAATATTCACATAGGAAACTATCCTGCGGAAGCGACGTTTCAGCATATCCCGATCGAAGGTGCGGAATTTCCAGAAGAAACAATTCAGTTTGGAAACTATCCTGGACAAACTTCCTTACACCATATTGAAGGGCCTGGTTTCACAGAGGAAAATATTCAGATCAGAAACTATCCGGCGGAAGCGACGTTCGAGCATATCCCGATTGAAGGTGCGGATTTGCCAGAAGAAATAATTCAGATTGAAAACTATCCTGTGCAAACGTCATTCGAGCATATCCCGATGGAAGGCGGGAATTTACCGGAAGAAACTATTCAGATTGGAAACTATCCTCCAGAGGCGTCCTTGCACGGTATCCCGATTGAAAGCCCTGGTTTGACGGAAGACATTGTTCGGATTCGCGGCAATGCTGCGGAACTGTCCTTGCATGACAGTGAACTCGCTCGTTTCAGGGAGCAAATGAGCGAGATTGACCGATTGACGGAAGGAATGATGCCGATTGGAGGCTCTTCCAATCCTCCGCGGGCGACCTTATCCACTATCCCGGAGGACAATGAAGGATCCCGTTCGACAGAAGAAATTTTTCAAATTGAAAATGCATCTGCGGAAGCTCCCTTACATGATGTGCTAGACGAGGAAGTAGCTGGTTTGACAGAACAAATGAGTCAGGTTGGACAGGGTCCTGTGGGAGCGTCCTTGCACAATATTAGGAAATAAATATAAGAGGAAACATAATATTGTTGTGCTAAGCATTAAATTAACTGGAAACTGGAGCTTAAGTTATTCAAATTAAACGATTAAAACACCGACATCGCAAAATGATCGTAGATGGGGTTAATTATTAGAATTGATTCCGTGTTTGGCGAAAGGGAGGGTAGATGCGCAATGTGTGAACGAGCAAGACCAGTTCCGGTCATTCCGTGCGCAAGGGACGGAGAGAGGACGAGGAACACACGACAAAACAGAATCCACTCATCTCAGCTTTTGGATGCTCCTGGATGGATCATCTTCATCACCCGATTCGGATAAAAAAACAAACAAACAATTCACTCACATGCAGTAAGTTATGTCAGTTTAGGTAATGTATCAATTAATTATCATTATTGGCCTTGTACCCGCCTTTTGGTGTCACAGGGTGAAGGTCATTCCTAAAAAAAAGTTTGAGTAAAATTCGTTCCGTTTTCCAGGCGGGATAATGGGCGTGACTCCCCGGGTGGCCATCTTGACTAAACTGTGATGAGACACTGAATCCATCCATTACGGGATCTCAATCAAGCAGAAGTTTCCATTTACATTCCAGTCAGTAAACAGTCACACACAACGTCTTTACTCAAATGGTAGGCAATACTAGACATGGAAATCTGCGTCCTCCTCGATACCCTTGACTCCTGACGACTGTCTCTCTTGTATGCCAAAGTCCTTCTCTTCAATTCTCCTCTTTGTGGGCATAATATCTTATCTCAATTAAGAAACCAAGAATTAAGTGGTGCAGTATGGGCTCATGATATCAAATCAGCTGGAAATCTAACTGAAATCGAAATCTTTAACTTATCGTTTCAGGTTCTCCTTTTGTGAATGAGAGTCGGACACTGATGTCGTCTTGAGCATTGGCTTCGTCCAGATTCAATCCAGTCAATCACTACAGTCAGCACGTTAATAATAAGAACTCTAATCTTCTTCGTTCTATTTAGTCTCGAACACAGAAACTAAGGAAGGTGAGTTTTTTGGTCTGGGTTTTGTTAAAGACTAAATTCGGTGTAAATACAATTAGTAAATGACATTCTTGTTCATTATTACTTCAGTAATCCTCACAATAACCGAACAATGAAGGCAATAGTGCGAGGAATAACTCCGACGTCTCCCCGTAAAGTTTTGGTGAACGGATCCGGCACCAGCGGTAGCTCACCAAATAAACCTCCTGTGGCCGTTTACCCACCAGCAAGGAAGGCAGGTGTGACTGCAAATCAGAATGGACTAAGCCCAAGCTCTCCCACTGGAACACTGAATTCTCCAAATGCAAAACGTAGGAAGTTGTCAGAGGACGATGAAATGACGACGGAATTAATCAAGAGTCAAATCTTTGCCTACGGGAAAAAACCGGAGATTAAATTGACACTTTTCTCCGAAATGTACTCTTGCTCAAACTGCTGTGAATTGTAAGTGTGATTATATACAACAGGACCTCCTAATGAGAGAAATTTGCTTAACTAATTGAATCACACGTTATGGGTCTAGATTTTACACTGAAATGGGCTTAAGGGAACATCAGCAGAGAGACGTGTTTAGTGTGATCTTGGACTGTCCTCACTGCCCACTCAATAAACCATTCGCGAATCGATGCCAACTCCTCAATCATCTCAAATCCCATGGAGTTACTCCAACTGTGGACAGTTTGAGGAGTGTCCTCACTTTCGGAGGATTACCAGAAGGACGAGAGTTCCATGACTATTCAATTGTTATCCCCACCCGACATCCTGGTCATGTTCCCACCGCACCCACAACGATCATTCCTAGTCAGCTGGATGTAACCAAGACTGAGCTTCAGAAAACTGGGATATTCCTCCGCGGTGAGCGTCAGTACAAAATCATCCCTGTTAGCAATGCACAGAAGACTCCCCTCTCACCGGCTACACCGAGAATGACAACACCTGGAACAACTCCAACAAAATCACTTCCAGAGAATCCAGACTCCAAATACAGCGATGACTTTTTCTGCTCAGCTTGTGGAAGTGACTTTACGGATGGAGCCGAATTTATGGATCATGTCAAAATCTCCAATTTGAGCAGTACTGAACTTAACGTATGTACAATTGACGGAGTCCCTACGCGTTCTCCGTGTGAGCGCCGTCTTCATGCTCGCATCTTCCACGAGAAGGAACCACCGTTTCTCTGCCTGGAGTGTGGACTTGAATTCAAAGACTTTGATGCACTGATTGCTCATGACAATGCAGAATGCTGTCACCTTTACAAAGCAGTCATCTACTCTTGTAATTTCAAAGATATGAAGAATCCCTCAACTGGTGCTCATTCATGTGGGAGCAAGGGCAAGTTTACCAAGACCAATCCTCTAATCAAGCACCTCGAGCAGCATTCGAGGAATATACACAAGTGTAGCTCCTGCCCACAGGCCCTGCTGAGCGCTGATTTGCTACAGAAACACGTCACTGCAAATCATCCGGATGCTCCGATGGGAGCTGGGCTGAACTTTGTGCAGTGTCTCATATGTAACGTGATTTTCTTTACTAGAGCCCTATTTCAAGAGCACTTTCTGTCCAAATTGAGAGAGCATAGCGAAACTACGGTCGGGCTCCACTGTGCCAAATGCAGCAAAACTTTTGAGGATGCCAAAGAATGTTCAAGTCATGCCTGCACCTGCAAGGCCGACCCTGGACCCAGCTACTCTACTCTCCCCGACAAGGATCGAATGTCATCATTACGGAAACCAATTAGAACAAGTGCCATGGCATCCTCGGAAGTGGCAAAACAGACCTCAAATCCATCCGGTCCAAGATGCGTTTACTGCAAAGTATCCTTCCCTTCTACGAGAACATTAAAGCGTCATCAGCCTTCATGTGATCTCAAAACAACGGTACAAAGGAAGCCCGAGACGCTTGTGAGGGCCATCAGGGCCTACCCGCATGCCTGCACTCTCTGTGACAAGGCTCTGCCAGACAAGGATGAGGCCCTTGCTCACTACCAAGCTCATCATGAAAAGTCCACAAATCGGTTCAAATGTGCCACGTGTGGAGACCACTTTGACTCTGTTCCAGAATTGACGGAGCACAAGACGACTGCACATGCTGCCCCGGCAGCGGTGAGAAGCATGCCCTTGAAAAATGGGACCGGGAATAGCAACAGGAATCGAGTCGTCCGCCCAGCTTTCAGCTACTCTTACCAATGCAAATACTGTGTGGAAAGGAAGTTTCAGACGAGGCCCGGCTTGCGAAAACACCTTCGGAATCATCACGGTGACATTGACTTCACGGTGGTGGATTGGAATGAGATGAGACGGATCACTCGGAATACGACCACGACTACAGGGACTGTCAAAACCCAAGATTCAAATGCAAATGTAAGGCGGAGTCAACGGGACCGACGAAGCTCTGCCCTTCACCGCACAGCCCCTCCAACAATTATCGGAACGCATCTCCATTCGGGAACGAAGGATTCCTCCGTTGAAGATACTCCAGCCCGTACGGCTCGTACTTTAGATGGGAAGTTCCAATGCCTCAAGTGTACAAATGAAACTGGCATGTCGGCGGTTGTCTTGAGAAGCGAAAGGAGTTTCTATCAACACGTGCGTGAAGTCCACATTTGGAATGAAGCCGAACCACAAATCATTGAGTCCGGTGATGAGCATTTGGAGACGACGGATGAACCACGCAAGGCCCCGGACCAGAGTTTTTGGTGTCCAGAATGTAGTCTGGAATTTGTTGCGAAGCCCTCTTTCCGAATGCATCTCCAGTTTGCACACCCCTTCATCAAGAACGTCAATGAGTACATGGATCAGATTGGATACGGGAAGGAGAAACCCCTTCAAGAGAACCAGTGTTCCGTTTGTCGTAAAAAATGTGACAGTACGTCTGACTACGAGGGTCACATTCGAACCCATGGAATGGCCTTCCTCAGGCAGCGTCTTCAGCGCCCTTCCATTTAGACCCCCTCCTCGCCAAAAAGTACTTAAGTCTCCTAGAATCCTGGATTCTGTTACTCATCTCCTCTCATTAATTTTATCAATGGGGAGTTTGACCCCTTTGTCATTAAATGTTACCAGAGAACCAGGTTACTATAATCTTTAGCTAAAATTTTTTTTTACCTTCTCTGTACACTTAAAACTTAAAATTCCTCTACATTTCCCAAAAAAATGTTGATTAAATTTAACAAGTAATATAAAAGTCGGAAAAAGTAGAAAAAGCAATTAACTCCGCCAAAGGATTTGAATGAGAATTAGAGTCGAATGAATTAAGGAGTGGAACAACTGGAGTGAATATTTTTTGTTGCCAAGTTCTCATCCACCTTTCTCAGGTTAATGTCAGGTTTCCGTAAAATCATTTTTCCGGTAAAAAAAAAATGTACGAATGGACTGAAAGGAAGGTACAGGTAGGAATGGACGCGCACCTGTTGGGAGGGAGTTGGGATCATTTGTCTGGCAATGCAACCAAGTATAACTTAAGGCTTCATTGAGAT
>Ga0194135_10003051_pt1 | contig 10217 bp, 7 predicted proteins | sample LitLau_LLRF_2013_FD_134024 | JGI IMG/M metagenome (GOLD analysis project Ga0194135, IMG submission 134024) | Freshwater sediment microbial communities in response to fracking from North America - Little Laurel Run_MetaG_LLRF_2013 (version 2) | ecosystem: Environmental > Aquatic > Freshwater >... | reverse complement strand
AGTGGTTTGGACGTCGTTGGCAACGGGTAGAAAGGAAACTCCGCCTGAGCTTTTCGGAATAAACGCCAAGGAACCGTCGATCCAGCAAAAGTCACTCACGCGCTGCTGTTTCGGGCCAGATAGAACTTTGAGCCGCTTGATCTGAGGGACAATGGGAAACAATTAGTTCGACTAGAAATAAACGATCCTAAATAGACACAAGTTTTACTTACCTCAGTAAGATGCCAGAATTCAAGGGTTTCATTAAACTGGGCGACAACATAACTGGAAAAGTCACCGACTCCAGTTTCCAGTTTTAGGAGAGGACCGCGCCCAAGTGGGACTCCAGGTGATGCGGTTTTCTTTTCTGTGTCATAAATCACGAGCGTCCCGCTCGAATCCGCCCGGAAAACAAGTTTTCCACGGGAAACCAAGCTCACGGGAACGCCGCCGGTATTCCCTCCAGTATCCAACTTTACACAGGTTGCACTGGAGAAACGATTCCCATCCACGTGAAACGTAAAAAGAAAAGTACCCAAGTCTGTCATGTAGAAAACTTCTTCCCTAAAAACCAAAAATAATAATCCAAGTTATATTTGTGGAGATGGAGAGGTCGTGGGAAGCTACCCCCTCAGCCCCTAATGTTAAAGTTAAGTTTTTTTTGCATGTGTTTTTCAGTTAGGAAATGAGGGGCTGAGGGGCCAGGGTGTCTGGGGTGAGGGGCCAGCTTCCAACGACCGAGATGGAGATACAAAAAAAAAAAATTGAGAAGTGAACTCACTTGGCCCCTTCCATGTGTTCCTTCCAGACGGCACAGTTGATTGGGGGCAATTTATTAGGTAATGACTTTATCATTTGCTTCCTCTCCAAATCCCAAAGCTCACAAGGTCCCATCCCATTCTGTAAGCGTAAAGAACTTCGCAAATAAGTAAAAATATTTCAATAATAAGCCGTCCCAGCCAACCAGAACAGTGAACCAAATTGGACATGGACAGTCGGCATTACCTTATAAACAAGAACCATGGATTGGGCTAATGGTGAGACGCTGATGAGTGCTATGTGATGAGGATCATCTTGTTTCAGAATTCGTGTCCCCCCTGTCTCCAGTTCTGTCATTATCATTTCACACTTGGGATTTGCAGAGAAGCTCAAGTTTGCATAAGAAATGAGTTCCGAATCGGACACAAATTCGATCCCAGAAACAGCTGAATTGGAATGGACCGAAAACCGTTTGTTGAGCACGCACCGTTTCTGATGGAACTGATCCTCCATTAGGCTCATGACTAAAATAAATCCAGCAGAAGTCCCGGCAACGAGTAGGTTTGAATTTGGCCGAGATTTAAGACACGTCAAACTTCCAAATCCGACTGTGGCTTTCTTCAGCTTGAGTTTAATCCCATCTGATTCTGGGACAAGAATTGTCTTTAGCAGCTTTTCCAGGGGGAGCAATTCCTCACTTTTCTTGATGCCCAGGTGATCCTCTCTTGGGGGTACTTTCAAGGAGGTCACAGAAGACGACGACGAAGGGAGTGGAAGGAATGGCGTCATGGGAGTCACAGGATGTTTCATTTTAAAATCCACTCGCCCGTCAGCCCCAGGAATCCGTTGAAAGTAGTACTTGAGGAATCGACCGTCACTCAAATGAAGAATGATTTGATTCTCTACATGTTTTTGCCTGTTCAACATGGCTCCAAGTACTTCGCACTTTTTGGAAGAGAGGCGGGGTGGATCCGAAGTGGCGATCGTTTCCAAAGTGACACTCTGGGCATGAACACCAGAGATGAGGTACTTCCGGAGACAAATGGCTCCATTCTCATGCACTGTAATCACTCCTGGTCTTGTGTGTGTGAGAATCACATGCACCAAACTACTGGCTGAACGATCCAAGGAGAACGTGTTGAGAATGACATTAAATTGGGTATTGATTAGAAAGATTTCTCGGCAAGTGGAAATGATAAGGTGATAGTTCAAATTCTTATGAAACTGGACATTCCGTGTGGCAAGGGTACCAGTGGGACTCGAGGAAGCAGGATACTCAGTGCCCACAATAATCTCCGACACAAGTTTCCTTATTCCAGTTCTCTTGGTGTTAGATTGGGAGTCTTGATTAACTTGTAATCCTGTCACACCAAAAAACTTCATTCAAATTACAACTTAACATGAGAATAATCAACAAACCGTACCCGAAAATCATTAAAAGTTGAATAAACTTACGAGGAGATGCAGATTTCGGAGCGTAGAGGAGGGATTTGGAAAATGCGATTCGTTCCTGCTTCATTTTGAGTGGGTCCCAATTATTCTTGATGTACAGGGAATGCTCTCCCAGGAATGCAATTGAGCTGGACGTCGAGGATGCAGGCTCAGAATCAAAATCAAATACGGAGTGGTCATGCCCGGGATATGGAACGGTCTCAATAAGAATATTCTGATAGGCCTGAGTAACAATGTCCAGTACGACAAAATTAGAGTTGGAGTAGAGCAAGAAGACCTTGGACTTTTGCCAGACGTCAGCACCGTTGGACCATTTTATGCTTAGCAAAGACTTGAATTCGGGATGGGTAAAACGGGACACAGCTCTACATTTCTCCACGTCCCACATTATAAGAGAGTCGGAGGTGTCAGTGGATACCAAGTCCACCGGTTGCTTATCCGATTTCTCCGACAGGCATGATCGAGCATGAGGATTCCATGACACCTGCACATATAAAAACAAGGGCACCTTACTTACGGAATTGTGTTAATTGATAGTGGCTAAATGGATGTTCTTCCTTTGTTCAAAGAAAAGAGATTTGACTCTTGACTCTGACTTACCCGATTAACGTTTGACTTGTGTTCGGCAGGTAGAAATAGAAATGGAGTAAGGTCGGAGACATTTAAAATAATCACATCAGTTCCATTCCCATACGCAGCTAATCCATTGCGGGACCTAGAAGCAACATGATCTCATTCGAATCGTTGCGGTATCTTGTTAAGTTGTTGAACAGTTTAAGCCCTACCAATCTAAAGCACCGCGATTCTTCACCGTAGGTAATCCTGGTAGTCCAAGTGGGAGATAATTTAGCATCAAATCACCTCCACGATCAATGCCGTAAATTAACGTCATTTTTGTACTGAGAGTTAATCGATTGATTTTCGGTAGTGCAGAAATAAACAAAAAAGACAAGAAAGGCAAAAAAGGCAAAGGAGAAATCAGCTGAGCCGATGATTTCATATTGAGCTCTCTTTGGGTCTGTGAAGTTACCCCCAACGTCTTTTGAGTCGCCCTCCTTTAAAGTCACATCCGTTATGTTCAGAATTGTTGTAAATTTAAATATAAGATTGAACAATTTCGGAAATGAAGAAGCCAGTAATGAACACTTGCTTCTCCTTCAAAGTATAGCTTAGTTTCCTTCAAAGTATCTAATTCTTGAAATTATTTGGGAAAAAATTGGTATTTTACGTGGCGTTAAATACGCTGTGCTTGAGAACGAGGTCAGGTGAGTCATACGGGGATTGACACCTCTGACTTCTGCATTGTTTTGTGCTTGCCCATCCAATTTCCATAAGGGACGGGAGCGGATGAGTCGTCCAGTCCAGGAGTCAGGGCACAGCTGTACTTGTATCGTGTGTTGTCACAACACACTGTAGCGTAGGTGTGTTACTTTTCTGTCGACTGTTAATTTAAGTCTTGAGTTAGTTTCTTGGAAATGGTCAAGAACAAGACAAGATTATAAATTAGTTATCCGTCATTCACAGTCTCTATTATCTTCTTCAGCCACGTCGTTACCACTTTTCCAGCACCTCGACCACCAACACTGCCGTCTGCGGGGTGCGGGGTCGGGTCAACTACTGGCTCAGTCTGTCAACCATTTCCAGGGTAAAACCCAATTTAATAAATTTTTTTTTAAATTCTATTATACTATCAAGAATAACAATAGGGTCTTCCTGTCCCTAGAAAGGAGACGTGCTTGAACTGACCACGACGACAACCAGTCAGCAGGAACGTGGGAAGGTGCCTATGAGAGACGTCACAATTAATTTGACTGTAAATTTGTACTCTGTTATAGAGTGAGGTAATAATATGAATTTATTATGCAGTGTTATGTGCGATTAACGATTACGCAGCACTAAAGCCTCCTAATCATTGGGTGTTAATTTCTAGGTGGCCAAAATGGCCCACCAGTTCACACTCTACACTGCTGGGTCTCGTATTTGGATTCAAGAGAAGGAGCAATGGAAAGGGGGCGTGGTGGTAGAGGACTGTAATGGAAAAACTCTCAAGTACAAAGGTGACGAGGATGGGGCCGTGAAAGTGATAAGTTCCGACCCTTTACAACTTCCGCCCCTTCGTAATCCGGATATTCTGATCGGATTGAATGACCTTACGACGCTCTCTTACCTCCACGAACCCGGAGTGCTCTACAATCTCAAGTATCGGTTTACTGAAATGAAGACCATTTACACCTACTGTGGAATTGTCCTGGTGGCCATCAATCCTTACCAAAAGTTGGGTATCTACGGGGTGGAGACAATGTGGACGTATCGAGGGCATGCCATTGGGGAGTTGGAGCCGCATGTCTTTGCAGTAGCTGAAGAAGCTTTCAAGGAAATGGAACGGTGAGTTACGAGTTAGGAATCAATTCAATTCCGAATAGCATTGTCTCTGGATCCCCCCCCTCCGTTCTGAACAGAACGGCGACGGTGAGGGGGGATCAAGAGACAATGCGAATAGTGTCAAAACTTGAACTTGCCTTTTCTCATTTTCATTTCTTTTATTTCCGCAGTGCCTCCTTGAATCAGTCAATTATCGTTTCTGGTGAATCCGGTGCTGGGAAAACAGTTTCGGCAAAGTATGCCATGCGATACTTTGCCACGGTAGGAGGTGCCGAGTCCGTGACGAGCATTGAGCGGAAAGTGCTTGCTTCCCAGCCAATCATGGAAGCAATAGGAAATGCCAAAACGACGCGGAATGATAACTCCAGTCGATTTGGGAAATATGTAGAACTCCAGTTTTGTCCCGAGTATTCAATCGTTGGGGCTTCCATGCGGACTTACCTTCTGGAAAAATCCCGAGTCGTCTTCCAAGCTACAGGGGAGCGGAACTATCACATTTTCTACCAAATGTTGACATCAGCGGATGATGAAGTGTCCGACTTGTCCCTGGGCTCCACTCCCTTCAATTACACCAAGACTATGAGCATCAAAGGGGTGAATGATGCTGCCCAGTTTACTGACACGGTTCAATCCATGAAACTCCTCGGATTTGGGATTGATGATCGTCGGAATTATTTCAAACTCCTGGCCTCTATCCTCCATTTGGGAAATATTGTCTTCAAGGAGAAAGACGAAGGATGTGTCATCCCGCTCCCCTCCACTCCCCTTACAGTCCTCTCCAACCTTCTCTCCATTTCATCCACGGAACTTACAAAATGGTTGACCCATCGACGAATCCGCTCCGCTCATGAAGAATTCCTCAAACCGATGAAACCAAGTGAAGCGGAGTTCTCCCGTGATGCTCTCGCTAAGCTAATGTACGACCTCAGTTTCAATTGGATTGTGGAGCGGATCAATGAGACTCTGAAGAGTGAAGAGGAGTGTTACAAGTTCATTGGGGTTTTGGATATTTACGGTTTTGAAACCTTTGAGATCAATAGCTTTGAGCAGTTCTGCATCAATTATGCCAACGAGAAGCTCCAACAACAGTTTAACTCTCACATGTTCAAATTGGATCAGGAGGAATATGCCAAGGAGTCCATTGAGTGGACATTTATTGATTTCTATGATAATCAGCCCTGTATTGATTTAATTGAGACGAAGCTGGGGATCCTGAGCCTTTTGGATGAAGAGACAAGGATGCCCGCAGCAAATGACAAGTCATGGACAATGAAGTTATACAAGGAGTGTGCCAAGTACGGCCATTTCAAAATCCCAAAGAGAGCAGACGGGGAGGAATTTTCGATTGTTCATTTCGCAAGCGAGGTGAGGATTTTGTGGTTGTCTTAAATTGATTTTTACTACTTTTTTCCGTCTTTCAGTTTCAGTAGAATTTACATTCTAAAATTGGAAAATGAATGATTTTTTTATGCTTAAAGGTCAAGTACACAAGCAGTGGATTTTTAGAGAAAAATCGGGATACCGTTCTTGCGGATCAAATTGAAACTGTGAAGAACTCTACGGTATTTTTTTTTCAAATATAATACATAAGATACTCACATAATGATCCCTAAACTGCTTCAAAGGTTCTAATTTGTGTCATTTATAACTAATTTCCCAATTGCCCATTTTTTCAGAATCCCTTCATTGCCTCAATAATTCGCGTTGACGTTTCTGCTGCCCGGAGGAAAACTGTTTCGACACAATTCCGCTCCTCTCTTAGTTCGCTGATGACATCTCTAAATTCCACGACTCCCCACTACATCCGTTGCATCAAACCAAATGATGAGAAATTAGCATTTCAATTTGAGGAATCCCGAGCCCTCCAGCAGCTTCGAGCCTGTGGAGTTTTGGAAACGGTGAGGATCCAAGCCAGTGGATTCCCAACACGGTGGACTTATGTTGATTTTGCAAAGCGCTATCGCGTCCTCTGCAAGTCCACCGAAATCAAGAGACAGGATTTGAAGGCCACATCCATTGGGATATTAGAGAGAAACATACAGGACGCGTCTACATACAAGTTGGGAACTACGAAGATTTTCTTCCGCTCCGGTGTCCTCGCCTTCTTGGAGAAATTAAGAAGTGCCAAATTGCATTCCTGTATCCTCCTGATTCAGAAAGTTGTGCGTGGATGGGTTGCAAAGAGGCGTTATGCGAAAATCAAGATCAGCTGTGCTCTCCTTCAACGCTACGGTCGTGGTTTCCTGGCAAGGAAGAAGTATTTACTGATGAAGCAGAATGCGGCGGCTATAACAATACAGAAATATGCCCGAATGTACATTTCCCGGCGAAATTACACCACACTGCAAAGGCTCATATGCAAATTCCAAACACATTGCCGCATGCGCCTCGCCATCTGGAAAGCCCAAGAATTACGTGTCCTCAAAGCAACAATCATTATTCAAAAGAACATCCGAATGTATTTAATCCGAAAGGAATTCCGTCGCATCCGGGCTGGAATTATTCTCCTCCAATGTTGTGTTCGGAGATTAATCGCCAAACGGGAGTTGAGACAACTTAAGTTGGAAGCCCGAAGTCTGGAACGTGTCAAGGAGCTGAATAAGGGATTGGAAAACAAAATCATCGAGCTCCAACTCCGGATTGAGTCTCAAACGAAATTGATTTCCAAGGCGGATTCCATGGCAGGAGAGTTGGCAATACTCAAGGCTCAAGTTCAACAATTGAAACACTTGGAGCCAAGTCACAAGCAAGCCCTACTCACAATTGAGTCCCATGCCACCACCATTTCCCAATTGGAATCCAAGCTACGTCATGAGACCGACGAGAAGGTGGACCTTGTTTACAGGCATAAAAAGTTGGAAGGAGATTGCTCAGATTTGAAAGGGCGTCTTGAGCGGAGTGAACTTGAGAACTCTCGACTGGAAGAAGAGATCAAGAAATTGATGCAACAGCTCGTCGGTTACAATAATTTGAAAAATGATTTCGAATCTGTGGAACGGGAGCGAGCAGAGGAGAGAATGGCGTATCAAGCATTGTCAGCATCCAAGAAGAATCCAGTGCCAATCCCTGCTCCACGTGCCAAATCAACACCAGTCGACTCGTCTTACCTCACTTCTCTCCAAATCGAAAATTCCCTACTCAAGAAAAAATTGGATGAGAGCAATTTGAATGCTCTCAAAGTTCAAGATTTGGAAATGCATTATGAGCAAACTCAAAAGAACTATCAGGGTCTCCTCCTGAGCCATAGCCCAAGCGAGGACTTGGCCTCCCATATCAAGGAATTGACAGAGGACTTGTCCCTCAAACGAGAGGAGAATTTGATGCTCCGAAGTTTACTGAGCTCTGGGAATAGTGATCGCGAGGTCATCACAACGCTGGAACAACAACTGACGAGCGAGAAAATGATGGTGAAGCAGCTTATGGATGAGAATAAACGACTCCGGGTGTACAGTGGGAAGGATGAGGATTCCATCTACGAAACGGCCGCCTACGAGTTGAATGGGAATCGGATCCTCAACCAATCACCATCAAATTATAATCCAGCAGTCTCACAACTCCTGCCGAGACGAGAAGCTCAATTAGCAGGAACATACACCGGACTGTTGCAGTACGATCCCGCATCAGAGCATCGGATCCTCAAATCCATCTTGGTGGATTTGAAGCCTACGGTGGCTTTGTCATTGGATTCACCGACACTGCCCGCCTTCATCATCCTCATGATGATCAAGTACAATGACTCACTCAATGATGAGACGCGCGTCTCTTCTCTCTTCAAAAGTTTTGTGAAATTGTTGAAGAAAGTGGTCGAGAAACGGAATCAATTCGAGTACAACGTCCTCTGGCTCAGCAACGTCCTCCGACTCTTACATAACTTAAAACAGTACAGTGGGGATCCGGCTTTCGTGCGAGAAAATACGCATAGACAGAATGAGCAATGTTTGGTCAATTTTGATTTGGTGGAATTCCGTCAGGGATTGAGCGATTTGGGTCTCCGGATTTACATTACGCTCATCAAGAACTTTGAGGATCAAGTCCAGCCGCTCATTGTTCCAGCCATATTGGAATCTTCACCCGAACTCACATCCAGCTTTGTCAAGAGGGACAAGTCCAAGCCCATGGAGACGCTCACCAGGGAATTGACTGGAAACTATGAGCTCCTCCTCAGTTTCCACATGGACGTGGAAGTTGTCACGCAAATCTTCAAGCAGCTCTTCTACTACCTAACCGCAGCATCCATGAATAATTTATTGCTCAGAAAGGATTTGTGTAATTGGGCCAATGGGATTCAGATCCGATACAATATTTCCACATTGGAGGAATGGTGTCGGGTCAAGGGCTTGGACTCCATCATACCCACCCTTCATCCCATCATCCAAGCCAGTCGACTCCTCCAGGCAAACAAATCCGACAAGGATGTTGAGTTTGTCTGCGAAATGTGTGATGAGTTGACTGTGGGACAAGTCATCAAGATCCTTCATCTCTTTACAGCTGATGAGGAGGAGCTCCGGATTTCATCTTCATTCATCAAGCAAGTGCAACTGAGGCTGAATCAAAGGAAGAGTGGATCCGAGGCCTCACAACAACTCCTCATGGATACGAAACTTTTACTTCCGGTGAAATTCCCCTACCATCCGTCAAATATCAAATTGGATGAATTGAACATTCCAGAGAGCCTCGGCCTTGCAGAACTCGTTACAAAACTATAAAGTGAACAAAATTGAACAATAATTTAAAACCGTGCTTAGAGTAAACTACTATTCGGGTTATATAAGTTGGGGAAAGGGAGGTTAACTTACAAATTAAACTTATCGAGATTCATTCCCCTCACAGTCACAGTATATGTTCTAGGGTGCTAATATTGTAATTGGAAATTCCAAATGATCATATCTTACAGCAAATTACAAACGGAGAGGTTAGGTGTTCAATGAGGATAAATCCATAATTCCCATATTATCATTCCCCACTTATCATTTAAGAAGTTTGACACAAACGAAGAATAACGCTGATCTCTCTATGATTTACTTAAAAGTTGCTAAAACAAAACTAAATGGCCTTTCCTCTCTAACCTGTCAGTGTTCTTGAATTTGGTGGCTAATTAATTATTAGGTAAACAATAAAACGTGCTATACTCATCAATTTGATGAACTTCACAGTTTACCTTTTATTCCACGACTCCATTGAGTGGAGCATGCAATGCATAAATACAAATTAACAAGGATTTCGGTCTAATTTTATTTCTTTGCATTTTATTGACAGAGGTAAAAGAGGTAGGGCTACGCTAAACCCGAACCGTTTCGAAAATCCGGAACTATCGGATACAAATACAATCGAATCCTTTTGAAAGATTAAATGTGCTAACTTGGAATTCGAATTGCGATTTTACCAAAGCCGAATTTCTAAAGAATAGTTCTTAATCAATTCAAATAAAATAAATTTATTAGAAATCCTTCAATTAAATTCCGAGGTCAGAGTTATACTGACTAATGCAAATCATTGTCCGATCCATTGCATTTGGTTTATGTTTACAACTTTAAAATTTTATTTCGGACCAAATGAGCCTCTGGTGAGTTTGGAAGTCCGTGTCCGCGTATCTCTTCTGATTCGTCCGTTGCTCTCGACGGCTCTTTGCTGCTGGTAATTTAATT